>Ga0310786_10008499_pt1 | contig 13164 bp, 14 predicted proteins | sample AusTroGonzalo_MG_FD_203881 | JGI IMG/M metagenome (GOLD analysis project Ga0310786, IMG submission 203881) | Bovine rumen microbial communities from tropical cattle in Woodstock, Queensland, Australia - Gonzalo_03 (v2) (version 2) | ecosystem: Host-associated > Mammals > Digestive system >... | reverse complement strand
GTTTCAGCTCAGGAGTACATGCGTATTTGGCAAAACGGCTCTAACACCCGTGTACCTCTGTCAGAGGTTACGTATGCTAATGACGGCGTATCTTTTACAGTAGGAGGTGTTACGTATCAGACTAACCAAGTAGATAGCATTACTATGGTGCACATCATTACCGTTACCTGGGATGGTCAGCAGGCAACTGTGGAGAAAGGTAATGTGCTGGACGTTGACTGCTCCGTAGAGGGTGCAGATGTTGTTATCAACAGTACCAACACCTTCAACGAACTGGAGATGGTGCTGCAGGGCAACAGCTCCAATGGCTCCCTTACCTATACCGGCAGTTATAAGTGTAAGTTCTACCTCAATGGTCTGAACCTTACTTCCCAAAAAGGTGCTGCATTGGATATCTTGTGCGGAAAGCGTGTAGGCTTGATTCTGAACGAAGGAACCAACAATGTACTTGTTGATGCAGCAAATGGTGAGCAGAAGGCTGCTCTTTACTGCAAAGGACACCTTGAGGTAGAAGGTGGCGGCTCCCTTACTGTTACAGGAAAGGCTCGCCACGGAATCTGTACTAAGGAATACCTGCAGTTGAAGAGGAGCACTGGCAGCATTACCGTTAATGGTGCTCCCAGTGATGCTATCCATGTTGGTCAGTATTTTCTGATGAACGGCGGCACCGTTACCGTTAGCGGACAAAAGGGCGATGGTATCCAGACAGAAATCTTAACCCTTGACGATGACATTACCCCTAACCCTGATAAGGAGTACAATGGCCAGATTTTTATCCATGGCGGAAGCATTGATGTTACTGTATCTGGTGATGACAAAAAGGGTGTTAAGAGTGCTGACAAGATGACCATCAGCGGTGGCACCGTTAAAGTCACAGCATCCGGTGCAGGTAGTAAAGGAATATCTGTAGGCAAGCATCTGCTTATTAACGAGGACAATGCTACTACACTCGTAGAGATACGTGCTACGGGTGGCGTTTATGAGGATGACGTTACGGACGATGAAACCAAATGTACGGGCATCAAAGTTACCCAAAATATGGCCATCACTGCAGGTACGTTGAGGGTTGCTAATACAGGATCAGGTTCACGTGGAATTAAGGTGGATGGTGTCTATTATGTAGGTCCGGGCACGACAGTATCGGCTAAATTCACAAAAGGCAGTGAGAAATCTGACACCATGCCTCCAATGGATTAATGAAAAAGTATATATTCTCTTTGTTGACTATCTTGCTGGCGGCAGTGTTAAGTGTAAACCTGTCTGCTTGTGGTAAGGACGACGTTGTTCACGGCGGCAAGACGATTGTTGTCTATAGCATTGTGGGTGGTTGGTATAAGTGGCAGTCGGGTGGTTCGTATATAGGTTGTCGCTTCGATTCCAATGGTGATGCCTATTTTGATACCTGGACGACTTCTCCCAGCTGGGAGAATCCTGGCAAGTGGGCTGTCAGTGGTAACGTCCTTACGGTAAAGTCTCAGGAAGAGGAAATCATCTTTACTTGTAATTTCCTTGTTGCCGAGGAAGGTAAAAGTGTTTTCATCACCAACGTCCATACAACTGATGAATGGCAGTTCCTCAGCAACCTGGAGGGTGAACTTGATAGAATGCAGGTTAAAGAGGATGATACGGAAGAATAAAGAAACATCTGCTAACGAATATAACCTTTCTTGATATGCTCGGGAAAGGTTTTTTTTGTGCCCCTTTGTTTACTCAAGTCCGTAGGCTTCGGACTCTTAGTCTGCACGTTACGGACTGCCAGTTCGAACCCTTCGGACTTTTGCTAAATAATAGGATAACGTATTACCTGCCTACGTTCTTGTTTAATACTATGAAAAAACAGAAAAGAATAAAAAAAGTTTGGTTCTTTGGGAACAATATTTCTACTTTTGCGTCTATATAGCAGAAAAGTGAATTAAAAGAGAGCAAAATAGAGATATGGAGAGAGAAAAGTTCTGTACATTGGCCCGCCAGTTGAGAGAGAGCACATTGGTTCTTAGTAGGCGATTTCTGAAGGATGAGGCCGAGGCAGAAGATAATGTGCAGGATGTACTGCTCAGGCTATGGACCATCCGCGATAAGCTGGACGAGGTCCATTCCGTTCAGGCTCTTTCCTATGCCATCTGCAAGAATCTGTGTGTATCGAAACTCCGCCAGAGAAGGATTATCCCTATGGAGCTGAATGAGGAGATTAAACTCATCAGCACACATGACTCACAGTGGATGTTGGAGGAGGAAGAGAATGCCCAATGGCTGGAAGAACGTATAGCGGAACTCCCGTCTTCCCAGATGCAGATACTGAGGATGAGCCAGCAGGATGGTTTGGAGAACAACGAGATTGCTGAGATTCTGGGCATCAGCGAGGTGACCGTCCGTACTGCTCTCTGCAAAGCAAGAAAAAGTCTCTTAGAGAAACTCATGAAACGTGAGGCAGAACAACTAAAAGCTGTAGAACTATGAAGAAGGTGACATCAGAAAACGTACATGAGTACCTTGCCCGCTACATGGAGGGGGAGAGTACTCAGGAGGAACTGCGACTGCTGAAGGAATTCTTTGGCAGCACCAAAGACCTTCCATCCGACCTGCGCCCCTATGCCCAGATGTTTATTGTACTGGAAGAAAAGGTGCAAACGCCCAGCGTGGAGGCCTTGGATCGTTTTGCTGAAGGACAGATTCCTGCATGCCGTAAACATCTTCCTATGTGGCCTATGTGGGTAGCCGCCTGCATAGCAGTCCTTGCTGTTGTCTTTCTCACTCCTCCCAAGGGAGATGAGAACATGGCCATAGCCTACGTTGACGGTAGGATGATCAAAAACGATGAACAGGCCATGCAGATAGGGCAGGAAGCCCTGCAGGAGATATTCAACAATGGAGATGGAGAGCAGCAACTTACAGATTTATTCAACGCAAAATGAACGGAACAATGATTAATAGAACAATAACAACAATAGTGGTGATGATGTGCGTAGCCCTGTGTGCCTTTGCGCAGAAGGGACTCTGCATCAATGATGTCTTTGAGGGTAAGGTGGTTCTGAAAAACCAAATGCAGGAGAGCCTCATCAAGGGTGACAATCTGGCCTCTTATAAATTGAAAGTATTACATACGGCCAAATTTACCACTCATAACATCAATCGCGAGGAAGTGGAAAAGCTATTCAATGAGGATATGAAGAGCCGCCTCTCTGACGATGACGAGAATATGGAGATGGAGAGCCGCAATGGACACCTCTATTATGCCATCGTGCAGTTAACGGACAATGAGAAGGGCGCACACCGCTTCATTTGCTATCAGTGCAGAGATGTGAAGCCGGGACGTTACGACATTACCTTAGTATATATGGAGGGCAGCGCCTCACTTGTCGACCTGAGAAAGACATTCAAGAGAAAATAGGTTATAGTTTATCGGTTATAGGTAAGGTTAAAAAGTAAAAATATGAAAAGTACGAAAAAGATTATTGCTGGCATTTTGTTGGCAACATTAGGAGTTTCAACTGTAGTAGCTGACGACAACAACCCAGGCGGATGGGATTTTGAAATACCTGGTCTGAAAGTCAGTAAGTCTACCACCAGCTCTAAAGCAACGGTCAAGAGCTCTATCTGTACCACCTTTTCGTTCGGATTTATTGGCGGTGTCAGCCAGGATCCTGGTGTAGGCATAAATATGGGCCAGTCATTCGAGATCGAATGGGGCGATGTTATCAGCGGTAAGGTACGTGTGGGTAGAAAAGACTTCTTGCGTCTAGGAATGGGATTTGACTGGCGTAACTATAGAATGACAGATAGAATGTTTGTGAAGGAATTGGATGGCAAGATAATCTCGCAGGAGTATCCTGCAGGCACGGAGCCTAAGTTTAGTCGTATACATACCTTCAGTTTGTCTTTCCCCCTGAAGTACTACCACTACTTCAACAAGAAGATGTATTTTGCCGTTGGCCCTGAATTGTACGTCACCCCTTGGGCTTCGCTCAAGACTAGGTATTACCAGAATGGCGATGAGCAGACGGTTACTGCCGGCAACATACACGAGAACACCATCTCTTTGGGTGTAGGTGCCGAGATTAACATTCACCACATTGGTATCTATTACAAGTACAATCCCTTTAATGTACTGAGCAGCAGTTTCGGTCCTGGGTTTGCCAGCATGACAACGGGTATCAAGATAGCATTCTAAGCAGCGCTTCTTGTTTACTTATAAAAATCTCCCCAGTTAGAAAAAAGATATCATCTAACTGGGGAGATTCTGTTAATTGGATAAGCGGTTCTTAGTTGTGAACCAACGTGCCGATTTCCTCGCCATCAAGCACCTTCTTCAGATTGCCCACGATGTCCATATTGAAGACGTAAATGGGTAGGTTGTTTTGCATACACATAGCGGTTGCCGTGATGTCCATCACCTTCAGGTTACGGGCAATGACATCGGCATAGGTGATATCGTGGAACTTGGTAGCGGTAGGATCTTTCTCGGGGTCTGCCGTATAGATGCCATCTACGCGGGTACCCTTGAGCATTACGTCTGCTTCAATCTCAATGCCACGCAGGGAGGAACCTGTATCGGTAGTGAAGTAAGGACTGCCTGTTCCGGCACTCATGATGACTACCTCGCCCTGTTCCATAGCCTCGATGGCCTTCCATTTGTTGTAGAACTCGCCAATGGGTTCCATGCGGATAGCGGTAAGCACACGGTTCTTCTGACCGATGGCACCCAAAGCGCTGCTCAGGGCCAAGGAATTGATGACGGTAGCACACATACCCATCTGGTCGCCCTTTACGCGGTCGAAACCTTTACCGGCTCCTGTCAGTCCACGGAAGATGTTGCCTCCACCTATTACAATACCAATCTGCACGCCCATCTGGGTGGCTTCTTTAATTTGCTGGGCATACTCGTTTAGACGCTGTACGTCGATGCCGTAGCCCTGTTGACCCATCAGACTCTCGCCTGAAAGCTTGAGAAGAATTCTTTTAAATCTAGCCATATTTTTTTTGATTTTTGAATTTATAAATCTTGGATTTAAATAATGAAGTTCACTTCCTTAAAGGCATATCGCCTTTGCTCTTTGTTCTCGTCCTCTAAGATGAGGTGTCCCGATAGTTCCACGTCAATAATGCGGGCTATGAAGGTGCCCTTATCATCCGAGTAGGTGCGGAACTCTCCATTGCGATAGAGGTACTGCATATAGCGGTTGTGTAGCTCATTGAACTGCTCACGTTCCATCATATCGTAATAATGGTTAAACTTCTGCATGATGCTATTCAACACCTGATTGCGCTCTACCTCCTTGCCTAATATCTGTGCCAGAGAAACAGGGTTGGGTGCGTCGCTGAGGAAGCGTGTCTGGTTGATATCTACACCCACACCAATGATGGAGCGGTGAACCCACTTTCCTCGTAAATCGTTCTCTATGAGCATGCCTACGATCTTCTTGTCGTTATAATAGACATCGTTGGGCCATTTTATCTGGAATCCCGGCGAATAGCTGCTTAGAGCATCCCTAATGGCGAGGGCAGTAACCTCTGACAGGGCAAACATCTGGTTAGCTTGCAATCGCTGGGGGTAGGCTATGAGGCTGAACAGAAGATTCTTGCCCTGTTCCGACTCCCATTTGTTGGTGCCCGCACCACGACCCGCTTCCTGAAATTCAGCTGTTACCAAGGTAAGTTCTTTACTCTCATTAGAAGGTAACGCCTTGGCATATCGGTTCGTAGAGTCTGTTATGTCTAATGCTATTCTCTTCATCTTATCTGTACCAAACGGGGGAACGGAAAGCATCCTCTATGTGATTGATGACATCGCTATTGCTGACAATGGATATAATATCGAAACGGACAGGAAGGTCTATACGGTTGTAGCGAATATAGGCATCTGCCGCCAGAACAATGTTCCGAACCTTAGAGCGTGTGACAGCATCCTCGGGATTGCCGTATTGATTGCTTTTGCGACTCTTAACCTCTACCACCACCAATGTACCGTCTTTCTCGGCAACAATATCCAGTTCCTTTCGTCCGCTTTTCCAGTTGCGGTCCAGTATGGTGTAACCTTCCTTGATAAGGTAGTTGGCGGCTTTATCCTCACCCTCAATGCCAAATTCGTTATGTGCAGCCATTTTTCGCTCTCTAATTTGTCTGCAAATTTATAAAAAATCTATAATTTTGCATGCAAATGCATTGAACAATCTTTATGGCAGATGATAATTTCTATATGAAGCAGGCGCTTCAGGAAGCCAAATGTGCTTTCGATGAGGACGAAATACCTGTGGGAGCTGTCGTTGTATGCAGGGGTCGTATTATTGCCCGTGCTCACAACCTGACGGAACGCCTCTCGGATGTCACGGCTCATGCTGAGATGCAAGCCATCACGGCTGCGTCTGAATATCTGGGAGGGAAGTACCTGAACGAATGTACGTTGTACGTAACGGTAGAACCCTGCATAATGTGTGCTGGTGCTCTTGGCTGGTCGCAGATAGCTAGGGTGGTTTATGGGGCGGATGATGAGAAACGTGGTTTTCGCCGTTTTGCTCCGCAAGCCCTTCACCCAAAGACGGAATTGGTGTCGGGAGTGATGGAGGAGGAATGCGCATCGCTAATGAAGGAGTTCTTCCAAAGGAAAAGGGTGTAAAAAATGTAAAAACGCTTGACGTTACAAGGAAAATCCCTAACTTTGTACACAATAAAATAAAATCGTTAACAATTAAAACATAACAACTATGGCAAATTCAATCAAAGATTTGAATCCTCAGATTATCTGGAAGAACTTTTATCTGCTTACTCAGGTACCCCGTCCCAGCGGACACTTAGAGAAGATTCAGCAGTTCCTTTTGGATTGGGCAAAGGAGCATGGAATAGAAGCCTTCAAGGACGGAGCAGAGAATATTGTAATGCGTAAGCCTGCCACTCCTGGTATGGAAGGACACAAGACGGCTGTACTGCAGGCACACATGGATATGGTTCCTCAGAAGACAGATGATAGCAAGCATAACTTTGAAACCGACCCCATAGAAACATACATAGATGGTGACTGGGTAAAGGCAAAAGGTACTACCTTAGGTTCTGACGATGGTATGGGCGTGGCCGCCATCATGGCCGTTATGGAGAGCACTGATCTGGTGCATGGACCCCTGGAGGCACTGATTACTGCTGATGAGGAGAGCACTATGTATGGTGTTAACAACTTGGCTGCTGACACATTGAAGGGTGACATCCTGCTTAATATCGACAATGAAACTATGGGAGAGTTTGTTATCGGTTCTGCCGGTGGCGTAAACATCTCTGCTACCATGCAGTACAAGGAGGTTGCTCCTGAAGAGGGTGACATTGCTGTTAAGGTAATGTTGAAGAACTTGCGTGGCGGCCATAGTGGTCTGGAAATCAACGAGGGACGTGGCAATGCCAATAAACTGATGGCACGCTTTGTACGTCAGGCTATTGCAGATGATGAGGCTCGTCTGTGTTCATGGAACGGCGGAAACATGCGTAATGCTATTCCTCGTACAGCTACCGTTGTGCTGAGTATTCCCAAGGAGAATCTGGATGACCTTAAAGATTTGGCTCAGTATTGTGAGCAAACCTTCCAGAACGAGTTCCGTGGAGTGGAAGAGGGTATCTCCCTGACTGTTGAAAAAACAGCATTGCCTGCTGGCCAGGTTCCCGTTGAAATACAGGACAATCTGGTGGATGCTATTATGGCTTGCCACAACGGCGTTCTGCGTAACATTCCCAGTATTCCTGCTGTAGTGGAGACCAGTAGCAACCTAGGTATCATCAATATAGGAGCAGGGCAGGCCAGCATCCTTATCTTGGCACGTTCCAGCAGTGAGACTATGATGGAGTACATACAGGAGATGCAGGAGTGTTGTTTCTCTATGGCTGGCATGAAGGTAGAGTACGGTGGTCAGTATGGTGCATGGCAACCTAATTTCGATAGCCCCATTGTTGCTAAGATGGTAAAGGTATACAAAGATATCTTCAACGAGGAAGCCCGTGTGGAGGTTTGTCATGCAGGTTTGGAATGTAGCATCATTGGCGGTGTCTATCCCAAGATGGATCTCGTTAGCTTTGGTCCTACATTGCGTAGCCCTCATACACCCGATGAGCGATGCAATATCCCCAGCGTAGCTAAGTTCTGGGAGTTCCTGAAGGCATTGCTGAAAGCGATCTAAAGTGAAGAATGAAGAGTGAAGAGTGAAGAATAAGAATGAATTTAGATAATTTCTATAAGGCGAGGTATGTGTTGAACCAGGTCATCAGACGTACAGACCTGGTTCAGGCTCCTCGCTTGAACCTTGCTGCCGACATCTATCTGAAACCAGAAAACCTACAGGTTACGGGTTCTTTCAAGGTTCGTGGTGCCTGTTATAAGATTTCGCAGCTGACGGACGAGGAGAAGGCGCGCGGTGTTATAGCCTGCTCGGCTGGCAACCATGCACAGGGTGTGGCCCTTGGCGCCAGCTTCAATAAGATAAAGAGCCTGATTTGTCTGCCCGACGGCGCTCCCATCAGCAAGGTGGAGGCTACGCGTCGTTATGGTGCCGATATATGCTTGGTACCAGGTGTTTATGACGATGCCTACCAGAAGGCTATTCAGTTGAGGGATGAGCACGGCTATACTTTTGTACATCCCTTTGATGACGAGAATGTGATAGCCGGACAGGGAACCATAGGTTTGGAGTTGTTGGAGCAACTGCCAGACGTGGAGGTTGTGTTGGTTCCCATTGGAGGCGGTGGCTTAGCCTCAGGTGTAGCTTATGCCATCAAGAGCCTGAATCCCAAGGTTCAGGTATGGGGCGTGCAGGCTGCTGGAGCTCCCAGTATGTACCAGAGCTTGGTGGATCATCAGATTCTCCGCCTGAACGCAGTGAATACCATTGCCGATGGTATTGCCGTGAAGGAACCGGGCGTGTTGACCTACGATGTCTGTCAAAAGTATCTGGATGGCGTGGTCACTGTTACAGAGGATGAAATTTGTGCTGCCATCCTGGCATTGATAGAACAGCAGAAAATGGTAGCTGAAGGTGCGGGCGCTGTGAGCGTGGCAGCAGCTATGTTCAACAAAGTTCCTATAGCCGGCAAGAAGACTATCTGTATTGTCAGTGGTGGTAATATCGACGTAACTATCCTGAACCGTGTAATTAATCGTGGTCTCTTCAAGAGTGGCAGAACCTACACGTTCGTGGTAGAATTGGATGATAAGCCCGGACAGTTGGTTGGCGTGAGTCAGATTGTTGCAAGCCTTGGCGGTAACGTTATCAGCGTGCGACATGAGCGTAACGATGATGCTGAGAGGGTAACAGCCTGCCAGTTGCGTCTGAAAGTGGAAACTCGTGACGAGCAGCAGATAAATGAGATAAGAAAAGCATTGAAGAAAAATCATTATAAATTAGTATAAGAAAATGAAAGTTATCAGTACAACAAAGGCTCCTGCAGCCATCGGCCCCTATAGTCAGGCTATAGAAGTAAACGGTTTTGTATATGCAAGCGGTCAGATTCCCATCAATCCCGCAACAGGCCAGTTCGTAGAAGGTGGTATCAAGGAGCAGACTCGTCAGTCACTGACAAATGCACAGAATATCCTCAAGGAGGCTGGCACCGACCTCTCTCATGTAGTAAAGACAACGGTCTATCTGAGTGATATCGCTAATTTTGCTCCCATGAACGAGGTGTATGCCGAGTTCTTCACCGAGCCTTATCCCGCCCGTAGCGCTGTGGCAGTAAAGGATCTGCCCAAAGGTGCTTTGGTTGAGATAGAGGTTTTGGCAGCTAAGTAAATATATCCTAACGTAACAAATATCCATGATGAGAACTTCAAGATTTTTTTCCTTCCTTTTTTTGGCAGTTTCCTGCGTTTCAGGTTTTGCCCAGAAGGTTATAAGTGCCCAAAGTCCCAACGGGCAGACAAGTGTGAGTGTGACCCTCTCTGACCGCATTTATTATGATGTGGTAAGTCATAATGAGACGCTGCTGAGGCAGAGCATAATTGGCATGCAACTCTCTGACAAGACATTAGGTGCCAATCCTGTCCTGAAGAAGAAGAGCGTACGATCTGTCAAGGAGACGGTGACGCCTGTTCTTCCTCTGAAGTACAGCCAGGTGGAAAACAACTATACGTTACTCACCCTGGATATGAAGGGCGGTTATGCCGTTGATTTCCGTCTTTATGACGATGGCGTAGCCTTCCGTATGAGAACTTCCCTCCCGGGCGAGATAGAGGTGATGCAGGAGAATACCGTGTTCCAATTGGCAGACAACAGCGACTTGGTACTGCAGCAGCCTGGCGGCTTTAAGACAAGCTGTGAGGAGAACTATTCTTTTGTCAAGAGTAACGAATGGAAGAAAGAAGACAGAATGTCTGAGCTGCCTATCCTCATTATGGGTAAGAACCAGAAGATTTTGTTGAGCGAGTTCGATCTTGTCAGCTATCCTGCTTTCTTCCTGAAGGGAAATGCTGATAACAGTCTTTCTGTTATTCAGCCCAAGAATCCAATAGAGTATGAGGATCAGGGCGACCGTAGTCATCGTATCCTTAAAGAAGCTGATTATATAGCCAAGACAAATGGAACACGTACCTTCCCCTGGCGTTATATGTTGATTACCCAGGAGGATGGTCGTCTAGCCGAGAATACAATGCCTATGCGTCTGGCTCAGAAATGTCAGATTGAAGATACCAGTTGGATTAAGCCCGGACAGACATGCTGGGACTGGCTCAATGGTATTCCTTATGGACCGGATGTAACCTTCGAGGGTGGTATCAATCTGGAAACCTACAAGCATTTTGTGGACTTTGCCTCTCGTAACGGTGTACCTTATATTATTATGGACGAGGGTTGGGCTTTAGATACCCGTGATCCCTATCGTACCAATCCCAAGGTAAATCTGCCCGAGTTGATTCGTTACGCCAAGTCCAAGAATGTAGGCATTTGGGTCTGGCTGCCATGGTTGACTGTTGAGCACCACATGGACCTCTTCAAGACATTCGAGGAGTGGGGTATCGTAGGTACCAAAATTGACTTTATGGATCGTCAGGACCAGTGGATGGTTGATTTCTACGACCGTGTGGCTAAGGAATCAGCAGCACATCATATTATGGTGGACTTCCACGGAGCCTTCCATCCCAGCGGTTTGGAATACCGTTATCCCAATATTCTGACATACGAAGGTGTTCGTGGTATGGAATATAATGGCAGTTGTACACCTAAGAACAGCATCTGGTTCCCCTTCCTGCGTAATGCTGTAGGACCCATGGACTACACCCCCGGTTCTATGCTTTGCTACCAGCCTGAGAGCCATCATGGCAACCGTCCCATCTGTGCTGGTGTTGGTACCAAGGCCTACCATATGGCAGTCTTTGTAATCTTTGAGAGCAATCTGCAGATGTTGATGGATAATCCCTGCCGTTATGACAAGTGGCCCGACTGCCGTGATTTCCTGACCAGCGTTCCTGTAAACTGGGATGAGACTCGCGTCTTGGCAGCAGAGGCAGGGCAGTATATTGTTATGGCTAAGCGTAAAGGTCAGAAGTGGTTCATTGGAGGTATCACCAACGATAAACCATGTGAATTGGATGTAACACTTAATATTCTTCCTGAGGGAAAGAATATGCAGATGACTTCCTTCGTTGATGGCGTGAATGCCAACCGTATGGCTATGGACTACCGTCAGGAAAAAGCTACTGTTAATAAGAATACTAAGCTTCATGTTAAGATGGTCCGCAACGGCGGTTTCGCTGCTGTAGTGGAGTAACCCCCCTCCGACTCCCCCGAGGGGGAGGGAGGAAACAAGTCAGCAATAATAAAATACTCAATAAAAAAGAGACCAAGAATCCACACTCCTCCCCTCGGGGAGGTTGGGTGGGGGTCTAATATTAAAATAATGCGTCGTTTTCTGTTTATTCTTTTCTTCTTGCCTGTAATGGCATGGGCGGGTCAAGATACACCTGCCAAGAAGTTGGTGTCTCTGCTTACTGAGTGTAAGGAACGTGAAGACTTGGTCCCAGATTCTTTCTTCTCTGATGTACTGCTTTTGAAGCAAGAAATCAAGGAACAGAAGGATTCTGCGGCTAAGGCCATCTATAGTGCTACTCTTGCTCATATACTGATGAGAAATGCCAACGTAGCACAAAGTAGGAAAAGGGAAACGGCAAGTCATCCTGATAGCATAAGGGAATGGACATACGAGGAGTATAGGCAATGCGCAGTGCGATTGTATAACTATGCGCTGAGCAACAGAGAACTCCTACACAATACGCTCACAAAGAACTGGATTCCCCTTGTTAAAAGGGGAGAAAGTGAGAAGATATATGGTAGCAGCATGCTTGCGGTTATCTGGCAGGCAATGAGGCAGGATTTCAGATATGCAAAGCGTGAATCTTATCACCTTATTTCTTATTCCGACCTTATCCAATTCTACGAGAATATCGGGTTAAGAGAAGGAGCATTTCGCTTGTGTATGGATTCGCTCGGAGTATTGTGGAAGTCGGAGGAAAAAGAGAAATACTTGTTGCAACTCAAAAATGAATATAAAGATTTGAGTGTCTGTGACGAAGTCTATTGCGAGCTTTCATATCTAAAGGAAAAGACAGAAGACAAGCTTAATATTTTGGAGGAGGGTCTACGCCTATATCCTAAATCTGCCTTACTGAAAAATGACATTTTAGGTTTAAAACAGCCTCTCCTATATTATACGTTGGGCAAGTATCTGTATCCTGATGCTGAAGAAAAGTATACTGTTCGTGTTCAAAACATGCATAGTGTAAAGTTTAGCTTGTATCGTTTGCCTGGCAATTTTGAGGAAGATGATGAATATGATGACCTACTCTCTCAGGTAAAGAGTCAAGGCAAAGTTATAAGCAAAGATATTCACACTTTTGCACCCCATTCGCCCTATGAGGAATGGACGGACACTTTGCTGCTGAAAACTCCCTCGGTGGGTGTGTATGCCATGGTGGTAGAGCCAATAGCCAAAGCTCGCTTGGATGAGAAAGTAGAACCACAGGCTTATCTTTTCTATGTTTCAAGATTACGCCCTATTATGGTTACCCTTCCTAACAAGCAGGTTAGGTTAGTGGTTGTTGACGGTAAAAGTGGAAAGCCGGAACCTGGTGTTAGTGTAAAAGTTACACAAGTACGTAATGGAACGGAAGAAGAAAAGAGATACGTTGAGTATATAACGGATGAACGG
>Ga0310786_10008498_pt1 | contig 13165 bp, 11 predicted proteins | sample AusTroGonzalo_MG_FD_203881 | JGI IMG/M metagenome (GOLD analysis project Ga0310786, IMG submission 203881) | Bovine rumen microbial communities from tropical cattle in Woodstock, Queensland, Australia - Gonzalo_03 (v2) (version 2) | ecosystem: Host-associated > Mammals > Digestive system >... | reverse complement strand
GCCTGTCATCAATGAGGACTTTGCAGCAATGGCTGAGTTCTATGACATGGCGGTATTCCCGGCGAGGGCACGCCATCCGAAGGACAAGGCACTTGTGGAGAATGCGGTAAAACTGATGTACCGCTCTGTCTATGCCGACATCGAGGGACTGGTGTTCCATGACCTTGCATCCCTAAATGCCGCCATACGCAATTCGCTGGATGTCTTCAATGACCGCAGGATGAGCGGAAGGAAAGAGTCACGCCGTGAGCTTTTCGAGGCTCAGGTGCAAAGCAGGTATGACAAGTACTATGACCCTGCGCATAAGAACACTTGGCGAGGCATCAAGCCCACCGAGTTCACCGCCCTTTGGGATGGTCTTTACGAGGCTGTGGAGCAGTCGCTGGAAGGATAATTTTTTACTCATTAGTTGGAAAAATGTAATTTTTAAATTACCTTTGCTGATGGAAAGGATAAGGCAAGTAATAACATATAAAGATTACTTTCATGATTTCTTTGAGAAACAGACTTCGAAAGTAAGGGATAAGATTATTAAGGTATTGGATATCATAGAGCATTTGCCAATTATTCCAGTTACTTATTTGAAGTTTCTTGAAGGAACTGATGGCTTATATGAAGTTAGGATTAAGTTAGCTAATAATATCTTTCGTATTTTTTGTTTCTTTGATGGCGATAATTTTGTGGTTTTATTGGCAGGGTTCCAGAAGAAAACTAAAAAAACGCCAAAGAATGAAATAAAGAGAGCAGAATCTTTAATGAAGGAGTATTATAAAGAAAAGAAGGGAGATTCAAATTAATGGAAACGAAGACGTTGGATCAAATCAAGGACGAATTCTACGGAGAACGTGGAACGGTAAAACGAGATAAACTGGAGAATGAGCTACAGGCATTGCGTATAGGACTACAAATCCGACAGGCTCGTAGTAAACTTCACATGACCCAAGAGCAGTTGGCTGCTAAGATAAACAAGAAGCGAACGTTTATATCCAAGGTTGAGAACGATGGTAGCAACATCACGCTGCAGACGCTGTATGATATCGTAGAACGTGGACTGGGTGGCAGGCTGAGCGTAAATGTAAGCCTCAATTATCCAGAATTTGAATCTGCCTCTGTGGTGGCTTGTGAATCATGAAGAAAGGAAAATATATGTACATCTGAATTTTATTGTATGTTAGCAAGAGAATAAGGTAAAGTATGTAGTGATGATTTTTTGACAATGAGATTTGGATGGGCTTTACGAGGCTGTGGAGCAGTCGCTTGCTCCCCATCCTTATTGATGGATTTTGAAATAAGACCATTGTAATATTTTTAAGTGAATAATCATTCCAAGTGGCTGGCCTGTGAAGGTCGGCCACTTTTCCTATTCCGACACGTAACGAATCGTTACGTGTTTTTTTTGTGGAGTGGGGCAGCGCGTCACGCGTCACAGCGTCACAGTGAGTTTTTGGGGGGAGTAGGTTTAGAAGTCAGTTTAAACACAAACGATTAAAAAGTTTGTGTTTCCCCCCTTTTTTATAGAAGATAAGCGATGGTAATATGTAAAAATTGATTACTTTTGTACCCAAGATATTATCACAATTTAAATTGTGTCATATCTACTCGACGAAGACCACCAATCGCCTAATGGCAAAAAGAATAAGGGAATTCCCTTGCTGTGAAAAGGGGGCTTGGTCGCCTGTCGAGTCATGGCATGGGGGTACTTGAAATAGGATATGAGTATACTTCAACATTCTAATTCCCATATCTTCACCAACAGAGACGGGAATACACTAATGAAAGAATTTGAAGGGGTGCTACAGCATAACCCGCAAATCCGCAATCTTGATGCAGTAGTAGGATTCCTTCGTGCATCTGGTTACTTTTCCCTTCGTCCATTCCTTGACAGTATCAACAAGGTAAGGGTGCTGATAGGCATAGATGTGGATAAGTATATTGCAGAAGCCGCTCGCCAAGGTAAACTATTCTTTGGTGCAGAAGATGATGTAAAACAGGATTGTCTTCGCCAGGTACGCAAAGACATCGAAAGTTCCAACTACAGAAAGGAGATTGAGGATGGCATGTTCCAGATGGTGCAAGACCTTCTTGACGGTAAATTGGAATTACGCGCTCATCCATCGAAGAAGATTCATGCTAAAATATATGTACTTTATCCTGACGACTTCAATCAATACACCCAAGGCATGGCTATAACTGGTTCCAGCAATCTGTCTGGCAATGGTCTTGGAATTAGCGAAGAACAGCAGTATGAGTTCAATGTGAAGATGACTCAGCATGAGGACGTTCAATTCGCCAAAGATGAATTTGAACAGTTGTGGGAAGAAGCCAAAGGATGTGAGATTACAGCCGATGACCTGAAGACTTCCATTGATCGAACATATCTGAAGGGAGATGTTTCACCATACGACCTGTACATCAAAATGCTTATGGAGTATTTCTCCGATCGTATATTAGAAACCGACAACGACGACCCATTCGATATACCGGAAGGCTACATCAAATATGACTACCAGATGGATGCGGTCATAGAAGGCTATCAGAAACTTATTCGCTACGATGGTTTCTTCCTTGCCGATGTGGTAGGTCTTGGTAAAACAGTCATTGCAACTATGATTGCTAAGAAGTTCTTGATAGAGAATGGCCGCGATCATACAAAGATTCTTGTAGTCTATCCTCCTGCTGTTGAACAGAACTGGAAAACCACATTCAAGGACTTCGGCATTGATAAATACACGAACTTCATCAGCAACGGAAGTCTTTCTAAAATTCTTGATGAAGACAACTATAACTACTGGAATGCCGATGAATACGACCTTGTGTTGGTTGATGAGGCGCACAAGTTTCGTAGTCACACAACATCTGCGTTTGAGCAATTGCAGGAAATATGTAAGATGCCACGTGTGGAGACTGGCAACATTCCTGGCTATAAGAAGAAGGTGATGCTCATTTCGGCAACACCAATGAATAACACCCCTGCAGACCTTTATAACGAGATATTATTATTCCAAGATCCACGTCATTGCACCATTGATGGTGTCGGCAATTTGACAGCTTTCTTTGCTCCTTTGATTGTTGAATTCAGGAAACTTCGTAACAATCCTGATGCTGACATACGGGACTTCAAAAAACTCGCAGAAAAAGTACGCGACCGTGTAATCAAACCTCTGACGGTCCGTCGTACACGCACAGACATTGAAAGCGTACCGCGTTATAACAAGGACGTGAACGGATTCCCGAAAGTAGAACGTCCAGTTGAGAGCAGATATGAACTTAACGAACATTTAGCCAATCTCTTTGAACGTGCTATGCTAACACTTGATAAGGAACTGACTTACGCACGTTATCAGGCTATTGCATATCTGAAGCCCGAAGCCTCAAATGGCTTATATGACAATGCGGAACTTATTAGCCGTAGTTTGGCTGGCATCCGTAAAAACGGGCTTGTGAAGCGTCTGGAGAGTAGTTTCTATGCATTCCAAGTTTCAATACACAATTTCCGTCAGGCTAACCAGAATATGTTGGATATGTTTGCCAATGACAAGGTGTTCATCGCCCCTGACCTTGATATCAATCTTTTGTTGGATAATGGTCTGTCGGAAGAAGAAATCGAAGAGAAACTGAATGCCAAGGCAGAGACGAACCCCAAGAACGCTGTGTTCCATGCCGCTGATTTCCGTCCTGATTTTGTTGAAATGTTGCAAGCTGACCAAGCCATTCTTGAAAAGATGTGGAATGACTGGCAGGACATATCGGACGATGACGACTCCAAGTTTGCCAAGTTCAAAGAACTTCTGAAACACGAATTATTCAGGGCGGAACGCAACCCCGAACAAAAACTTGTAGTTTTCTCGGAATCTGTAGATACCGTTGAATATCTGGAACGTCGCATCAACCGTTCTGATGTATTGGTCATTTCCTCAGGCAACCGTAGCCAGCAGTTCAAGACCATCCGTGAGAACTTTGATGCCAACTATAAGACAAAGCTTAATGATTACAATATTATTCTGACAACTGATGTGTTGGCTGAGGGTGTCAACCTACATCGCTCAAACGTGATAGTCAATTATGATACACCGTGGAACTCCACTCGTCTGATGCAGCGCATTGGACGTGTGAACCGTATCGGTTCCGCATCGAAGCACATTTATAATTATGTTTTCTATCCTTCACGTGAAGGAAATCGAGAAATTAATCTTAATCAGATAGCAGTTAGCAAGATACAGACTTTCCACTCCACCTTTGGCGAAGACAACCAGATATATTCTCAGAATGAGATACTTGATCGCAATTTGAGTAAACTCTTTGATGAAGCCTTGAAAAAACAGAAGAAGGACTTCAACCAAGAGATACCATATTATGAGGAACTGCGCTCACTTTATCAGACAAACCGTAGGGAATATAACCGTATAGCCAAGCTCTCATTGCGAAGCCGCACTGGACGAGAGCCTCGCACAGTAGATGGCGTTACGCTCTCTGGCGATACCTTGGTATTCCTCAAAACAAACTTCCGTAAGGTATTCTTCCTCGTTTCCGAGAATGCCGAGGAAATCTCCGTGCTTGATGCACTGAAATACTTTAAGGCTTCTCCTGACGAGAAACCGACAGAACGCATTAAGGAACATCATCAACACGTAGAAAAGGCTTTGGTGAAGCTCCGTGCCATCCGCGACACGGAAATTCAACAGGAAGGGACTTCAAAGGAAACCCAAGGCAACATGGGTGCTCAGGTAACGACAGCAATCAGCCTTCTCACCAATTTCATGCGTGAAATTGATGACAATGACCTCTATCTTAAAGTGGCCCAACTGAAAACGCTGGCAGAGCGTGGTGTCATTACGTATATTGCGAAGCGTTTGCAGCGCATACAGAAAGATTTGCGCCGTGTGAGCGGTAAGGCACGTATGACGCATGATGAAGCTTTGGCTGAAATTATTGAAATGGCAAAGAAGTATGCCCCTTATTATATGGCAGAGGAAGCCTTACTCAATGAGAAAGAGACCGATGCCGAGATTATATTATCAGAATCCTTCAAATAATATATAGCCTTATGAATTACAAGAAAGTTATAGAATCAAGATATAATCGTGAAGCCTGGCAGCAACTCCTTCATGACATTTTCCGTGGTAAAGCCAGCTTCTGGAACCATCCATCAGAGGTGCATGTAAGCAGCCGTCTGGCAAAACAGGCTTTTAACCTTGGTAAGATTTCACTCTCCGATGGTGAGTCCATTGCTGTATATGAGGTTGAACTTACAGACAACGTGAACATAGAGCGCAACCGTCGTGGCATCCGTGATATGCTCACCACCGACTGGCGTAATTTGGGCTACGCTGGAGCGTTTATGTTTTGTTACAGGAAGAATGAGAGTGTACTACGATTCTCGTATGTAAGTGAGACATGGGGGTTCAACAAGCAGGGTGACTATGAGAAAATTTCCACTGACACCAAGCGTTACACCTATCTTCTTGGTGAAGGGCGTGGATGCCGCACAGCGATTGAGCAGTTTAAGGTTCTGCGTGACAGCAAACAGGCATTGAGCGACATCACTGCTGCATTCTCTGTGGAAGCACTTACCAAACAGTTCTACAAGGATTTGTTTGAGTGGTATCAGTGGGCAGTTGAGCCATCATCAAATATTACGTTCCCCAACAATACCACAACAGAAGACGATGATCGAGACGACATTGAGACAAAGGTTATCCGTATGATTACCCGTATCATGTTCGTGTGGTTCATCAAGCAAAAAAATCTGGTCCCTGATAGAATCTTTGATATTGACTTCCTGGCTACTATATTGAAAGATTTCGACCCATACAGCACTACTGTTGGCAATTACTACAATGCCATCCTTCAGAACTTGTTCTTCGGAACGCTCAACCGTGCCATTAAAGACGAGGACGGCAATACCCGTAAGTTTGCTACTTCAAGCAAACGCGACGTGAAGACATTGTATCGTTATGCGGAGATGTTTTCTATCAGTGAAGAAGAAGTTGTCAACCTGTTTGCCGAAGTGCCATTCTTGAATGGTGGTTTGTTTGAGTGCTTGGATAAAACACGTTATGCTGACGGTGTAGAGCAGTGCTATAACTACGATGGATTCAGTCGTAATGATTTACGTTTCATAGATGGGAGGTATAAACATCGTGCCGTAGTGCCTAATAATCTTTTCTTTGAGCCAGAGAAGGGCTTGATTTCCATTTTGGGTCGGTATAATTTTACCATTGAGGAAAACTCACCAGAGGAACAACAAGTGGCTCTTGACCCAGAACTGTTAGGTAAGGTGTTTGAGAATCTTCTTGGAGCGTACAACCCTGAAACGAAGGAAACGGCACGAAATCAAAGTGGCTCATTCTATACGCCGCGAGAGATTGTCAACTACATGGTTGACGAAAGTCTTATAGCTTATCTTGGCGATAATGCCTTTGTTCGTTCCATGTTCTGCAATGACTTCACATTTGATAACGCAAAGGAGGATGAATATCAAAAGGTAGCAGAGAAACTGAAAGCTATAAAGGTGCTTGATCCAGCTTGTGGTTCTGGCGCTTTCCCAATGGGACTGTTGAACAGAATGATTGATATTTTGGAACGAATCTCTCCTGATGAACGTGTCTATGACCTCAAACTATCTGTCATTGAGAATTGCTTATACGGTAGCGATATTCAGAGCATAGCGGCACAGATTACCAAACTACGATTCTTTATCTCTTTGATATGTGACTGCGAGAAGGATGCTTCTAAGCCCAATTTTGGTATACCAACGTTACCTAACCTTGAAACGAAGTTTGTTTCTGCAAACTCTCTTATTGCCAAGAAAAAGAAACCTGCACAGGGCAATCTGTTTGAGAATCCAGAGATTGAGCCAACAAAGAATGAATTGGCAGAAATCCGCCACAGGCATTTCTCCGCCAAGTCGGCATCAACAAAGCATCGGTTAAGAGAGAAAGACCAGGCTCTCCGTGAAAAACTGGCTAAACTACTCTCTGATGATGACAATTTTGCTCCAGAAGATGCAAAGCAGCTGGCGGAATGGAACCCATACGACCAAAACGCTGTCAGTCCATTCTTTGATCCAGAATGGATGTTCGGCGTTGCCGATGGCTTCGACATTGTGATAGGCAATCCTCCATACATACAGCTTCAGAACAATGGTGGTGAACTGGCAAAGTTATACGAGAATTGCGATTATAAGACCTTTGCCCGTACTGGCGACATTTATTGCTTATTCTATGAACGTGGATGGCAGCTGCTAAAGAAGAATGGTCATTTGTGTTATATTACTTCTAACAAGTGGATGCGAGCCAACTATGGCGAAAAGACCAGAGATTTTTTTGCTAACAAGACGAATCCCTTGCTATTAATTGATTTCGCAGGAGTAAAGATATTTGAGAGTGCCACTGTTGACACGAACATCTTGTTATTCGCAAAGTCAAGCAACAGGCACGAAACTGTTTGCGCCGTTACAAACAAGCAGAATAAGGACAGCATAAGGAATTTGAGCGATTTCGTGCAGCAACAAAACTCCATCTGTGACTTCTCAAATTCGAACAGTTGGGTTATCTTGTCGCCTATTGAACAGAGTATTAAACGTAAGATTGAGGCAGTTGGTACTCCACTTAAAGATTGGGATATCCAAATAAACTATGGCATCAAAACTGGCTTCAACGACGCTTTTATTGTCTCTACCGAGAAAAGAGAAGAAATTCTTGCCAACTGCCAGACGGAGGATGAACGCAAGAGAACGGCTGAACTTATACGACCAATTTTGCGCGGTAGGGATATAAAGAGATACGGATATGTGGATAATGGATTGTACCTAATCAACACCCATAATGGCATCAAAGGCAGGTTGCCACGCATTAACATCAACGATTATCCTGCTGTAAAGGCTCATTTAGATCAGTATTGGGATAGAATCGCCACACGTGCGGACAAAGGAGATACTCCATATAATCTCCGTAACTGCGCTTATTTGGAGGATTTTTCTAAGCAGCAAATTATTTGGATAGAACTCTCCGACGAACCCAAATTTGCACTTGTAGAAAATATCACTTCTGTAAATACAGTTTTCTTTATGACAGGTGGGCACATTCCACATTTGCTTGGCTTGCTAAACTCAAAACTTATCACATGGTATTTCCGTCATTGTATTGGAACAACTTCAGGTGTAGGAACCAATAGATGGTTGAAATATACGATTGAGCAAATACCAATGGCTCCAACAAATCAAAAACTGGAAGAATTGGCTCTGTCTATCACGAAATGCTATGACCAGGAAAAGAATCGGGACATAGACCTGCTAGTGTGTCAACTATATGATTTAGACAAAGATGAGATTTCCTATATCACAGATCAATAAGTGGGTATTTTGTCTCTCGGTTTCTACTTAGTGGCAATTTAAGAGTATTTCATTCTTTCTGTCCTTTATTATTCTACGTATGTAGCTAATTTCCTCTTTGTTGAAAGCAAATTTTTCATATATTTGTTCATCGACAGATTGATTTGACAGATAAGAAATATCAGGCAGAGGTATGTCTTCAACATATTGTTGACGCATCTGAAAACCACCATTATCTAATGTGGCTACATTATTGAAAAAATACCAAGTAGCGTATTCAGAATTGAGAGCTAATACTATTTTTTCTATATCTCTACCAGAAAAGAAGCAAAGACTATCTACTACATAATAACCTTCAGGGACATGGCAAAAGCGAGGAAAAGCATCAATATCAGATTGAGCTATTCTCATTAATCTTGCCCAAACGATTTTTGGCCGTGAGAAATCCTCCCAATAACTGATACTATCCTGAGTCTCGAACCACTTATTATTGGTTTTCTTGCGAGCCTTGATTGTCTCACCGTTGACATTGTGAACCTTGCCTGTTTGCTGCAATCTTTCAATGCCATACGATAGTAGATATTGCTTAACAGATGGGTAATCGTCGATATTATAATGTCGCGAGGGGAATGTAGCTATAAGCCATAGATTTGCCCATTCATAAGCATACCTCTTGATGTCACGGCCTCTAAGAATTGGTCGTATAAGTTCAGCCGTTCTTTCTCGCTCCTCAGTAGATTGGCAGTTAGCCAGTATCTCATTACGCTTGGCGGTATCTATGATAAAGGCTTCATTGCATCCTGTAAGGACACCTCGATAGATGTTGATGTCCCAGTCCTTCAACGGAGTTCCAACTGCTTTTATCTTACGTTTAATACTTTGCTCAATAGGAGAAAGCACGACCCAACTATCAGATGTGCTGAAATCGCAAACCACGTTTTGTTGCTGCACGAAATCGCTCTTTAGTTCACTGCCAATCCTTTGAGTTCAATAAACCGAGCAAGGGTATTCCTGTCAACTTTGCAAATTTTCGCTATTTTGCGATGAGAAGTACCGTTTTTCAGTAATTCAGAAATGAGAACTTCTTTGCCAGACAATTTGTATTTTTCAGGTGAACTTTTACTACCTTTTGGACGACCAAGAACAATACCTTCAGCTTTCTTCCTTGCCAATGCCTCTTTGGTACGCTGGCTTATAAGGTTGCGCTCAATCTCTGCTGAAAGTCCAAAGGCAAAGGCAAGGACTTTACTCTGAATGTCATCGCCAAGGCGGTAATTGTCCTTGATAGTCCATACACGACATTCTTTAGTCATGCAGATGTTCAATATCTCCATAATCATGAAAAGGTTTCTGCCAAGGCGTGATAACTCGCTACAGATGATAATGTCATCTTTGTTGACTTTCTTCAGTAGGTTGCCAAGTTGTCTCTTGGTGTAATTCCTTGTTCCACTGATAGTTTCCTCTATCCAGTCGTTAATCACTATGTTCTGCTTTTCACAGAACTTGTTAATCTCAAAGCGTTGGTTCTCAACCGTCTGCTTGTCACTGCTTACTCTAATATATCCGTAAATCATAAATCAATAGATTGTTAAATTATGAATAACTACGCCGCATTTGCGACGCTTTAATTTATTAGGAGTACTTTGAAAATGTTTATTTAAATCTTGCAAATGTTTTGTTTTATTTATGTCAATACCGTGATTCAAAATACAATGATGATACACATTTTTTCTGTGCTATCTGGCATCCTATCGAATAGACGATAAAATACCAACCATATATATTTGCGAAATAATCCCCCCTTGTATGCAAATTACTTGGGTCAGTTGCAGAAAGCAACTTATTTTTAATCCCGCTCGGATGAGATATGCCGAGTTCAAGCTCCCTTCGGGGGGCTTTACTTTTATATAATTACGCTCCGACACGTAACGAATCGTTACGTTTCTACCCGCAGCGCGTCACGCGTCACAGCGTCACAGTTGGTTTTGGGTTGTGAGTGTTGTCTCTTATAAGGTTGCAATTTTATTAGAAAACATGGCATTTCATTTGGAATTAGATATAAAAACACTATCTTTGGAACAAAATAATAGTTAATGAGATTTGTTATGAGAAAGGTTTACGATTTTCTAATTAAGTTTTTGGTTCATCAACCATTGAAGGCTGCATCATACGTATTATCACACGGAGGATTCCATCTTATCCTGCTTGCAGTTGTGATTACGTTTACGTACTATTGGTATAACTATAATATACATTCGTCCGACGTGACCATGCACAATATCAGTATGGGTGTTGACAGCGGTGATACATTTGCTGGTCTTGCAGTTAACATAAAGATTGACTCCGATTCGATAAGGAAAGAGACAAATGGTAAGTTTGGCAGTAGTGTGGATTTTCGTTTTACCCGTCAAATTATGGATAAGGACGAGAATGGGAATAGTAGAGACCCTTCCACTGTGTCTGTCTCTGTATATGGTATCCCCGACCTAGTGGTAGACTCTTTATTGGAAGGAAAATATAAAATTTCACAAAGAGTTGACTCAACAATAGAAATTGAATTAGACCCTCTTCAATTTGGTTATAAAAGACCTGATGGCTCTATAAGGAGAGGTGCTGAGAACTTAACATTCTATTCAAATGATTTGGGCTTAAAGAAGGGGGAATCTTCGTATAATTATTTTTTCCATTTCGGTTGGCTCCCAGAAATTCATGAAACTCGAGGAACGTATGGTCCTTCTTATATATGGATTCAATTTGGAGATGAAACAATGAAAAACGCTTTCCTTTTTTATGACAATAAGAAGCTTTTATATAATTACATTTACCCAGAGCCAGATATCCTTAACAACGGCTTTATTCTTTATAATACAGATGAAAAAATAGATGAAGTGAGAAAGAATCACGGCATTATCATTCAAGCAGAAGAAATAGATGCTGCCAATAACGACAACAGAAAGGCATTGATATATTCTGTATGGGTTGGTACTCTCATAGCATTTGCCATTGACATTGCCGTGCAACTCGTAAGAGAATGGCGTAACGTGAACCGCAAGGATGACGAAGATAAGAAGAAGAGGATGGAAAATGACATCGTTGAGAAGAAGCATGAGGAGGCTCATAGCGAAGCTAACCAACAGAAAACGAATGAAGCCGTTGATAATTCAGAAAAGAACGCTTAACTTTGATGCCAGCCAAATATAAGATATCAATGAAATAACGAATCTCTATTATTTAAATTAATAATACTATGAAAAAGATTCATTTAAAAAAAAGCAGTTGGGATGATGGACTTGGTGGCATCATTTTTATGATTAGTTTGATTCAACTTGTGATTGGTGTGTTATTTTTAATTCCACCCATATTAGGTGCAATCTTCTTTACGTTGGAAGTTTTTGATATAACCAGTGGCGGTATCGCATCTCTAGATCATCTCAGTGTTAATTGGAGCGGAGATTCTAACGCTATGTCTGCTGCTCCAATATACCTTGGTTTGATGGCCATCGCTGGTACTCTTATTGTACATTCTGCCGTTCATAACTTTATCTCAACCAACAATACTTACGAAGGAATAAATGGTGTCAGTGATATTGAAATAAGTGAAGAATAGTTATCTCAATATAACCAAACCAAGCTCAACCATTATAATGTAAGGGTCGCAAGTACAAGGAGCCGACAGATGGCAAGCAGATGTATGAGGATGCTATGGTGGGCTTCGACCGCTACGAGGATGTGGACGATGATGACGATATGCGTGGGTTTATGGTAGATAACGACTAACGATGAATTACAATGAATCTATTTGATCAGTTTTTGGTATTTCTGGGTGTGCGCAAGGTGCTGAATGCCTATGAGCGTGAAAGCAGGGCGCAACTGGCTGAGCTGGAGCGGCATGAGCAGCTGGAGCAACTCAGAGAGGAGGAAGAACGCGACAGGGAAGACAGAATCTTGGACTTGGAGGACAGGATAGATGACCTGAACAAGCGAATCTACGAGCTGGAAGACAAGATAGATGATTGGGATATGGAGCATGACTATTCCATGGACTATACTCCTGAACGTGAAGAATGGGAAGATGAACTGAACAACCTGAATGATGAGCTGCTTGATTTGGACAATGAATTGACAGACTTGTATTAGTGGACACTGATCCGAAAATCGGGAGTATTATATTTTCTGATCTATTCAGGCCCTATTGTTTTGTTGTTGTTAGCATAATTCGTTGACTAAGTATCTCAACAGCCTTGGTGATGTCCTCCTGAAACCGTTTGTGGTCGCGGAGAAAATCAGCTCTGCCGTCACTGATGGTATCATACAGTTCCTGGCTCATGTCATTGGCATAGTCAGAAATGGCCAACTCTATGTCATCCTTCTGCCAGTCGAGCGTGGAATGAACATAGATTCGCTGCTTCTGATGCAGGAAACTGTAGGCAGTCTCGATACTATCTTTTGTTATCATCTTGTTACTTTGTCATAACCTATCGGGCGGAATTGCTTCTGTTTCTCACTATACACAAAACCGTGCCCGAACAGGTAGTTCTTTATCTCTTTTGGCTCTGTGCCGAAGTTATAGCACAACGATTCCAGGGTGTCAAACTCTTCGTCTCTCAGAAGCATGTTGACGCTCGAAACCAGTATGGCAGGATCTTTCGGCAGGTAGTCCATATCACAAATCTTATTAAATCAGAGGGCAAAGGTACTCATTTTCTCTTTATTATTCGTATCTTTGCATCCAACTTTACAAATTATTAAGATGGAATACAGAAAGATAGGCGATAACTACTATATCCGTATGGATCGAGGTGATGAGATTATCAGCAATCTCCTCTCAATATG
>Ga0310786_10008496_pt1 | contig 13167 bp, 11 predicted proteins | sample AusTroGonzalo_MG_FD_203881 | JGI IMG/M metagenome (GOLD analysis project Ga0310786, IMG submission 203881) | Bovine rumen microbial communities from tropical cattle in Woodstock, Queensland, Australia - Gonzalo_03 (v2) (version 2) | ecosystem: Host-associated > Mammals > Digestive system >... | reverse complement strand
AATAATCACGTACCATCTTACGTACCTTGAAAATTGGTTCTGTAAATATCACATTCGCATATTTCTCATATCCCAAATTAACAAATAGGATATCCTCCTCGTTTATAACACCTAGGTTTATCAACTTTCCGATAGTTCCATCTATTAGCTGATTTTCCGAATATTCGTGTTCTTTACAATATACCTCAAATTGCAAACTACTACAACCATCAGGCGCGTTATCGGGCGATTTCAATGACGGAGAATGGACACGAGATGCCAGAATATCCTTATCATAAATATACCACCAAAGGTATGGAGGTATATTTTTAGTCCTCAGTGCAACAGATATATGGTAACCACAAGTACACTCCAACTTTTCAGCAGCTTCTCTGACTTTTTGAGGTACGTCTCCTTTCATGAAACGTACTATTTCTGGAAGAGGAAGGCTGGATATAAGTCTGTTATATCTCACTTTAGAGCCATCTTTAAAAGTGATGACTTTTTCATTGCTATCAATCAATTTCACCTCTTTAGAATAACGAATATCGGCGTTCTTAGCCATCTCAAGAAGAAAAGATTTGAAGCCTCCATACTTAGGATAACGCATCTCTTTAGCGTAATAAGTAATAGGAGTTTCTGGGTTTTCAGCACCAGAAATGACCTCTTCAATCGAAGGCTGGTATACACGTTGCCCTACCCATTCTGTGCGCAATTCTTTTGCATCCCGCATCCAGTATTTTTTCGTATATACCATCGGGAAGTGTTCTGCAAAGTAATCGCCAAATTGAAGCCTTAGCCATTCTTCATAGTTGGAGGCCGTAACGCCGTCGACAGATTTTCTTTTCTTAAAATCAGAGATAATGAGTTCTTTTTCCTTGTCCTCAAGAGGATAGAGATTATTTTGAGCAGGGTGTTTTATCCAAATGCCTTTGTAGAGATTATAGGCGTTAGGGATATGGCGATAAACTTCTGGAGATGACTTCTTGAATATGGTATTTACTTTCTCATTTTTTGTAAAAGTAAAATGGACAAAACGGTCAAAGCGAAATCCTTCTTTTTCAAAATTACCACAAAGTCCACCATATTTATCGTCTTTCTCAAAAATGACACAAGATTTACCCTGTGTAAGCAAGGCGTAACTTGCTCCAAGACCCGCTATGCCTGCACCAAGTATCACATATTCCTTGAAATCCATGCTAAGGCACAATTCTTTTGTAATCATCAAAACTCATCAGATATTTATCCTTTTCGGAAATAATCAGATGTTCTTTACCCCCAATCAATTCAAATGGCCATGAAATAGCAATATTTGGATCATCATACATAATACCTGAATCGCCCTCTGCGTAGAAGACTTCATTGCATTTATAACTTACTATACTATCTTCAATAACCAAATATCCATGTCCGAAAAATGGAGGCACATATATCTCGGTTTGGTTTTCTCCTGTTAAGTCAAAGCCTAACCACTTCCCAAAGGTAGGTGATTGATGACGTAAATCTACTATGACATCATAGACATGCCCACTTATACACCTAACCAATTTAGCCTGCTGATGAACCAATTGAAAATGGATGGCTCTAATAGTACCTCGTTTTGATATAGTATAAAACACTTCTTTCAATTCATGATTAATACCATTATCAATAAAAGTCTCTACATTATAGTCTTTTATAAAACCACCACGCTCATCTGTAGCATAAAACGGATGAATTTTATATGCTCCTTTCAGTTCCAACTTCTGAAATTCAAATTTATGTACCATATTGTTCAATGAGTTTTCAACCATTCCATTGTTATTCTTGTTCCCTCTTCAAAACTAATTCTTGGTATAAAATCACAATCTTTGTGTAAAGCTTCGTTTGAAAAAACACTTAGAGGCATATTAGTTCCAGTGAAAGGGATATCTCCAAAAAGAGGTTTTGAGGTTGGGGAGCAACTTCTAATCATATCCTGGATAAACCCTTTCAAGGGTTGTGCCTTGCCACTTCCAATCATATATTCACAAAAAGGTTTTCCTTTTTCAGCGACTAAGAAGAAAGCTTCAGCCACATCACTCACATATACAAAGTCATAGTTCTGGGTAGCAGACGTAAACTTAAGAGGTTCTCCTTTTATTATTTTACGCAATGTAGTGTTCACAAAACGAGGAGAAAGCTCCCCTATGCCATAAGCATTTGTGATCATAGGCCACAATAAGTCAATGCCGATATTTGCTGCTACCGACTTACATATTCCATGGGCTGCATGCTTACCCATACCATATATATAGCCCATTCCAGGTTTACTCCCCTGCGTATGCATTGCTACTTCCGCCTCATATTCCATTATGCTTCCAGCACAGATGAACCGTTTGCAACCAAGAAACTTGGCAACTTTCAGACATTCCACTGTTGTCAATGCATTTTGAAGTTGCAAATTATAATCAAATCTCCCTTCACCCGAAGATCCTGCCCAAGCAAAATGGATGAACACTTCGTAGCTTCTATGCTCTAATAATTTTACTAACCTTTCTGTATCAGCCACATCGCATTGTAAATAAGTTAAGAATGGATGCTCCTGCAAACGATTGGGAAATAAACCTATGTCTATAGCAGTTACCCTTATCCCTTTAGAAAGAAAATTCTCAACCGTGTAACTGCCCACAAAACCATCAGCCCCTGTAATTATCACATTCTCCATGTCTCTTATCTTTTAAGAACTCATCTATCTGTCTAATCATAACTTCGTTTACATCTTTCCCCTGAATCCAGATTTTGCTCCATTCTATCACCTTCTCTATCGCTTTCTCTATATCCCATACAGGAGCCCACCTGAGTGCTGATTTAAGTTTAGAACAATCAAGCTTTAAGAAATTTGCTTCATGAGGTCCTCTATCGCTGTTGCATACCCACTTTACACCGTCACCCCATTTCTTTACAAAAAGATCTACCAAAGCCCCCGTCTGATAACAGTCTTTTTCATCAGGGCCTATATTATAAGAATCAGCATAGCGGCTATCTTCGCATTGTCTGGCAGCAATTAGTAGATATGCATATAGCGGATCAAGAACATGTTGATAAGGTCTTACAGAATAGGGGTTTCTTACTTCGATTTCTCTACCTTCATATGCCGCTCGAATACAATCAGGGATTATACGATCATTAGCAAAATCACCTCCTCCTATTACATTTCCTGCTCGTGCCGTAGAAATAGGTACAATGCTATTACCATCTTTATCAGTAAAGAAACTCCTTTTATAACTGCGAGTTATCAATTCGGAGCATGTTTTACTATTGCTATAGGGATCAAATCCGTCAAGTTCTTCATTTTCTCTGTAACCCCATATCCATTCTTTATTCCAATATACCTTATCCGTAGTAACATTCAAAAATGATTTCACACAATTGCTCTGTCGTATACATTCCAGAATATTTACAGTACCCATTATATTCACTTCATAAGTATAAGCTGGGAGTTTATAACTATCACGGACAATGGGTTGTGCAGCAAGATGAAATACTATTTCAGGCTGGGCTTCATCAAAACATTTTTTCAAAGCAGCAAAGTCACGAATATCACCAAAGGTTGAATGGATCTCCTTTTCAATATTCGCGATTTCATAAAGGGAAGGAGAAGTTTTAGGTTTAAGGGAGAAACCTGTTATTTGGGCCCCTGCTTTTATGAGAATCTTGCAAAGCCAAGAGCCCTTGAATCCAGTATGCCCAGTAATGAAAACCCTCTTACCTCTGTAATAATTATTAAATAAATTCATCATCAAAAAAATTTAGTATGATCTTCAGGCACATCACCCTGCCATTTCTTCCAAGGAGCCGTATTTGTTTGCAAAAGTTTTTCAAGCATATTCTTTTCACGTACATTGTCCATACATTGCCAGAATCCTTTATGAATAAACGACATCAGTTGGCCTTCCTTGGCAAGTTTCTCTAACGGAGTACGCTCGAAAACGCAGGAATCGTCAGATAGATAGTCAAAGATTTGAGGTTCCAATACCATATATCCAGCATTGATGGGAGCTGCATCCGACAGGTTTTTCTCTCTAAAAGATTTTACTGCATTGTCACCACCTATATGAAGTACCCCTTTCTCTTGGTTTAGTTTAACTGCGGTTAAAGTAGCAATTTTGCCATGCTGCTGATGATAAGCAAGGAGTTTGTTTATATCTACATCACATACTCCGTCGCCATAAGTCATGAAAAAAGTTTCATTCCCTACATATTTCTGGATTCGTTTTATTCTCCCTCCAGTCATTGTGTTGTAGCCAGTATTGACTACCGTAACTTTCCAAGGCTCTAATTCACTATGGCGAAAAGAGACCTCATTCTTCCCATTCCTATAATCAAAGACTACATCCGAATTGTTCAGATAATAATTGGCAAACCATTCTTTGATATATTCCTGACGATAACCGGCACAAATGATAAACTCATTATGACCATAATAGGAATACTCTTTCATAATGTGCCACAAGATAGGCTTTCCACCTATTTCTATCATCGGTTTTGGTTTGAACTGAGATTCTTCCGAAATACGAGTACCAAAGCCTCCTGCTAAAAGTACAACTTTCATAATGATTCAAGTATTAATGAGACAGACATTCTAAAAGATGTTTACCTGCTGTTAATTCTGCTTTTTCTTTCTTTAAATTATTTCTTATAGAATCGTATTCTTCCTCACTCACACCCCCTATAGTTTTATCTATGTCGTAAAGAGAAGATATGCAAATTCCCAAATGTCTTTCTTTAATATAATGGGCTAAGGCTGCTTCTTCCCAGATAATGATGGGCAACTCTGCAACTATATACAATGAAACTTTATGAGGAGAATTCAAACGCATGTATTTACCTTCTTTACCTGAGCACGTTTCGACTGAATCTCCGTCCCAAACAAGTCCCCATGAACCTTCTATTTTTGAAACGTCTTCGGGCTGAAAAACTCCTTTATACTGTATTTTTCCAGAAATCTCAAAATTTGATTTGCCATAACAATAAAAGACCGTTTTAAAAGACATAGAGTCAATCTTTCTCAGAAAAACACTTTTATTCAGATTTCCAGCAAAGGCAACATCATAAGAGTAATGTCTTTCATTTCTTTCATTGTATTTAACCAGATAGTCAAAAGTATTAAGGATTTTTATTTTATCGCGTTTTATACCTAAACTTTCAACGTAGTTCCTCATTGATTCATTATGCACAATAAGAGTAGTTGCCATTTCCAAAGCATCTTGTTCATATTTATGGTCCACAGCACCTCTTATAGAATCTAAATCATGGACAAGAACAATGATATTCTCACATTTTCTTTTTAAAATATAAGCTAATAATGGGAACTCTATCATATAATATGGCCATTGTAAAAAGCAAGTACACCCTTTTTCCAATGAAACAAATAATTTAATAATATTATACGTTGTCTCAAATAATCTAAAGAATCGATTCCTACATGATCCATGAGCATTTATTGGGATATATCCATTATCTTCCAAAATCTTATTTACATCTTCAACGGCTTTTGAACCTGCATTATAACAATTCTCAATTTTTAATTTGATATGATATTTCATTTTAACAATACAAAAACTGACTACCAACCAAGTAACAAACGTAGTTTATCTGCCATCATTTTTAAGCAAAACGATAGAACTATAACCAAAAAAAGATAGCATAAAATCATCGCAATGTTTCCCATATAATTGCCGATATTAAAATAGACAAGTAATCCCCTGACAAAATAATGAATCAAAAGCATGGAATAAGAAATACCACCTAATGTTCTCCAAATAGTTGTATTTAAATACTTGTTATATAGAGTGCCTTCATAGAATAATCCTATAATAAACACAGGTAAGAAAATAAAAATATATACATCGTTCTCATCACTATGTTTACTAAATATTAGTAAAAGGATAAACAGGAGACTAATCAAAGATAAAGTATTAATGATAAATGTACTGTTTTTAAGGAAATCCTTTTTAACATACAAAAAATGCCCTAGCATGATTCCAAGACTAATATCAGCAAAGCCTCTAAATAAAGACCAAATATCTCCACAGGCATACAAGTGAGCATTAGAAAAGACTAATAATAAACACAAAATAAAAATACTTGGCAAAAACATTGTCAAAGTTTGTTGTCGATATTTCTTCAAAAATGGATATAGGACAAAACTTACAATCAATAGGATAGAAATATACCAAGAGGGGCCGTTAACATAGCGAGGGAACAATATTCCACTGGGAAGTAATAATAATTCACTCAAGTAACTGAGAATAAAGTTCAACAAATCATCAATATTAAGACTTATCATTTTACTTCTTGACAGTGCAAAAAAAGAAAAAGTTGCAGCAATTGAATATTCAATCCACAAACGTTTGTACCTTTTTATAGCAAAGCCAAGAGTTCCAATATTCTCGTTTTGTCTAATAGAGTTATACAATAAAACTCCTGATAACACGAAGAAGAACTCTACTACTAAATACCCATGATATATCGTCACATACTCACTAAAGTGAAAAAGACATAATACAACCATGAATATAAAACGAAAAGCTTCTATACTTACAATTCTATCTCTCATTTTTTATTATTATCCGACATGTCTTGAACTGAAAAATGTCGACTCCTTGAGAGACACCACATCAAGTTTGTTGCGTCTGAAAAAAAATATTATTTGAACAATTTCCTCATTAGCCCTTTCTTGTGATGCTTGTGATGATGCTTGCCTGAATGTTCGTCGTTCCCATAACCATAGCCATAGCCGTAACCATAACCGTAACCATAACCATAGCCGTAACCATAGCCATAACCATAGCGGTAGCCATAACCATAAGCAGGTTTTAAGCTGGAGCCATTCAACACTACTGCCATGTTACTAAGAGTCTTTTCCTGATAGAGGCGCTCCACTTCCGGCAACTGACGACGATCGATATTTCCTGCACGGAGGACAAATACCGTAAGATCAGCCACACGATTCACGATTTTTGCATCAGCTATGCCACCTAATGGTACATTGTCAATCAAAATATAGTCATAGTGCCGCGACACTTCAGTTATCAGTTCCTCCAATTTAGGACGCATTAGTAATTCTGTCGGATTAGGGGCTGCATGACCAGCTGGTATAAAGTCCGCCATGCCTTCCTCCCCTTTCACAATAATATCCTCCACAGCCAAATGGTCTGCCAAATAATCGGATGCTCCAGGCTTGCCTATCTGTCCGTAATTCGCTGACAGAGAACGTTTGCGGATATCTAAATCGATAATCAGCACCTTCTTTTCCACTTGTGCCAAACTTTTGGCCAAACAAGCGGTAATAAAGGTTTTACCCGAATTTTCATGATAGGACGTGAACATGATGACCTGCGCCCCCTCTTTCTCCCTTCTCATAAAGGTGATGTTGGTTCGCATCACACGGATAGCCTCATTCACAACATTGCGGAAATCAGCTTTATCCGTTACTTTCACCATGGCGTTCTCAATATCCTTTCCCTTATCGAAAGGAATCTCCCCCAAGAACGGAGCCGTCACCACTCCCTCCAAATCTCTGCGCGTGCGCACACGGGTGTCCAAGAACAAGCGAGCTAAGAATATCAATGTAGGAATAAGCAGACCTGCCAGTGCTCCCAACAGGAGAATGCGGTTGCGATTGGGGCTAATAGGGACCTCATCACCATCGGAAGAGTCGATGATACGGGCATTGTCGGCCACCATGGCCTGAGAGAGAGCATTCTCCTCGCGTTTGTTCAATAGATAAGTATAAAGCGCATCCTTGATATTCTGCTGGCGTTCAATGGATTGTATTTCACTTTCCTTCTGTGGCATCTGCCCCATGCGCTGGTTGGCTCGGTTTTCTCGAGATCTCAGTTCACTGCGCTGCGATTTCAGGTTCTTGATATGATTGTCTAACAAACGCAAGAGGTTGTCTCGTTGTGTTCGTATTGTTGATTGTAATTCTACTACCAAAGGATTGCCTTTACTATGATCCCCATCCAATTGCTTATATCGCTGCACCAAAGCATTGACATGTCCTATCTGCTCCTCAATTCCTGAACCCTCCAAGCCTATATTGTTAGGAATGAACTGGTATTCATTGGAGGGCGAAATAAGATAATCCCAAAGAGACTCTGCCATATTCAACTGTACTTCATTGTCCAACTGCTGGTCATTGTAAGTGAACGATTGGTCCATATACCTTTCTGCCGAAGATGAAGGACTTACCACATTGTTGTCTCGCTTAAAGTTAGCTATCTCAGCATCCACATCGGTCAGTTCTCGGTCAATAATTGCTATACGTTCCTCCAAGAATTTAGCGGTATTCACAGATATCTGTTGTTTGGTCTGCATAGCATCAGCGTTATACACATCAATCAATCCTCGCAACACTGCCTGTGCGCGTCGATAAGAGTTATCTTGCAATGCCAGCGTTAAGATAGATGCCTGCTCATCATCCTGGCGAATGCTCAAAGCGTTGTGGTACTTACGCACAATAGCCTCTACAGGATACTTGGTTACATGGGTTTCCAAATCTATCCAAGTATCATTAAAATTCTTTGTAAGCGTCATCTTGATCTTTCCTGCTGGGGTTTCCACAATTTCGCCAAATGGCACATTCACTGTAGCGTTTCCACCATTGAATTCCGACAGCACGGCATGTTTCTCATCCTTGATGTGCATAGTGAACTGGGCACTGCGTATCTGTAGGCTATCGTAGAACACGATATCGACTGGTTCGTTGCCATACATATCACCTTGATAAAGTTGCACGCGGATGGTAAATATCAAGTTGGCCTTGGTATTGATGATCATCTTTTCCAACAACTCTTTCGAGCGCAACAGGTGCATCTCGTTGGCAACATTCACCGAATTGATGGCATTGTTGTAGCGGTCCAGACCGATAATCTCCGTTTGGTTGGAGGTATAGGAGGGATCATTGATAATCACATCAATGGAACTGTAATAGGTACGGTCGGTCTGGAAATAGTTGTTAAATGCCAGACAGATACAGATAAACAATGAAAGCAGGTACCACTTCCAATAAGATAGTAAATACCAAAGGATATCAATAAAATTGAATTCCGATTCTATACGGTTATTCGTTTGTTTATTATTAGGCGTATTCATAATTACTTTAGAATAAAGGCTATACTATAGAGGATAGAGGCCATGACAGCTGCCAAGGATATGGCTGTAGTTGTATTACTATTACCAAAGAGAGATTTTTTGGGTTCAGCATATATGATGTCGTTCTGCTGCAAATAGTAGGCTGGAGAATAATAAGTGTCGATGGTGGTAAGGTCCAAATCATACTCCACACGTTCCTTGTTGGCTTCACGGATCACACGTACTTTACGTATTTTGGCATGTTGCGTCAAGTCACCCAATTGGGCCACAGCTTGGAGGATAGTAATACGCCCCTCCTTTACCACAAGCTTACCTGGACTCAACGCGCCCAAACCATAAATGGTGAAGTTGTTGATTTTGACATCCACCATGGCATCTGGAATGTAATTGCCAATTCGCAACAAATCTCGGAGATACTGAGAAGCCTGGGGCATGGTCATGCCCGCCATCTTCAACCTTCCCAACACAGGAAAATCCACAAACCCGTTGATATCCACTAAATAGCCATCCTCAGGACCATTGCCCGATACTGTGGTCTCTCCATTTTCATCCACCTGATAAGACAAACCCATAAAAGGAGCCAGCAACTCGGCTTTCTTGCTACTCACATGAATGTCAAGTCTGTCAGCTGGTTTGATTGTGGTTTCTACTGGAAAGCCTGCTGGTAACGGAAAATCTACCGGCATATCTTTCAAATACTGGCGTTTAGCACAGGATGTGCAAAGCAAAAGTGCCATCAAGCACCAAAACAAGTTCACCTTTCTATTCATATTGTTTTTCATTAATTTTCTGTCCACAGATAAGTTGTCTTATCCTATAGGTTGTCTCCACGGGAGCATAACGCATTGAAAACGACAAACGCGCCATGATTTGCTTCACAGTATGCAGTTTACTTTTCTCCCACTCAGCGGTATGTTGTCCAAAATTACCCCATCGTTCAATGTTCGCAGCTAAACGATGCGCCTCCTTATCTTGTTTCCCTAAGGGAAATGGCAGGTCTTCAGTCGGCATATCCAAATAATTCACCAAGAGGTCATGCAGCAGGTCAGCCCATCGACTCAGTCCCAAGGCCTTGTAAAAAATTCTCAGTTTGTCTGTATCATAGGTATCACGCAGCGTGTGGTATGCACGAGCCATGTCACAGCATTGCCTCCACCCTAATCCCACGCTGCACACATGTTTCAATATGTGGGTAGCTATTAAGAGCAGTGTCAGCAAGGGAGATTCCGCACTTTCTTCAGCTATCAAATTATGAAGCAAGCGTTGACTCTTAGGGCGAAAAATATCAACGAGCTGAGAATGAAGTTCCACATCCACATCTTCATAGTTAAAACAGATACTGCCATCAGCAACTATGAGCGGAGTAAATCCTTTTTCTCGCAAGAAAGCAGGAAGTTCTCCAAAATGCATCTCTTCTGGCATATACCAATCTATATCTCCGTTCACACGCAAGGCAGGATATGCATAATACTTGGCCACACTCTGACCCTTGATGAGCATAGGCTCCACATTGGCTTCCCGAAGCAAGGAGCGAATCTGTTCTGTCACCTCAGTCAATCGCTGATAAGTAGCTTCCAAAGCAGCAGCCTGTGCCATTAGGCGTAATATACACTCTCTGGGTGGCGCCAAAGAAACAGGCAGGTGTTGAATCCCTCGATAGAGCAAACCTTGCACTGTTTGTCGCTCCGATTCTTTACATACCGATACCCATTCTTCATCCTGCAAAGGGAAGATGGAGTTCTCAGCCACTTCACGTTCCCACAAACCAGCCTGCAACAACTGATAAAAGGCCTTTTTCCATCGACAGGATCCTCTCTCAACCATCCTCAGAACTTTTTCCCTGATAAAATAGACCAAGTTGTGAGCCAAATGATTTTTATATCCAAGGCAATACTATGGTGTTCTAAGTAATCGAGATCCATGTCCAACCGTCGCAACATCTTCTCCATGGTGTCTGTATAACCATTGTAAAGGGTAGCTTCGGAGAAGATGCCTGGCCGTAGGGCATAGAGTCGTTCGTACTGAGGATTGAGCTGCATAATCTGGTCGATAAAGAATTTTCGTTCAGGACGTGGACCCACAAACGACATTTCCCCCAACAGAATATTCCAAAGCTGGGGAAACTCGTCCAAATGATAGGTGCGCAGGAATGACCCTACCTTGGTAAGTCGCTTGTCATCGGGTTTGCATAGCTTAGGTTCTTGATTCATCTCGGCATTGGAATGCATGGAGCGGAACTTGCAAATCATAAACGGCTTTCCTTTGTAGCCTATACGCTCCTGACGGAACAACACACATCCCCCACCCTCTATCTTGATGGCCAGTACGATAATCAGCATCGGAATGGCAAAGACTATCACTGACACTACAGCAAGCACTACATCAAATAAACGCTTCACTTCTTTCTATTTCTTATTCAATAATTCCTTATAAAGTACTTCACAGGCATCTATCATTTTTTCTTCCTGAAACAACGTTTCATAACGTTTTCGTGCATTCACACCATAGCGTTGATATTGTACATTATCGGCACACACCTCTCGAATGGCTCGTACTATGGCCTTACTATCGCAGGGCGGTACATTGATGCCTGTAACGCCGTGCTGGTTCACCCAAGGCACTCCCGACTCTGGGATATCTACAGAAACTATGGGTTTCCCATGCGCCAATGCCTGTACTTGCACTATGGCAAATGCCTCGCGTTTATCAATTGACGAGAGACAAAATAACGCACAGGCATCATAATAGGCATCTATCTGATTGTCTGGAATATAGCCAAGCATCTTGACACGTTCCTGCAACCCTTTCATTGCAACAAGATTTCTCAGATATATGTCCTGATTCCCCTTTCCACCTATCAGTACGATGTAGTCATCACCTAATTGTTCTGCAGCTTCTATCAGGTATTCAAAGCCTTTGTAAGACACTAACCGTCCCAACGAGAAGACAATTCTCTTGCCTGGATATTGTGCCTTGATTTGCTCCGTCTCTGCCTCATTCACCTTAGGTTCAGGAATGCCAATAGGAATATAAGTGGTCTTGTTCTGCACGTTTCGCAACTCGGGCGATTTCTGGATATATACAGGCGAAGTACCAACAATTTTATCTGCTCGTCTTAAAAGCCATGACTGCAGAGGACGGTAGAATTTCAACAATTGGTGCTGTCGGATAATATCGCTATGCCAATGAAGTACCACCTTGCCTTTATATCCGGAGAGAAAGAGGGCCAGCGCAGCCATGGGATCTGGGTGATGGATATGGATAATATCATAGCTGTGACACATCTTACGCAGCATTCCTATCATGGCTGGTGAAATCATGGTAGCTTTCACCTCTCGTAGTGTCTTGCTCTGATAGAGGTAACAGTGGTCATTCAATTGAATTTTTTCAGGGTGACCATTACCGTTGGCAAAGAGGGCATCACAGTCTATTTCCCGCATAGAGAGTCCTTTGGCCAATGCATACATCACCATTTCCACTCCACCTTTAAGCGGGTAAAACTTCCCCAATTGCAGTATTCTCATTCTTTATCAGTAAGTTAAGGAGTTGGTTCCAATCTCTTGCATATGGACATGCTATCTCTTTCCGATCAATTTCATTTAAAAAGGCAGTATCGCCCTCTAAACATTTTTTCATCAGTTGCATAAGCACGGCAGGGGCATCTGGAGGGAAAAAGGCCGTCTGTTTACTTTGTTGGGCTGTTTCATGAGCGTATGGAAGATCTGACAACAACATGGGTCTGTGAGTCACGGCAAATTCTGAAATGGGCAAGCCCCAGGTCTCCACTTTGGACGGAAACACCAAGCAATCGCTGGCTGCATAGAACTCATAGAGCCGACTTTTACTCATGAAACCACAAAATTTCAGCGAAGCCACATGGCCCCATTTCTTAAACAGCCAATGGCTATAGGCATTATAATCTTTATCTACCGTCAACAATACTTCAAATCGACCTTTGCCAACCTCTTTTTCCAACAACTGAGTTGCCTTGCACAGACACTCCATATTCTTGTGTACATCGGGATAGGCTGGATATATAAAACGATAGATTCCATCGAAAGTCTGTTG
>Ga0310786_10008495_pt1 | contig 13169 bp, 6 predicted proteins | sample AusTroGonzalo_MG_FD_203881 | JGI IMG/M metagenome (GOLD analysis project Ga0310786, IMG submission 203881) | Bovine rumen microbial communities from tropical cattle in Woodstock, Queensland, Australia - Gonzalo_03 (v2) (version 2) | ecosystem: Host-associated > Mammals > Digestive system >... | reverse complement strand
ATTGTGGGCCAAGAACACGTATGAACTGCCATCATAGTCGCCAGAGTTGTCGTCAACCACCAACACTAAATTGTCCGAACCGTTGTACTGGAACGGCGTGGTGAACACAAAAGTATTCCAACCTTGTGTGCAATTCAAGGATCCGGTATAGACTTGTGTCAAATTAGTAGAGGGGATGTAGTTTGATGTGCTGGAGAAAGTAGATTGTGAGGTGTGTCCCAAATAAATGGTCACATTTGTCTTGACAGTGGAAGGTGAGCTGTAGTTGTAGTAGAAAGCGATACTGTCAAGGGTGGCGGCACCGCCCATTTCACTAGCAAGGTAGATTTGTTGGGTGTAAGTGTAGTTGTAGTAGTTGTTCAGCGGAACATAATAGGTAGTGATGGTGCCCTCCGTGAAGGGGTCACCGCCTGCCAAGCAATGAGTGGTGAGGCTGGTGGTAGCAGGATTTGCTTGACCTTCATCACAGTTGGAAAGCACATAGACATCATATTGGGTAGCCGGAGTCAAACCAGAAAGCATGTATTGCGTTCCCGTCACCGTTTCAGTAATCCAGTTTTCCATGCCAGCTTCTGAGTATGCCACTGTATAACCTGTAGCACCGTATTCAGCTGATTGCCAAGACAAAAGTGCTGATGTTCCAGTGACTTGACTGACCGTCAAGTTACGGGCAGAAGTACAAAGCGGATTGGTGGTGAAAACTTGTCTGAATGTCCAAGCACTGTAGTCGCCACCGCCGCAATTGGCGCGCACATACACATCGTATTGAGTGTCATCCACAAGACCTTGCAGCGTGAACGGATATGAATAAGCCGTCTCGGGGGTGCCGGTGTTCACATCGGCATTATGCTCAACGGCCACCACTTCCCACATCGACTCATCGCCTTCGGGAGTCCAATCCACATCACAACCTTCTGTTGTAATGTTAGACAACACAACATTTTGAGGTTTCACACAAGTGGGAATCAAGTCAATGATGAGGTTATCCACATAAGCATATCCGCTGGTGGTAGTATTCTTATTCATGAAAGCAATATAGTGGCCATATCCTTCGTAGTTGCTGAAATTAACCGTTCGGCTTGCCCAAGTAGATGCGGTAGATTCAGGGATAATCGTATCCACAGGTTCGAAGGTGTTGATATCGGTGAAATCGGTCATCACACCCACAATCAATCTATCGCTGGTAGCATTGGCACGATACATAAAGTCGGCCTGCAAGGTGTTAATGGCAATGCTTTCATCAAAAGCAGGAGTAATAGCTACATTGTAAGTAGTGGAAGAGCAGTAGAAATACAAAGATGCTACTCCTTCGTAATGGTTAGAGGAGTTCAAATACGGTCTAACGCTTGAATATGTATTGATTTTGGTCCAGCAATTCGGATAGGCACTCTCGCCTGTACCGTATGAATCAAAATCTTCTTGGAGAGGCAGCTGGTCAAGAGCCACGCAAGCGGTGGTGAATGAAACGCTTCTCCAGCCACTGGTATCGCCTGTAGAGCAAATGCCCGCCACACGCGCAGTGTAGTTGGTGCTAGGCGACAACACGCCCAAAATGTCGTATGCAGTATCATTAACATTAATAGAAGTGGCATCGTTCTCCCAAGAGCCATCAGCAGTTTTATATTGCAAAACATAGCTTGTGGCATCGATGGAGGAATACCATGAGAAAGAAGCATCCGTAGCTGTTACATTGGAAGCAGTGAGATGTGAAACTGGATGGCAGAAATCTGCACTGGCACTCATCGTCAGTTGCAAATTAGGACGATAGGTGCTGCGAGTACCCGTATTAGAGCCTGGATGGCTAGCATAGCTGACATCGGAGTCGCTTTGACGATACAGACAGCTGTTGGTCACAGATGTATAGTAGAATTTCAGAGAACTGGAGTATTCAGGCATCGTTTTACTGCATACGATGACCAAATTATCTACACCGTCGTATGGAAACGGATTATCCAATTGGAAAGTCCACCAACCCGTACTGCTTGGAACAGGTAAATTGGTGATGGAATAGACCTCCGTGAGATCTGACATCGGAAGCCAACTGCTTGTGGAAGTGTTCACAGAGTCCGCACTCGTACCCATATAAATGGTTAACGTAGAGAACGTGTAGGCTGAGGACGGAACATCCGACACATTGAAACTGATGGCAGTGATGAGACCCGCATTGTTAATTTGGGATGCGGGGTAGATCGTCTGCACCCACGTGTTCTTGTAAAAGTTGTCGAAAGGCGCGTAATAGGACGTTGACGTTCCCGTGCCAACCGTGATAGTTGTCTCTTGCGAGAAACCGCTTATGCACATTGTCAGGAGCATAAAGCAAAAAAGTAGAATCTTTTTCATAAACTATTATTTTAATTAGACATAAAAAATTCAAAATCAAAAGTGAACTTCACACTCAAAATTCAAGCTATAAAATTAAACAATCATTTTTTTAAATCCCACGTGTTACATCAAAAAATATCATTTTTTATCAACAATAATGAACAGCTGTATTTCAATTATTTATACAACTTTTGTTGAAAAGTTCGCAACAAAGAGGGGTAATTCATTCACATTTTCGGGTAGCAAGAATGGAAGAAATAAAAGAAATTTTCCGCAAAACACCCCATTTTTCCCTATTGCCTCAACCCTGGGATGCCATAATATGACATCCCTACAATCCCTATATCCTATTCCCTCGACCCTCGACCCTTATAAACCCTAAACCTTAAACCCTAAACCCCATGATGCCATAATATGACATCCCTACAATCCCTATATCCTATTCCCTATTCCCTCGACCCTTGACCCTCGACCCTCGACCCTCAAACCTCAAACCTCAAACCTTCAACAATAAAAAACCAATTCCCACGTTATCCCTCATTATTACAAACGAAAACTAAGCAAATGAACACGAAAATTTTATGGGCGGATGACGAAATTGATTTGTTGAAACCGCATATACTATTCTTAAAATCAAAAGGTTACGACGTAATTCCCGCGATGAGCGGCATGGAAGCGCTGGAAATCCTCAAGAAGGAGTTCGTGAACATCATCTTCCTCGATGAGAACATGCCCGGACTGAGCGGTTTGGAGACTTTGCAACGGCTAAAGAAGGACTACCCGCACATTCCTATCGTGATGATTACCAAGAGCGAGGAGGAGCACATTATGGAGGATGCCATCGGTTCCAACATCGCCGACTACCTCATCAAACCCGTGAATCCCAACCAGATACTGCTTTGTCTGAAGAAAAACATCGACAATAAAAAATTGGTGAGCGCGAAGGTAACCACCGACTATCAGCAGTCATTCCGCGAGCTTTCCATGCGCATCTCCGACCGACTGAGCGTGCAGGAGTGGTCAGACCTCTACAAAGACCTGGTTAACTGGGAGTTGCAAATCGAAAAGATTGAAGACGAGAGTATTACTGAAATGTTGGCAGCGCAAAAAGAGGATGCAAACATCCAGTTCGCCAAGTTCGTGCAACGCAACTACATCGATTGGGTCAACGGGCGCACCGACGACAAACCGCTGCAGTCGCATACCGTCCTGAAAGAGAAGCTCTTCCCGAAGCTAAACGACCAGAAGAGCACTTTCCTGTTCGTCATCGACAACCTGCGCTACGACCAATGGCGCAGCATCTACCCGCTCGTCCATGACTACTATTATATACAAGACGAGAGCATCTGCTACAGCATCCTGCCCACGGCCACGCACTACGCGCGCAACGCACTCTTTTCAGGGCTCATGCCATCCGTGATTGCCAAGAAGTACCCTAACTTATGGCTCAACGAAGGGGATGCCGGCAGCAAAAACCAGTACGAAGAGGAACTCTTGGGCGAATATCTCAAGCGTTACGGTAAGAACATCAAGTATTCTTACCACAAGATTTTGAACCCGGATTTCGCCAAGAAGGTGTTCGAAAACTTCCACCAGATGCTCAATAATCCGCTGAATGTCATTGTGTTCAACTTCGTGGATATGCTCTCTCACGCGGGTACGGACGTGCATGTGGTGCGTGAACTCGCCGACGACGAGAAATCCTACCGCAGCGTCACCACTTCTTGGTTCGAAAACTCCGTCCTCTTCGAGATGATTAAGTACCTGTCGGAAAGAAAGATACCCATCATGATTACCACCGACCACGGCACCATCAAGGTGGATCGTGCGTTGAAGATGGTGGGCGAACGCGACCTGAACACCAACCTGCGTTACAAGGTGGGCCGCAGCAGCATGGACTATCCTGCCAAGGAGGTCTTCGAAATCAAGAACCCCGACGACGCCTTCCTGCCGAAGGAGAGCATGACCCAACGGTTCATATTCGCCACCAAATCAGACTTTTTCGCGTACCAGAACAATTTCAACCAGTACGTGAACCTCTACAAGAACACCTTCCAGCACGGCGGCATCTCCATGGAAGAGATGATGATTCCGTTTGTGGTGTTGGCACCGAAGAATGTGTGACGTGGGATGTTTGATGTTTGACGGCCCTATGTAGAGACGCGATTAATCGCGTCTCTACAACGTGCGGCATCCTAATCCCTATTCCCTAATCCCTCGGCCCTCGACCCTATTCCCAAAATTTCTTCACCCCCAAAATTAAACTTTTCCGAAAAAATTATATCTTTGCGGTTTGAATTATAACGAATAATTTTAACCCAAAATAATCAAGAAAAATGAAAAAACAGATTCGTTTATTAATGGTCATCGCTGCGATGTTCCTCACTGTCAGCACTTTCGCACAAAAGCCTTTCGCTGGCAGAATTGTTTTTGAAATCACTGCAGAAGGCACCACCAATCCCGCTATTGCTGCAGAATTAGCGGAAAGTTCTATCGAGTACATTGTGATGGGCAACAACTATCGCATGAACATGAACCAAGGTATTGACGTTATCACCATTGCCAACGGTAACAACAAAACCTATACGGTCGTTTTAGGTATTCCTGGTTACGGCAACTACTTCATTGAGCAAACAACTGAAGATATCCAGAAGAAACAGAGCACTGTTAAAGTGGACTACGAGTACACCGATGAAACTCGCACCATTGCTGGTTACAACTGCAAAAAGGTGAATGTAAAGGCTACTGATTTGGAGACCGATGAGGAAGCAACCTCTGTATTGTGGGTTACTACGGAACTGGGTCTTGGCGACGACATCAACTTCTACGATCATCCGGGTTTGAAGGGTTATCCGCTTCGTTCCGAAATGAAGACCGAAATTGACGGCGAGAATGTTACCCTTTGCACCACCGCAACTTCTGTCACCGCTGACAAGAAAATCAAACCCACGATGTTCCTGCTGCCTTCTGACGCAAAGAGCATCAAAGAAGCTCCCGATGAACTGAAGCAGATGCTCGGCATGGGTGCCGACGAAGAGTAATACTCGCTCATCATGTGGCGACAGCTCACAGAGTCTGAGATCAGCCTGCTGACTCAGCAGAACAATAGTGCAGACGACTGGAAGCAGATTTCAGTCGTCCGCACTTTTTCTGTTTTAAACATACACAACTGCCACTTTTCCGGCAACGTGAAAATCGAAGAGAACGTGTCGATGTCAAATGTGCGGCACATCGAGAACTACCACATCGGCGCGAATTCCAAATTAGCAAATATCGGGTCGCTAACTTTTACCGAAGAGCACTACGGATATACGCTGGAACTCTGCAACGAAGACGGTCGTTTTCAAGCGGTTGCGGTGCCCGAGATGAACTCTACCGACGTTTTCCAGTGTCTCTATACTGGAAATCCCACGCTTTTCGAGCACGAAGCACCGACTGAGAAACAAGGCTACATCGGGGCGCACTGCACCATCGAAAATGTGAACGCCATCCGCAATGTCCACATCGACCCGTTCGCCGAATTATCAGGTTGTTACGAAATTGAGCACGCATGGATTTCCTCTTCGGGAGAAGAGCACGCCCGTATTGGCAGCGCTGTCATCCTGCGTAACGCCATCGTGCACAAGGGCGCGCATATCGACTCCCGCGCGTATCTTGCCGACGTGCTTGTCGGACAGCAGGTTAGCATTGCGGAAGGCGCACGTGTTTATCAATCTGCTGTAGGTGACAACAGCCATATTTCGGGCTGCGAAGTAGGTCATGCCTTCATCTACCCCTGTCACGAGCAGCACCACAGCAACTCGTTCCTCATTGCCGCGCACATCCAAGGACAGAGCAATGTCGCTGCTGGTGCGACTCTCGGTTCCAACCACAACGGTCGCAAAAACGATGTCGATTTAGTGGCGGGCCGCGGTTTCTGGCCGGGACTCTGCTCATCGCTGGCTTTCCCATGCACCTTCGCTCCATATACCCTCATTGCCAAGGGTGACTACCCGAAACCACTCTCCATCCCGTTCGCTTTCTCGCTGATTAACAACAACGTTAAGGAGGGCTGTTTAGAGATTATGCCCGCCTTCTGGTGGAGGCACAACGCCTACGCCCTCATGCGCAACGAATGGAAGTACCAAAACCGTGACAAACGCATTAAATACACACAATACTATGAATTCAAACCACTTGCACCAGACACCATACAGATTGTAAAAGAGAATCACAGACTGCTCACCCAGCATTTGGCTGGAGAAGCGGAACTGCCCAAGATGGAGATGTCGAACCGACCGGTGCGCATCCTCAAAGAGAAGGAGGCCATCGCCGCCTACCGTGAAATGATGCTTTGCTACGTACTCGCAGAAGGCGTTTTCAACAACAAACCTGAAAACTTGATCGACATTCTACAGAATAACACTGAATTACAGTGGATTAACGCAGGCGGAAACGTGCTGACCACCGAACAATGGCAACAGCTCTGCAGCACCACCTCGTTGAAAGAGGCACACGCGCTGCAGTTAGACTATATTGATGAAAACGGCTCTTTTATGTCTCTCAATGACGCTTTGAACTTGCTGCCCTACTTGTGTGAGGGCGATGTCACACCGTCCCGCATCATTGAATTATGCCGAGAGGCTATTGCAGCCCAAATCCGTTTCTATGAGCGCGTTATATCCGAGCGGACCAAGGATTTAAGTTCTGAGTTCCGTTTGACCAATCCATTGTTCCCATATAAAAAGAAAGAGGTGATGGATGACAATATTTGTCAGACCGCCCTACAAGAAAAAGAAAAATCGGAGAAAATCCTTCATTAACAGTCGAAAATCAACAACAATATGGCCATATACGATGAAATTTTAAGCAAAAATGCCAAAATCGGCGTAATCGGTTTGGGCTATGTCGGACTTCCTTTGGCAATGGCTTTCGCACATAAAGCCTCCGTCATCGGTTTTGACATCAACGAAGATCACCTCAACGTGATGCGTGCAGGCAAAGACCCGTGCAGAGAGCTGGACGACTGTGTGTTCGAAAATGCGGACATTCTGTTCACCTCCTCTTTGGACGAACTGGCCAAAGCCACCTTCTATATCGTGGCGGTGCCGACGCCCATTGACAAAAACAACAAGCCCGATCTCACCCCGCTGCTTGGCGCTACCCGTTCCGTGGGTAAAGTGCTGAAAAAAGGCGACTATGTGGTGTATGAATCCACGGTTTACCCCGGCTGCACCGAAGAGGATTGCGTGCCGTTGTTGGAAGAACTCTCAGGATTGAAAGCCGGCGTGGATTTCAAGTTCGGCTATTCGCCCGAGCGCATCAATCCCGGTGAAAAGGTTCACACGTTGGAGAAGACCGTCAAAATCGTATCTGGCTGCGATGACGAATCATTGGAGCAGGTTGCTAAGACCTATGAGTTGGTCGTACAACCCGGCGTGCACCGCGCTCCGAGCGTCAAGGTGGCAGAGGCTGCCAAAATCATTGAAAACACGCAACGCGACGTCAACATCGCGCTGATGAACGAGCTGTCGATCCTGTTCGGCAGAATGGGCATCAACACTTACGATGTGTTGGAGGCAGCCGGCACAAAATGGAACTTCATGAAATTCTTCCCTGGCTTGGTGGGCGGTCACTGCATCGGCGTGGATCCGTACTACCTCGTGCATAAGGCAGCCGAGCTGAAATACCACACGCAGGTCATCTCCGCCGGACGTTTCGTCAACGACTCCATGGGCGGCTACATCGCCAAAAATGTAGTCAAGAAAATTATCGCATCTGGCAAACCCGCCATGAACGCTCGCGTGCTCGTGATGGGCATCACCTTCAAAGAGAATGTCTCCGATATCCGAAACTCCAAGGTAGTCGATATCATCCACGAGCTGCAGGATTTCGGTGTTATCGTGGACGTGGTCGATCCGTTCGCCAACCCCGAAGAAGTGAAACAATGCTACGGCCTTACCCTCAAGGCTGAACCCGACGGTCCCTACAACGCCATCATCGTCGCTGTCGCTCACCGCGAATATGAAAAGCTCAACGAAGCGTATTTCAAGAAGCTGTCTGTTGGAGACGGCATCCTAGCCGACATCAAAGGCATCTACCGGAAAGTGGTGAAGGAGATGACGTATTGGAGTTTGTAGGCAGTTAGCAGTTGGCAGTTAGTAGTTAGTAGTTAGCAGTTGGCAGTTTGCAGTTTGCAGTTGCGGGGTTAGTGGTTGGTATAATAAAAATTGTATTTTTGCAAAATCAATATTAATATTAACCAGCCGCTTTTAAGGCTTAAAATTTTATCAAAATGAAAAGATTTGCAAACTACTATTCAGTATTATTATTAGCTATCGTCACGGTGTTTTTTGCCGGATGTACAAAAGATGAGCCCAATAATGGTGGAGATACTCCCAACCACAATGGCGCAGGCTTGATCAACGGCTTGTACACAATCAACGAAGACGGCGGTCAGGTGAAATTCTCACAGGGAAATTTATGGTACATCGGAAGTGCAGACGAACCTTATTGGAAGTTCGCTGAACACCAGACAGATTATATTGGCTACGCTCAAGAGGGGACAGCCGAGAATATTGACAGAGATCTCTTTGGATTCGCAGCTAACGGATACAACCACGGGGCAGTCTGTTATCAGCCTTGGTGTACCAGTACGAGAAATGAAGATTACTTTGCCTATGGTGATTACACCCTAAACCTTTACGACCAAACGGGCATGGCAGACTGGGGGCGTAACGCCATACGCAACGGTGGCAACCAAGCCAATTACGGTTGGCGCACTTTAACCAAGGACGAATGGGTATATTTGTTCAACGAACGCGCCACCGCTTCCGGTATCCGTTACGTTAAAGGCATCGTGAATTCAGTGAAAGGTATAATCATTTTACCTGACAACTGGAATTCATCTGACTATGTTTTGAACAACATCAACGATGACATGTCTGATTATGCGGGAAACACTATCCCTACCGAAGCTTGGAATACGGTTTTCGAAACAAAAGGCGTAGTGTTCTTGCCAGCTGCAGGCTACCGTTGTGGAAGCATGTGTGGCGGGACTAATAGTTACGGAGATTATTGGTCATCTACTGTCCAAAGCACCTATAGCGCCTATATTGTAAATTTCAGACCTTATATGTTGGATCCTCAATATACGGCTGGTGACGGCCGCTTTTACGGTCGAGCCGTCCGCTTAGTCATGGACGCCAAATAAACATTGCTTCTAATATTCATCCCCTTCTCAGGGCTGCATTAAGCTGGACTTTTTAGGAGAGGGGCGTTGCCTCAACATCGTGAGGCTCCGCCGCCACCGCTTTGTGGGTATTTGTTGGAGGTTCCGTCGCCTCCGATCGTCGGCGACGGAATGACGGGTGCCGCAAAAGAACAAAAAAGGGGAAAGATGGGCGGCAGGTGGCGCAAAACATATTTGTCACGACGTTTTTGCCGCCCATCTTTCCCCTTATCCCCCGTGTGGCAGCTTCGTCATCCCGTCCGACGCAGGAGGACGGGACCTGCAAGAAAACTTCAGGACGCAAGAGCGGCGAAACCTCCTCACAGAATAGTCTGCCATCGAAAAAGGGCGCAACCATCACAGCCACGCCCATCATTCTGGATTCTTAATTCATTATTGAGCTAATCGCGGAGACAGCGGACGGAGAAACCTGTGTACTTGTTATAAGCGTCACGTCCTACACCAGAATTATTATTACGCAGATATCTACTATAAGCATTATGTGTAGAGGATTCGTTCTGGGAGGATGACCAGAAGTATGCGAAATTGGCGATATTCCCTATTGAAACAGAAAAGGATCCTGCAGGTACAGCAGAGAATCCAGAACTGTTGCGCCCAGATCCGTTGTAATACCCGGGAGAATCAATAGTAGTACTAGTAGCCCAATCATCTCCTGCGGCTAACCTTATCGCATAATAACCACGGAAACCTGTTGCTGTACCACTCACTGTAGTGCCATTTACAACAGACTCCATCGTAGTCCATTCTGCATCACTTGGCACATGCCACCCTCTAGGGCAGATACCCTGGCGATTGCCCGTGAATGTGATGCTCACAGCATTGCTGGCATTGGTATTGATGCTCAGCTCACTGAAGGAGGTGTTATATAAGTCCACCGCCGCGTTCCAGTTGTAGAGCAAACCATACTGCTTCGGAGCGTATGTTGCGCTGTCGTTATTATACCAGCGGGCCATCTTACCCGTGTAAGTGTAGGCAATGCTCGTGCCAGAAGAGAATTGATTGTTCACAATATATGTACCCGTGCTCGGCGAGTGCGTGCAGCGCATGTTCTCCGCCAACCAGCACTGGCTGCCGATCTGCACCACCGGGTACTCGTTGCCGTCGTAGTCGGTCACAGAGTTGATCTTGCCGTTCACCACCGTCTCCAGGCCGTGGGTCGTGCCACTGGCGGTATAGCCTTTGTCAGCAGTCTGCGCTTGGTGGGTGGCGGAGGCGGTGCAGGGGGAGGAGGAAGTAACGGAGGGGGTGGCAGCCGCCGTGGTGAATGTCACCTCGCTGCCGTAAACCGTCCCGCTCGCCGTGGTCACGAACGCACGGTAGGTGTAACCCGTGTTGGCCGTCAAACCCGTGAGGCTGTAGGTCATCGTCTCGCCCGTGGCGTTCACCTGTGCGTATGCGCCGCCCGTGGTGGCCTTCCACTCGAAGCCCTGTGCGGTGATGGCCACATTGTCAGGGTTGGAGACGGTACCGTTGAGGGTGGCGGAGGTCTGCGTGACGTTGGTGGCGGGAGAAGTAGTAACGGTAGGAACCACAACAGTGCTACCACTACCATCAGAATCCCTGAGACAACGGACTGAAAAGTTGCAGGCCTTGTCATTGGCGCCGCTAGACACACCGGCTGCGCCGAAGCTCAAGGTACGAAGCAAGACGTAGTTACCGTAGCTCGGAGGCTGGGAGGAAGACAAGAAGTAGGCGACGTTGCCTGCATTGCTGAACGAGCCGTTGAAGTAGCCCGCTGGAACAGCCGCAAAACCTGTTGCGTTATTGGCTTCCATATCATTACCCACCGTACAAGTATTTGTTGAATAACTCCAATCGTTGGTCAATGCTAAAGACTTTCCTATGTAAGAGCTGTCATTACCACACAAATACTCACTTTGACCGCTCACATAATCCGTCATCGTCCTCCACTCATCATACGTCGGCACATGCCATCCCCTTGGGCAGATGCCCTGGCGGTTGCCCGAAAACGTCGTCCTCACCGCGTTGCTGCTACTCGTGTTGATGCTCAGTTCGCCGTAAGAGGTATTGTACACGTCCACCGCCGCGTTCCAGTTGTAGAGCAACCCGAAACGGTGTGCCACACAGGCGGCAGAGTCCATCGTCACGGAGTTACCGTTCAGGGTGGCTGTTCCCGTGTACCAGCGGGCCTGCTTGCCCGTGTATGTATAGTTGGAAATGGTGGATGGGGCGACAATATACGTGCCGGTCAGGGGCGAGTGCGTGCAACGCATGTTCTCCGCCAACCAGCACTGGCTGCCGATCTGCACCACCGGGTACTCGTTGCCGTCGTAGTCGGTCACGGAGTTGATTTTGCCATCGGAGGTAACAGTCTCCAAACCGTGGTTCGCGCCGTTGAAGCCGTTGTTTTGGTAGGTAGAACTGGTTTGGGCGGGATGTGTGGAGGGTGGAGTGCAGGGATAAGTGGATGTCACGCCTATCTCCTCTTGATAGCACTTGACCTTCAGTTCCAACCCAAACCACGTGCATGACTCATCCGTCTGCATTCTCAAAGTGATAGGAGCACCTGCGGTTTGAGACACGAAAGTAGGATTGTCTTCGCTGCCCAGCTGCTGTTGACCCACGATTGTATCAACCGGTGTCAGGTTGGAAGTTTGGGACAAATCGCCATTATAGACAAACAGGGTGTCACCCTCCTTTAATTTACAATCTCCCCACATCTTCATCTTAGATGTTTCAGTTCCTGGGTAGAGGACCAAGTAACCGTTTTCGTTGTTGGAATAATCCCCACTTGCATTTTCCAGCACAGAATTTAATCCAGAATCATAGATGTAGTGGATATTGTCATCGCAAGGAATAGTGTCTGAAATGCCGTATCGTCCCCAAATAAAATAGTCTTCTGTCGGGGAATTCCTCAATTTATCATACCGAAGCTTTAACGGATCGCTGTTGCAGGCGCAATAGCTACCGTCAGGATCCAAATCGCCATCCCCACGGGTCACCATCACACCCACCGTTCCGGTATAATTGGCTTTCCATGCCAAACCAGCAGCATAGGTAGGTATATTTGTGTTTACAGGCGACTGTGAAACAATGGCGGGTGTCTCAAAATCATCGTAAAACAGCGTGATTTTCGTCTTTATTCCATTGTTCCCGTATGGAGTAACCACCCCTTGGCTGATGTCCGTATTCCATTCATAGATAGAACCTGCTTCCACGTTGAACTTGTACAACCATCCGCAATGAATGTCCAAGGTGTCGCCTTTGTAAGTGAAAATGTAAGGTACATCATTGTTGTCATACAAAATGCTGCTAGTATTATAGAGTGTACTATCAAACTGATGTACTACATTATCAATCTGCGATGTTGGCGGCGCAGAGCAGGGATATGGCGTACACTCATACACCACAGCCTCCGCCGTCGTGAACGCAACCTCCTCGCCGTAGCTCGTCCCGCTCGCCGTGGTCACGAACGCGCGGTACGTGTAACCCGTGTTGGCCGTCAAGCCCGTGAGGCTGTAGCTCATCGTATCGCCCGTGGCGTTCACCGCCGTGTACGTGCCGCCCGCGGTGGCCTTCCATTCGAAGCCCTGCGCGGTGACGGTCACGTTGTCGGGGTTGGAGACGGTGCCGCTGAGGGTGGCGGAAGTGGAAG
>Ga0310786_10008494_pt1 | contig 13169 bp, 7 predicted proteins | sample AusTroGonzalo_MG_FD_203881 | JGI IMG/M metagenome (GOLD analysis project Ga0310786, IMG submission 203881) | Bovine rumen microbial communities from tropical cattle in Woodstock, Queensland, Australia - Gonzalo_03 (v2) (version 2) | ecosystem: Host-associated > Mammals > Digestive system >... | reverse complement strand
CCAGATAGGCGGCGGTGTCCTCCAGCAGCCAGCCGGAAAAGGGCAGCTGGCTCAGGCTCTGCTGGGCGTCCTCCGCCCGGCTCCACACCTCCGAGGCCGCCTGGCCCATGAGGGCCGGGGAAGAGCTGAGGCGCAGCTTCTTCAGGGCAGTGTCGATCTGGGTCATGTCCGAACTCAGGGAGGCGAAGGCCCGCTCCCAGGCCGCCTCCACGGTCCTTCGCAGGGCCGCCTTTTCCCGCTCGCTGCGCCAGAGGAAGCCCCCCAGCACCAGCATGGCCGCCAGAGCGAAGGAAACCAGGCGGATGTGCGTTTTTCTTCCGTTTCGATGCATAAAAATCACCCCATGCCGCTAGTTTTCGGCACGGGGTGAAATGCATACATGGGGAATTTTGTCAGATTCTATATTTGCGAGCCATCAGCCCTGCTCGGACAGATAGAGTTCCGCCCGGCTCTGGATGCGTTTGGACACTTCCTCGGCACTTCGCTGCCCGGCGAAATAGGCCGCCGCCTCCTCATGGACGATGCCCGCGATGGTTTGGTCGTAGGAGGTGGAGCGCAGGGCAGAGTCCAGAAGGCCCAGCAGGGCGTCCCGCTGCTCCTCGCTCATGGCGTAGAGGTTTTCTTCCCGGATCGGCGTATAGTTCACGTCCCACCACTGAACGACGCTCCGGGGCATGCGCTCCCCTTCCCCGCCGGTCCAGGTACGGGTCAGATTTTCCGTCACGCGAAGGCCGTCCGCAAAGATATACGTGATCCGATAGCCTTCCTCCACCGCGGGCTCCCGCATGGCCTCCGCCAGATGGTTTTCAAAGGCGGATTTCAGCGTGGGGAAATAGGCAGTATAGGCGGTCTGGGTCTTTTCATCCAGCAGGCTACGAAGGAAAGCATAAGCCCCCTCCGGGTTTGCGGAAACCGCGCTGACGGCCATGGGCGAGCGCATTTTGATGAGGCTGCCCACCCCGTCGGCGGCGGGGACGCCGGGGCAGACGAGCTTCCCCATATAGCTCAGGTCCCAGAGCTGCCAGTCCCGCACGGATTCCACGGCGGCGGCGTTCACCAGGGCCCAGCCGTGCATGATCTCCGCGTCGGCGGTGTTTTCCGTCTTTTCCTCCGCGGGAAGGGAGGCGGCGAAGGCCAGCACGTCCCGAAATTCCGGGCTGTCGAAGGAGGCTGTGCCCGCATCCCAATCCAGATAGCCCTCCAAATAGGGATCCAGCAGCTCCAGGTATTTGTCCCGCGTCATCGTGCCGGTGAACACCCCCGCGCAGTCCGGGCTTGACGCCGCCAGGGCGGAGGCCTCCGCCACGGTCCAGCCGGAAGGGTCGCCGACCACGTCCCGGTTCCCCACCGCCGTCAGGATAGAAAAGCTGGCGCAGGCCATGAGGAGCCTGCCGTCCACGGTACCGGCCCTCCTGATCTGGGGCAGCAGCTCGACGCCTTCCTCCGCCAGCCAGGGCCCCAGATCCCGCAGGAAGCCCTTTTCCGCCCAGCTTTTGAAGGGCACCCCGTCCTGGATGGAGAGGAGGTCCGGCATGTTGCCATTGACGATATCCAGATTCATGGCGGTGATGGCCCGATCCCGCACGTCCTGGGTGAAGGGCTGACCGCCGGAATAATCCCGGATGGTGATATACCATTCCCCGCTGCGGCGGTTGAAATCCCGCACGGCCTTTTCCACCTCGGCGTCCACCGTAAGGCAGCTGAGGGTCAGCTCCTGCCGCACCGGGACCTCCCTCCGGGGCGTGGGCGTCAGGGTGATATACTCCCCATAAATGTGATCCAGCAGGCGCACGGCCCCGTCCCGCAGGCCGAGGGACTGAAGGTGGTCAAAACGGATGCCCTGCTCGTACCAGCGCCCCAGCTCCCGCCGCTGGCCGGTCTCAGGGTCAAAGGCGAACAGCCCTTCCCGGTCATAGGCCATGCACCAGCCCTCCGCAAGGCCGCTGCCCGCCGCGCCCAGGACGTTGATCTGCGACCGTTTTTCCCCGTCCTGGGGGAAAGGCAGCTCGGTGAAGGTCCCGTCCGCTTCCATCCGGAAAATGCACTGCTCCCCGGTGATCTCTGAGACGGCGGAGAGGCCCAGGCTGCCCCCCGGCAGGTCGAAAAGGTCGCCTATTGCGACGTTTTCCTCCGGGAAAGGGATCTCCCGCAAGGTCTCGCCGGAGTCAAGGGAAACCTCCCGCAGGAAAAACTCCCAGGTCTGCTCCTCCGGCTCCTCCGATCCCTTTTCCTGCCACATGCCCAGCCATACCCTGCCTTCCTCCAGGAAGCACATCCCCGCCGCCGGCGCGCAATTCTGACCGAATTCCAGCACCGTGTCCGGGCTGACGCCGTCCTTTTCCAAGTGCATGATGACAAAGTAACGGTACCCCCCGCTTGCCTCCGCAAGGCGGATGAACCAGGTTCCGTCCTCCCTCTCCACGGGGGAGAAATCCCGGCTGGGTTCTATGGAGGGAGGCAGGGCCTCAAAAGAGGGCACATACACGATCTCCTCTTCCTCCGCAGGCGGCGGGGTCTGCACGGGCTCCGGCGAGGCCGTCGGGGCCGTCGGCGCTGCGGTGGGTGCGGGGGTTGGCACGCTCGGCTGCGTCTTTCCGCACCCCGCAGGCAGAAGGACGAGCAGGCTCAGGGACAGGAGCAGCGCGAGGGCTTTCCATGCTTTTGTTTTCATTCCGGCCTCCTTTTCTGCTGTATCGCTGTACGGTCTTTTCTACAGCATAAAGGAAGCGCGGCGGGGAGTCAAAAACCAAAACATTGCGCCATTCCCGGAAATCGGGGGATCCTGGCCCCGGCGCAGCCTTCCTGAAAAACCGCCCCGTGCCGCCGAAGCGGCACGGGGCGGGACAAAAGGAACGGGCCTTTTTATCCCTGCTCGGACATATAGAGCAGCACGCGGCTTTGAATGCGCTGGGAGACCTCATTTGCATCCCGCTGCCCGGCGAAGTAGGCCGCCGCCTCCTCATGGACGACGCCCGCGATGACCTGATCGTAGGAGGTGGAGCGCAGGGCGCCATCCAGCAGGGCCAGCAGGGAATCCCGCTGGGCTTCGCTCAGGGCGTACACCTTCTCCTCCCGGATCACGCTGTAGTTTTCATCATACCAGCGAAGGATCATGCGGGGCGCTCGCTCCCCCTCGGCTTCATCCCAGAGATACACGGTGCCGTCCGGGAACTCCAGACCGCTCGCCGTGATATACGTAACGGTGTACCCCTCCTCCGGCGTGGGTTCCCGCATGGCTTCCGCCAGATGGCTTTCAAAGGCGGCCTTTACGGAGGGGAAGCGGTCGGTATAGGCGGTCTGGGTCTTCTCATCCAGCATGCTTTTCAGGAAAGCGTAAGCCCCCTCCGGGTGGGCGGAAACCGCGCTGACGGCCATGGGCGAGAGCATCTTGATAAGGCTCCCCACCCGGTCAGGCGCCGGCAGGCCGGGACAGACGAGCTTGCCCATATACACCGTGTCCCGAAGCTGCCAGTCGCCGATAGAGGTGACGGTGACTGCGTCCGCCAGGGCCTGTCCATGCATGATCTCCGCCTCGGCAGTGTTCTCCGTCTTTTCCTCCGCGGGAAGGGAGGCGGCGAAGGCCAGCACGTCCCGAAATTCCGGGCTGTCGAAGGAGGCCGTGCCCGCATCCCAATCCAGATACCCTTCCAGATAGGAATCCAGCAGCTCCAGGTACTTCTCCCTCGTCATGGAGCTTGTGAACACCCCCGCACAGTCCGGCACCGACGCAGCAAGTGCTTCGGCCTCCGGCACGGTCCAGCTTTGCAGGTCCCCCAGCCTGTCCCGGTTCCCCGCCGCAGTCAGGATGGAAAAGCTGCTGCAGACCATGAGGAGCTTCTCCTTCACGGTCCCCGCCCGCCGAAGCTGGGGCATGAGCTCGACGCCCTCCTCCGCCAGCCAGGGGCCCAGGTCCCGGAGCAGGCCCTTTTCGGCATAGCTCTTGAAGGGCACCCCCTCCTGCACGGAGAGCAGATCCGGCATGTTGCCGGACGCGATGTCGATATTCATGGCGGTGATGGCCCGATCCTGCACGTCCCGCGTGAAGGGCTGACCGTCGGAATAGTCACGGATGGTGATATACCAATCCCCGCTTCGGCGGTTGAAATCCCGCACCGCCTTTTCCACCTCGGCGTCCAGGGTCAGGCAGGACATGGTGAGCTCCTGCCGGACGGGGACCTGGCTCCGGGGCGTGGGCGTCAGGGTCACATATTCCCCGTAGCCATAATCCAGGAGCCGCACGACCCCGTCCTTCAAGCCCAGGGGGAACATGCTGCCGAAATAGACGCCCCACTCCGCCCAGCGCATGAGCTCCCGCCGCTCCCCGGCGCCGGGAGCAAAGGCGATGAGACCGTGCTTGTCATAGGCCAGGCACTCCCCCTCCGCCAGGCCGCTGCCCGCCGAGCCCAGGAAGGTCACGAAGGTCTCTTTGTCCAGAGGCACCGTCAGCTGCGTGAAGTTCCCGTCCTCCCCCAGCTGATAAACGGTCTGCGCACCGTCGGTGAGAGATGCGGCGGAGACGCCCAGGCTGCCGTCCGGCAGGTCAAAGAGCCCGATGATGAGGCCGTATTCCGCGGGGAAGGGTATCTCCCGGAAGACTTCGCCCGTCTCCAGAGAGACCTCCGCCAGGCTGGTTTCCCAGGTCCAGATATCCAGCTTGTCCACCCAGGCCCGGCCATCCTCCAGGATGCAGATCCATTCCGCGGTGGTGTCCTGATCAAAAGCGATCACCGTGACCGGGTCGGAAGCGTCCTTCCCGCCGCGCATGAGGGCATAATAGGTTTCCCCCTGGTCCTCCACATATCGGATGAAGTAGACGCCCTCCTCCGTTTCCACGGCGCAGCGGGAATACAGGGGGTCCATGGTGGAGGGATATACCTCATAGGAAGGCACGTAGACCAGCTCTTCCTCCCCCTGCCCCGGTGCCGTCGGCGCGGGCATGCCCGTCGCCGGGGCGCTCTCCATTGCGGCGTCGGTCGGTGACGGCTCAACGGGCTTCGCGCATCCCGCAGGCAGGAGGAGCGCAAGGCACAGGGCGATCACACCGAACATAGTTTTGACTCTTCCGCTTTTCATCCTCATACTCCTTTCCGTTGTTTGCCATCTTTCCCGCCTCAAAACCGGCGGACACCTCTCGCAGCACGGCCTTCTGCCCGCCGGGATAGGTATAGCTCAGATTTTCGATGGGCAGGATGGACATGGGAATTACCTCCTGAGTTTTGATTTGTCAGCCGCCGCGCAGCGGTGGGCGTGCGGTCCTCTGTCAGCGAAGCGCCTGAGGGAGTCAGCGCATCAAATCAGCAGCAGCCGGGAATTACCCTGACTCCCTCCGTCATCGCCTGCGGCGATGCCACCCCCCTCGGAGAGGGGGGCCTTTTTGCTATTCCTTCACCTGCAATAGCCGCATGGGGCTCTTTTGCAGGATGGAGGCGGAAATGGCTGCGGACGCGGCCACGCAGAGGGTGAAATGGGCGATCACATACAAGATCGGCACCAGGATCACCCCCAGGAAGCCCAGGCCGTTCACGGCGAACAGGGCCAACAGCGCCAGCGCCAGCCCCATGAGGCACAAAACTGCCTGCTCCAATGTCAGCCGCTTCAGCGTCAGCTTCTTGGACCAGCCCAGAGCCCGCAGCACCGCCGCCTCCTTCTGTTCCTGGAGGATCATCAGCACGGGCAGCAGGGTACCCAAAATGAGGGAAGCCGCCACGGTGAGGGGATAGAGGGTCTCGATCAGCCGGTACACCCGGTAGATGCGGTCCGCGTCGGAAGTGTCCATACTGAACACCGGGGGCTTTTTCACGGTGTACTGGATCTCCGCGGCCATCTGCCGCACCCGGTCTGCGTCGTGGTAGTCGTTGAGGGCAAAGACCGCGGATTCCAGATAGAGCACATAGCCAAGGCAGCTGTAATACTGAAAGGCTTCGGCAGGGGCATAGACGACATAGTCTGCATTCTCCGTTTCCACCCGTCCCACGACAGTGTAGAAATTGCGGTAGCGGTCCCGCAGGGCGACCATATCTTCCCAGGTCTTGACCACCGCTTCCGGGTGGCCGTTGATCAGATGGCCGAAGCAGCCCGCCTCATCGACGCGCACCTTATCCCCCAATTCCACCCCCAATTGATCCATGACCGGGGCGGGAAGGATGCAGATCATTTCGCAGGCATTGTTGGCCCTCTCCGCATCCCAGCCCTCCAGCCAGGATATGGGCGCGTTGGTCTCAAGCTCCAGCCGGTTGGTGAACACGACCTGGGCGGGGGAAAACTCCAGCTCCGCCTCCGTATCCTGATACAGCTTCCGGCAGACGGGATCGTGGAGAAGGCCGGATCTCATCAGGGTTTTCGCTTTGTTATAGGTGAGGCCGTCGTAGAAGCAGGCGTCCACCTCCACCGTGGCCGCCAGCTCGGCATAGTGGCTGCGCATCACCGTGAGCTGCCCCACGGCCCCCACCAGGAGGGCCGCCAGCAGCAGGGCCAGCAGGGTCTTCGCCCCGGCCCTGCGGATATGGCGGAAAACATAGCGCCGCAGGAAACCACTGGCGGGCTTGCCCGTGGCGGTCATGGGGAAACCAAGCACCGCCGCGGCGTGGGCCAGGTCCTCCGGGGCGATGTCCGCGGACGCTTCCGCGGCTTTCTCCTTCCGGCGCTCGCTGTCCTGCAAAAGCCGGAGGGGGCTTCGCTTCCCCAGGCCGTGAAGATAGGCCCCGGCAAGGAGCCCGGTCACCAGCAGCAGGCCCGCAGCGCCAAGGAGATAGACGGCAAAGTGGGCCTTCGGCATGGCCTCCAGCCCCGCCTCGGCAAATTCGGCGGCGCTCCGCTGTGCCGCAGCACCGGACCGCAGCCAGGCAGTCAGGAGGCCCAGGCAGGCGGAAAGGGCGGCCAGCGCCAGCAGAGGCAGCCGCAGGGCCCTGGCTGCCGCCCGCCGCGGCGTTCCCAGGGCGCGGAGGACGGCATATTCCTTCCGCCGCCGGTGGAGGAACAGGTAAAGGGTCAGGCCCACCGCCAGCAGGGAGGCCACGGTGAAGATCATGAGCTTTAAAAGGGTGAGGCTCCTCGTCTGGGCCATCTTCTCCGCCACGATGGGCCAGTTCGCGTCGCTCCAGGAATAGCTCAGCCCCATTTCCTCCACCAGGGGCAAGCTTTCCTCTGCAAAAGCGCCGATATTATCCGCGTCCCGCACGACAAAACTCACCTCCGCCGGACGGAACAGGTGGTTTTCGGCATCGCAGCTTTCCGGCAGGAAAGAGCGCGGAACAAAGACCGCGTTTTCGGAATAGGCCCAGTAGGGATCCTGGGCCTGCCAGGAGCCGGTGGAATAGAAGGCATAATACTCGTGCTCCTGCCAGCGCCGCCCCCCGGCATCCTTCCAGGAGCCGATAACGGTAAAGGTCTGCTCCTCCCAGGCCGAAGCATAGCGCTCGCGGGTAACGGCCACCGCCCCCAGGGGTTCATACTGCTCCATGAGGCGGTTTCCCAGACGGAGGGTAATCTCATCCCCGACGCCCAGTCCGCTGCGCTCCAGAAAAGCCTCGCTCACCACGCAGACGGCCCTTCCCTCGTCCGCCGGTTCCAGGAAGCGGCCCCGGACGGGGGTTAGCTGCTGCCGGGTGACCCGGCGGATGGAAGCCATATCATTGGTATAGACCACGTCGAAGGTGCGGATATCGTCGTTGGTGATTTGAATGAGCTGACGGAGGGGGGCAAAGCCCTCTGTTTCCAGATAGTCCGGCCCCAGGCCGGTCACGTCGGTCACATAGGGCCACCAGCCCCCAAGGCTGTCGTCCCCCAGCCAGAAGCCATAAGAGGATGACTCCACGTTATCGTAACGGGGCGCCCGGACCACGAAAATATAGCGCCGTCCCTTTTCAACGGATTGAAGGAGGTCCCAGGTGACGTCATATTGAAGGCAATCCACGTTGTAGGATAACCCGCCCAGAAAGACACGGCTGTTTTTATAATAGGCGCTGGTTTCTTTGACGGGATAGATGTTCAACCTGGCGACCCCATCCAGGACCCTCAACTGTTCATCCAGGGTCCGCCGGTCCCCTGCAAGCAGGGTGACGTCTTTCAGTGTGACGGTCCGCACCCCTGTGAATAACCCCCGCTCATACCCTGGGTTCGGCCCCACGGACACGGCGGTGGCCTCAATCACCAGCCGGTCCATGTATCCGTAATTGGCGTAAGGCCCGTCGATGCGGCCATAATCCGCCGAGACCCCGGCGGTCATATATCGGCGGTCCACGCCGTCGATATAGGGCAGCGCCTCCAATGCTTCCAGTTCCGTCTCGTTCAGGGCGGTATGGTGCACGCTGTCATAGGAATATCTTGCGTAGTTCTCGCCCATCTCCGTCAGGAGGAAGTAGTTTTCGGACCCGCCCGCCGGCTCACGCACCGGGCTTCGCTCCACGGTGAGCACGCCCTCCACCTTCTCTTCCGCCTCCCGCACGGCCTCGGTCTGCATGGCGTAGGAGGAGAGATTGTCCAGCAGCAGGAAGGCCGCCGCCGTCAGCAAAAGGACGGTCAGCACCGTCTTCACCGGGCTGCGCAGCAGCGTCTTGAACCAGAGCTTCACAGGCGGCGCGCCGGTGGGCCGCTCCCTTCGGATATACTTCATCCGCAGCAGGGTCACTTCCCCCTCCTTCGCCCGGTAAATGAGCAGCCAGCCCGGCTCCACCCGGCAGGTCCTGGCCTCCGTGTCCTTCACGTGGCCGCCCCGGCTGTCCAGGGGCAGAGGCGCGTCCATCCGCAGCAGCTCCAGCAGGGCCTTCAGCTTTTTCGGGTCGCAGCCCGCAGCCACGCCCTGCCGGAAATCCCGCTTGAAGCGGGCCGTGTAGCGGAGATTTGCCATGGTAATGCCTCCTTCTGCCGGGACAGGGGGACGGTCAAGCGTCCCCTCCCCTCGTGCTGGGGCGGGGAAAGCACCCCGTGTCCCTCTGTGTCCCGGCCGCCTTGGCTTACTTTGTCTTCAATATACATGGAGAACTCAGAATTAGCAAGTATATTGCACTTATTTTATGTGCTTATTTTTTGAATAGGGCAGAATAATACCCCGCGCCGCCGAAGCGGCACGGGGCAAGGAATGCAGTTCATTTCAAAGCAAAGGTATCCAGCACGGCGCGGAGCAGGGCTTCCGTCTCCCCCGCATCCGGGGGGCAGACCAGGGCGGCGGAAACGACCCCGCCAGAAACATCCAGCAGCCAGCCCTCGGCCTTCATTTCCCCATTGCCGGCGCTCACCCGGCCCACGTCCCCGCGGACGCGGCCAAGGGAGGAAGCCTCGCTGAATTCGATCTCGGTGAAATCCAGGTAGCCGTCCATAAAGCCGGGCAGGAGGCTCTCCACATCGCCCCCGGCGATGAAGCTCAGCTCCAGATAGGCTTCCGGCGCTTCCTCGCTGCGGAAGACCCAGGCATTGTGGGCGTATTCCGCCGAGACGGCCTCCAGGGGCAGCAGGCAGGTGAAATCGCCGTTCCCGCTCCCCGTCAGGTCCCCGGAAAAGCGGTAGGCGGGATATTCCCTGCCCCCCGCGGTCAGGGTGGCCTCCGCCTCCGGCGGCGGGGTGGGCGTCGGCTTCACCTCCGGCGGCTCGGTGGGCGCCGGGGTCGCCGTAGGCACGCTCGTGGCCGGGGCCTCCGTGGGCGCGGCGGTCGCCGGGGCCTGCGTGGGCGCGGCGGTGGGCGCAGGCTTCACCGGCGAAGTGCAGGCGCAGAGCAGGATGAGGGCTGCCGTCAGCAGGGCCAGCCGCTTCATCCCGCTACCTCGGCGGCCAGACGCTCCGCCGCGGCCTCCATGCGGCGCAGGGACTCCGCCTTCCCCAGCAGGCAGCAGATCTCCACCGCGCCGCCGGGGGTGACCGCCTGGCCGCTGAGGGCGATGCGCACGGGCCAGAGGAGCTTGGCATTCTTCACTTCCAGCTTCTCCGCCAGGCCGATCAGCGCGTCGTGCACATGGTCCTGGTCCCAGGGGTCGATGGCCTCCACCGCCGGGATGGCGGCGCGGAGCATCTCCAGGGATACGGCCCGGTCCGTCTTGGATTTCTTGTTCACGAACAACTCCGTCTCGTAATCCGGCAGGGCCTTCAGGAAACCCAGCTGGCCGGGGATGTCCGAAAGCTTCTCGCAGCGCTGCTGGAGGAGGGAGGCGATGAGCGCCGTGTCCATCCCCTGCACCGCTTCCTCGATATAGGGCTTCGCCAGAGCGTGGAATTCCTCCGGGGTCTTGAGGCGGATATACTCGCTGTTAAAGTGGGTGAGCTTCACCGGGTCGAAGATGGCGGGGGATTTAGAAAGCCCCTTGAGGTCGAAAACCTCCGCCAGCTCGGAAAGGGTGAACAGCTCCCGCTCCCCCGCAGGGCTCCAGCCCAGGAGGGCCACGTAGTTCAGGATGGCCTCCTTGAGATAGCCCTGACGCAGCAGGTCGTCGTAGGTGGGGTCCCCGTGGCGCTTACTCAGCTTATGCTGGGCGTCCCGCATGACGGGCGAGCAGTGGATATACTTGGGCACCTCCCAGCCCAGGCCCTCGTAGAGCAGGTTGTATTTGGGGGCGCTGGAGAGGTACTCCGTGCCCCGCACCACGTGGGTGATGCCCATGAGATGGTCGTCAATGACGTTGGCGAAATTATAGGTGGGCAGCCCGTCCCGCTTCATGAGCACCTGGTCGTCCAGGTCCGCGTTGGGAGTGCTGATGTCCCCGAAAATCTCGTCGTGGAAGGTGGTGACCCCTTCGTGGGGGATCTTCTGGCGGATCACGAAGGGCTCGCCCGCGCTGGCCCGCCGGTCGGATTCCTCCTTCGTCAGGCCACGGCAGGGGTCTTCGGCTTTCGTGAAATCTCCGCTGTCCTCCCCGGAGGCGGATTTCTCACAGAAGCAGCGGTAGGCATGGCCCTTTTCCACCAGTTTTTCGGCGAAGGGGAGATACAGCTCCCGCCGCTCCGTCTGCACATAGGGGCCTACAGGGCCGCCGATATCCGGCCCCTCGTCCCAGGTCAGCCCTGCGTCCCGCAGGGAGGAATAGATGACCTCCGTGGCCCCCTCCACAAAGCGTTCCTGGTCCGTGTCCTCGATGCGCAGGAGGAATTTTCCCCCTGCCCGCCGGGCGATGAGCCAGGTATAGAGGGCGGTGCGGATGCCGCCCACATGCATATAGCCGGTGGGGCTGGGGGCAAAGCGGGTGCGCACTTCCCCCTTGGGTATGCGCGCCTCCAGCGCGTCGAACCAAGCCTGATCCTTCATATCCTTAACCTCCGTTTTCTTGGATGCAATCGCTCATAATACTTTATTTTATCGTCGCATCCGGGCCCTGTCAAGGCGGGAGAAGCGTTCATTCTGCGTTCATTCTGAAAAGGCGGAAGGGGAACCGGGTTTTTGCGCCCATCCCTTGCGGCTGATGGGGTTATATGATAGTATTCTTCCAAATTAAGCCATCTTATGGGAATACTCGGAGGTAAACGATGCACAAGAAAACGATTTCCGTTATCGGTATCCTGCTGATCCTTGCCGGGCTCCTGCTTGCCGGATGCGGGGGAGCAAAGACCGCGGCCTCTCAGGAGGTCGTCGGCATCATCGGCGCCATGGACGTAGAAGTCAGCGCCCTGAAGGAAGCCGCCAAAATCACAAAGACGACGACCATCGCGGATATGGAATTCTGCGAGGGCACGCTCCACGGGAAACATGCGGTCATCGTCAAATGCGGGATGGGCAAGGTGAACGCCGGGATCTGCGCGCAGACGCTGATCCAGACCTTCGGCTGCACGAAGATCATCAACACCGGCGTCGCGGGCTCGCTGGACAGCCGGATCGACATCGGCGACATCGTCGTTTCGGTGGACGCCGTCCAGCACGATTATGACGTGTCGTTCCTCGGCTTTCAGAAGGGCGAGATCCCCTACACCGGGCTGTACGCCTTTCCGGCGGACGAAGCCCTGCGGGCATCGGCGGTCAGGGCCGTGGGGGAAGCAGCCCCCGATCACCAGGTCTTTGAGGGCAGGGTCTGTTCGGGCGACCAGTTTATCTCCACAAAGGAGCAAAAGGAACGGATCATCTCCGACTTCGGCGGGATGTGCTGCGAAATGGAAGGCGCGGCCATCGCCCAGGTCTGCTATCTCAATCATACGCCTTTCGTGATCGTCCGCGCCATTTCCGACAAGCCCGACGAAACGGAATTCGTCGATTACACGGTCTTTGAGGCCGAGGCTGCGGCGACCTGCGCGAGCGTCACCCTGCATATGGTCGACGGCCTGCAATAAGGGGGGAGCAACGCATGAACATCCTGATCCTCAACGGTTCCCCCGCCGGGGACGACAGCATCACGCTGCAGACTCTCCGCTATATCCAAAAGCTCTTTCCCGGCCATGAATGGGCCCAGCTCCACGTGGCCCGGCGGTGGAAGGCCCTGGAGAAGGACTTTTCCGAGGCGCGGGAAAAGCTGGAAAAGGCGGAGCTGCTGGTTTTTTCCTACCCCGTCTATACCTTCCTGGCCCCGGCCCAGCTCCACCGCTTCATCGCTCTTATGAAGGAAAGCGGCCCGGACCTGCGGGGGAAATACGCGACCCAGCTCACGACCAGCAAGCATTTTTACGACGTGACGGCCCACGATTATATCCGCCTGAACTGCGCCGACCTGGGGCTGAAGTACCTGCGGGGCCTCTCCGCGGACATGGAGGACCTGCTGACGGAGAAGGGCCAAGGGGAGGCCCGTGCCTTCTTCGAGCGCATCCTCTGGGCCATGGAGAAGGGGATCGACGAGACGCTGCCCCGCAAGGAGGTAGCCTTTGCCCCGGAGGGCGCGACGGCGCCCCCGCGGGAGGCGGCGAAGGACAACCCCAGGGAAGTGGTCGTCGTGGCGGACATGGGGCCGGAGGACAAAGCCCTGGCGGCCATGGTGGAACGCTTCCGCAAGGTCTGCACCAGCCCAAGCCGCGTGGTGAACATCCGGGACTTCCCCTTCGCCGGGGGCTGCCTGGGCTGCTTCCGCTGCGCTTCTTCGGGGCAGTGCTTCTACACCGACGGCTTCGACAAGCTGCTTCGGGAGGAGATCCAGCGCGCCGACGCCACGGTCTACGCCTTCACCGTCCGGGACCACTCCATGGGCTGCCAATTCAAATTCTACGACGACCGGCAGTTCTGCAACGGCCACCGCACCGTCACCATGGGGAAGCCCGTGGGCTACCTGGTG
>Ga0310786_10008493_pt1 | contig 13169 bp, 11 predicted proteins | sample AusTroGonzalo_MG_FD_203881 | JGI IMG/M metagenome (GOLD analysis project Ga0310786, IMG submission 203881) | Bovine rumen microbial communities from tropical cattle in Woodstock, Queensland, Australia - Gonzalo_03 (v2) (version 2) | ecosystem: Host-associated > Mammals > Digestive system >... | reverse complement strand
AGGACGAGCCGCCCGGACGAAGCCGACAACGCCGGATTGCCAACCTTGACGAAACGACAAGCCCCAACTTCCGGCTAAACTTTCGTTTAGCCTTTCTAAGTTTCGTTTACTTTGGCAAACGGCCGAATATGTCGCAACAACCGGCGAAATAACCCTGAGTCCAATACCAGTTCTGAGGCAGCCCTGCCGATAAAGTGATATAATATGCTCTAGTCAAAGGCAATGTAAGGATGCTGACAACCTATATAATCGGATCGCTGGCTCTGATCGTGAAGCCCGGGCCAGACCTAACCTGCACCATCGCGACGGCGCTGTCGGACGGAAAGGCCCGCGCCGCAACGCTGATGCTTGGACTCGTCGCAGGATGCTGGATATGGATACTTCTGCTTACTGCGGGCGTCGCCTCGTTCTTCACCGCCCATCCGACGACGATGACGGCAATCCAAGTCGCCGGAGCCGCCTACATCGCGTATCTCGCATACGGCGCTTTCGCGGACGCCATCCGCAGCTTCCGCGCATCGTCTCCCGACGCGCTCCGTCCTGCGACGGCGCGAGGCATGCGGCTTTTCCTCCGCGGAATCGCCATGTCGATGTCGAACCCGCTGACGATTCTCTTCTTCCTTGCGTTCCTGCCGAGCTTCACGACTTCAAGCTCGTCACTCCCGCCCGCCATCCAGACACTGCTTTTGGGAACGCTCTTCTGCACGCTCGTCCCCTTCATCTACCTTCCGGCCATAGTGGCGGCGGACTTCTTCCGCGCACGGCTTGTCGGGTCGGTGAAGGCGACGGCCACGCTGAAGCTCGTATCCGCCATAATGCTCGCCGCCGTAGTCGCGGTTCTGGCTGCAAACATTTCGTTTAGATAGGTGCGTTCCGCCGAAGAGTGTAGTATAATATGCGGCAATCTGCAATAGCCACGGACGACAAATGACATCGCTGCTCGACAAAGCAACCGAAAGGCCGCACGCGCTGACGCACCGGGAACTGGCCGAACTACTGGCCTGGCCCGATGCGGACGGGCTTTTCAAGGCCGCTTACGCCGTCAAATGCAGGTCGTCCGGCCGGCGTGTCGCGTTCCGGGGGCTCATCGAATTCGGAAACGTCTGCGAAAAGGACTGCTTCTATTGCGGAATCCGCAAGGGCAACGACAAGGTGCGCAGATTCCACATGACAGCTGACGAAATCGTCCGCGCCGCAGAATGGGCGCACAAGGCAGGCTACGGAAGCGTCGTCCTCCAGTCCGGCGAGCTGACGGGCGAGACGAACGCAGCGTTCGTCGAAGACGTGGTCCGGCGCATCCACGCCGCCGCAGGCGATGCGCTCGGCATAACGCTCAGTCTCGGAGAGCAGTCCGAGGAGACGTACCGCCGCTGGAGGAAGGCCGGCGCACACCGGTACCTTCTCAGGATCGAGACCTCGAACCCGGAGCTATACGCGAGACTTCATCCTTCAGACCATTCGTGGGAGCGGCGCCGTGACTGCCTGCGCGCGCTCCGGCGCTGCGGCTACCAGGTCGGAAGCGGCGTCATGGCCGGCTTGCCGGGGCAGACGACAGACGACCTCGCCGCTGACATCGAGTTCTTCGCATCCGAAGACCTGGACATGATCGGGATGGGCCCCTACATACCGCATCCCGACACGCCGCTCGGCAAGGACATTCCCTGGAGCCCGGAAGCAGCTAAAGAGCGGCTTGAACTTGGTCTGAGGATGATCGCCGCGACAAGGCTCCACCTCCACGACGTGAACATCGCAGCCGCGACCGCACTCCAGGCACTGGATCCAACGGGCCGCGAAAAAGGACTTCTCGCCGGAGCAAACGTGATGATGCCGAATGTGACGGACAACCAGTACCGCGCAGACTACCAGCTCTACGCCGGCAAGCCGTGTCTTGACGAGAACGCGGCGATCTGCCGGACCTGTCTGGAACGGCGCATCGCCGCCATCGGCGAAGAGGTGATGTGGAACGAGCGAGGCGACTCGCCGCACTGGAGGAACCGCAAATGACCGTTGGGATCGACCGCGGGGGAATAGCGAGAGAAGAGGCTTTCGCACTGCTCTCCCCTTCTCGGCGAGGGGAGCTGCGCGAGCGTGCGCACGAGACGACGGAGCGATGCGTCGAAAAGCGCTTCGACTTCTGCTCCATAATCAACGCACGCTCCGGACGCTGCTCCGAGAACTGCAAGTGGTGCGCGCAGTCCGGCCATTGGAAGACCAGCTGCGAGACCTACGGCTGGGTCGGGACGGAGGCATGCGTCAAGGCGGCGAAGGAGGCGGAGTCGAACGGCGCGGACAGAATCGGCATCGTGACTTCCGGCCGGTCGCTTTCGCACGAGGACGTAGAAAGCGTCTGCGAGGCGTTGAGGGCAATGCGCAAGGCCACGGAGATAGGGCTTTGCGCCTCGCTCGGCCTGCTCTCGGAAGACGACCTCATGAAACTGAAGGCGGCGGGGCTCCAACGCGTCCACTGCAATCTCGAGACCGCGCCGTCGCACTTCCCGTCGCTCTGCACCACCCACACCGTCGCGGACAAGATCGCGACACTTCGTGCCGCGAAGAAGCTCGGCTTCCAGATATGCTGCGGCGGGATCATCGGAATGGGCGAGACCAACGAACAGCTCGTAGAATTCGCCTTCGCACTTAAGGAAATCGCGCCGGACTCCATCCCAATCAACGTCCTGCATCCAATTGAGGGCACTCCGCTCGGAGACCGCGGCATCCTCGATCCAGAACGCGTCGTCGACTCGGTGGCGATCATCCGTCTCGTCAACCCGTCGACTCCGCTCCGCTTCGCGGGCGGACGGCGCGACATGTCGGACGAGACGGCGGCGAAGTGCATCTACGTCGGAATGTCGGCAGGCATTGCAGGCACCCTTTTAACCACTCCCGGCGCCGACTTCGAAGACGACCGCGAGCTCGCCGTCCGAGCCGGCTACACCGTCAGGAGGCGGGAGCGATGAAGATTGCGGTCGGACTTTCGGGCGGAGTCGACTCCGCAGTGGCCGCCCTTCTCCTGAAGCGCGCGGGACACGAGGTTGTAGGCGTCACTATGAAGCTTTGGCGCGAAGGTCGGTACAAGGGCGGGGACCGAGACGCCTGCTTCGGGCCCGGAGAGGCGGACGACATCGCGGCGGCTGAGGCGTTTGCCGCTGCGCTTGGCATAGAGTACCGCGTCTTCGACTGCTCCGAGGAATACGAACGCGCAGTACTGGACTACTTCCGAGACGAACGCGCAGCCGGGCGGACACCAAACCCGTGCGTCGTCTGCAACCGCAGACTCAAGTTTGGACTGCTTCCGGAAATGGCCGATCGTGAGATCGGCTTCGAGCGCTTCGCCACTGGACACTACGCACGGCTCGTTGAGACAGGCGGGAGGCTCGCCGCAGCACGCGCCGCCGACGCGTCGAAGGATCAGAGTTACTTCCTCTGGAACCTTACGCAGGAGCAACTTGCCCGCGCAATGTTTCCGATTGGCGACATGGCAAAGGCCGAGGTGCGGCGCATCGCGCGCGAGGCAGGTCTGCCGATGGCCGGGAAACCCGACTCACAGGACTTCTACTCCGGCGACGCAAACGAACTCGTCGGCAAGGAGGACGCCGAAGGCCGCATAGTCGACATGTCCGGAAAGACGCTCGGCACCCACCGCGGGTTCTGGCACTACACTGTCGGACAGCGTCAGGGACTCGGCATCGGCGGGGGAACGCCCTTCTACGTGGTCAACGTCGACTCTTGCCGAAATGAAGTCGTCGTTGGACGACGCGAAGAGGCGGTCCGCAGCGAATTCACAGTACACGACCTCAACTGGCAAGGAGCAAAGCCCACGGAAGGACCAGTCGAAGGCTTCGTGAAAATCCGCTCCAGCGGCACTCCGGCGGGGCCGGTGACGCTAGAGCGCGGCGTCGTCCGCGCCACTGGCGGACTCTTCGGCGTCGCACCCGGGCAGTCCGCCGTCATCTACTCCGCAGACGGCACAATACTCTGCGGCGGCGTCATCGCCTGAAAAACAGCACTCCATCATCAACCGAGCATCGGTCGACGGACGGCTCTCCCATTGCCCTTATTCACCCTAGGCACGGCGGAGCTTTTCGCATCTGTGCTTTATCGCGTCCTTGAACATCTGGCCCGCCACGCTGGACGGAACGCCCGACCTGGTCACGAGTCCAACGCGGATGACGGCGTCCATCTTCAGGGGAACAGCCACGACGTCGGGGCCGTTAAGCTCGCGTGAAAGCGCGCCAGAGGCCACGGTATACCCGTCCAGTCCGAGGATCAGGTTCGTCATCGTCGCGCGGTCCCGGACGCGTACGTTCTTCTTGCGGTCGATGGCGGGCATCACCTCTTCTGCGAAGTACAGAGCGTTTTCCGCCCCCTGCTCAAAGGAGATGTACGGATATGCGTCGAGTTCCCGCGGCGAAACGCCGTGCTTTTCCCTGGCGAGGGGGTGCTTCCTGCCAAGAAACACGTGCGGACGCGACACGAACAGCTCCTCGAACGAAAGCTCGTCCTTCTTCAAGAGCTTCGTGAGCGACGCTTCGTTCCGCCGCGAAAGGTACAACACGCCGATCTCGCTGCGGTGGCTCGCTACGTCGGCGATGATCTCGCTCGTCACCGTCTCGCGCAGCGTAAAATCGTAGCGCTCGGCATCGCACGCCTTGACCACTTCCATGAACGCCTCCACCGCGAAGGCGTAGTGCTGGCACGAGACCGCGAACTGCGGGCGCCGCACTGCCTTGCCCGTGTACTTCTCCTGTATGCGGGCGGCATCGTCGAGTATCTGCCGGGCTGAGGCGAGGAACTCCTCCCCCTCGCGCGTCACCGACACGCCGCGGCTAGACCGCGTGAAGATCGCGACTCGCAATTCCTCCTCAAGCGCGCGAATAGACTCCGTCAGCGTCGGCTGCGTGACGAACACACGTCTCGCCGCCTCGCTGATCGACCTGGTTTCGGCCACCTTGTCGGCGTATTTCAGCTGCTGCAATGTCATGTGATGTAGTATACCACATTTCGGGCGGCATAGGAAGAGCCTATGGAAGAAACCTGTTTTTCCCGATTATGCAATGTCACGGCAATGTGCGATAATATCCGCCGTCCCAACCACAAGAAAGGAGCAACGACATGAGCGACAGGAAATACCACATCGAGACCCTGGCTATACACGCCGGACAGGATGCGCACGGCGATCCCGCCACGAACGCCAGGGCGGTGCCTGTGTACAGGACGACCGCGTACAACTTCCGCGACTCCAAGCACGGGGCGGACCTCTTCGCCCTGCGCGAACTTGGCAACATCTACGCCCGTCTCATGAACCCGACGAACGACGTCCTCGCCAAGCGCATAGCGGCGCTCGAGGGCGGCGCGGCGGCCCAGACCCTTTCGAGCGGCACGGCGGCGATCTTCTTCACCATAACGAACATCGCGCGGGCCGGGGACGAGGTAGTCGCCGCGAGCAACCTCTACGGCGGCACGTTCAGCCAGTTCGACGCAATCCTTCCGAACGCGGGCATCAAGGTGAACTTCACGCCCGTGAACGACTTCGGGGCCGTCGAGGCGGCGATAAACGAGAAGACTAGGCTTCTCTTTATCGAGGCGGTCGGCAACCCCGCCCTTGACATAGCGGACATAGAGAAGTATGCGGAAGTGGCGCACAGGCACCATCTGCCGCTCGTCGTCGACGCGACCTTCACGCCGCCGCCGCTGCTCCGCGCCCTGGACCACGGTGCGGACTTCGTAATCCACTCCCTCTCGAAGTGGATCGGCGGACACGGAGCCGGCATCGGCGGTGTCGTTGTCGAAAAAGGAGGATTCGACTGGTCGGACCCAAAGTTCGCGCTCTACAACGAGCCGGACAAGGGCTACCACGGGCTCCGCTTCGCGCACGACCTCCCAGAGCCGCTCAAGCCCATCGCGTTCTCGATCCGCCTTCTGACGGTCGGCATCCGCAACCAAGGCCCGACGCTCGCGCCGGACGCCGCCTGGATATTCCTTCAGGGCGTAGAATCGCTGCCGCTCCGCATCGCGCGGCACAGCGAAAACGCACTAGCCGTCGCGAAGTGGCTTGAGAAGCACCCGAAGGTCGCATGGGTCAAGTACCCTTCCCTTTCGCAGCCGGAGCTCGCGAAGAAGTATCTCCCGAACGGCGCAGGCGGCATGGTCGTCTTCGGCGTCAAGGGCGGCTCCGAAAAGGCCCGATGTTTTGCGGATGCGCTCAATGGCGAGATATTCTCGCTCCTCGCCAACGTCGGAGACGCGAAGTCGCTTGTCATCCATCCGGCCTCAACGACGCACTCGCAGCTATCCGACGAGGACCTCCGCAAAGGCGGCGTCCAGCCGGAACTCCTTCGACTCTCAATCGGCATTGAGCACGTCGACGACATAATATCGGAGCTCGACAGGGCGCTGGCTGCAATCTAATCACCCCCGGCCCGTCCGGCACCCCCGGACGGGCCATTTCAAAAACCAAACACTAAGAAAGGAATACCACAATGAACAACAAAAACATCAGAATCGCCGCCGTAGCCGGCATCACGGCCGCCGCAAGCTCGCTCTTCGCGGGAGTGCCGCTCAACAACCTGCAGGGAACGGGAGGCATAGCCTTCAACCCTCTAGCATACACGGCAGGGCAGCCATGGGACGGAGACGGAGGAGGAGACTCCACCAACACAGTGGAAAGCTCCGCTCTAAATGGCATCGTCTCGCGTCCGCAGGTCGGCGCTTGGTACGTAAACCTCAACGAGAAGGACATCAACTGGTGGGCCGCCGGAGCGGCGTTCACACTGGCCGAGAGGCTCGAGATATCCGCGGGCTACGGCCTGGTCAACGCGCACAAGTACGGCGACAAGTCCATCAACACCTATGACCTCGGCGCCAAGCTGAAGTTCCTAGACGAGAATGCGTTCGAGACCGAGTGGATCCCGGCGCTCGCCGTCGGCGGCGTCTACAAGTACACCGACTCGCGCACGGTCGATGCGCTCGGACTCGACAACGACGGGTTCGACGCCTACGTCGTCGCGTCGAAGCTGGTCACGCAGACGCCCGTCCCGGTGCTTCTCTCGGCCGGCCTTCTCTACACCGACGAAGTGGTGAACGGCGTCGTCGGACACAACCACTACGACGTGGTCGCGTTCGGCAACATCGACATCCTGCCTGCGGAAAACGTCGCACTCGGCGTGGAGTACAAGCAAGGCGCCCGCGTCGGCGACGGAATCCGCAACCACGACTACTGGGACGGACACGTCGCGTGGTTCGTCAACAAAAACCTGACGCTCGTCGCGGCATTCGCCGAAACCGGCGATCCCGACAAGTTCTACCGCAAGGGCAGCGCCAAGAACCTCGGCGTAGGATCGGGGCTCGTCCTCAGCGTGCAGTACCAGTTCTGAGGCATTACAGCCGATAAAGTGATATAATATACACCAATCAAAGACAAGGAGAGAAACAATGAGCAAGGCAGCAAAGAACATCCTGGAGAAAGTCGGCGGGACTCCGCTGGTAGAAATCTCCGACAAGCTGAACAAGGGCGGAGCCAAGGTGCTCGCCAAGGTCGAGTTCTTCAATCCGGGCGGCAGCGTCAAGGACCGCATCGCCCTCGCGATGGTGGAGGCCGCCGAAAAGAGCGGCGTGCTCAAGCCTGGCGCGACGATAATCGAACCCACGAGCGGGAACACCGGCGTCGGACTTGCCCTCGTGTCGGCGGTCAGGGGCTACCACCTCATCCTCACCATGCCCGAGACGATGTCCATCGAGCGCCGCAAGCTCGCGGCCGCCTACGGAGCGGAAATCGTCCTCACTCCAGGCTCCGCCGGGATGAAAGGCGCTATCGCCAAGGCGAACGAGCTGCGCGACTCCACGCCTGGTGCAGTCATCCTGCAGCAGTTCGAGAACCCCGCGAACCCCGACTTCCACTACCGCACGACCGGCCCGGAGGTCTGGGAAGGAACGAACGGCGAAGTCGCCGCGTTCGTCGCGGGCGTCGGCACGGGCGGCACGATCACCGGCACCGGCAAGTACCTCAAGGAGAAGAACCCCGACGTGAAGCTCTTCGCGGTCGAACCCGACACATCGCCGGTCCTTTCCGGCGGACAGCCCGGTCCGCACAAGATCCAGGGCATTGGCGCAGGCTTCGTCCCGAAGGTGCTCGACACCGCCCTTCTCACCGAGGTCGTCAAGGCCAGCGCCGACAACGCGGGCGCGACTGCCCGCGCGGCGGCGGCGCAGGAGGGTCTGCTCGTCGGCATCTCCTCCGGCGCGGCGCTCTGGGCAGCACTCGAGCTCTCGAAGCGTCCAGAGTTCGCGGGCAAGACGATCGTCGCGCTCCTCCCCGACACGGGCGAGCGCTACCTCTCGACCTGGCTCTTCGAGTGACAGGCGCAAAAGACATCACATATGATGGCGCCCATAGAGATGTCCGCGACTAGGGTCGCGGGCATCTTTTACATACCGGCTTGGAAAAGAAAGGCATAGGACTTTCCTATCGCCAGACGTCGGAACTTTCGATTACCCACCAGGATGAGGCGTGGGCTATAATATCCACCAGCACTTCAACAGAACAAGGAGCATGAGAATGAACGAAAGGCAGGAACTGAACAGGAACCTCGCGCAGATGCTAAAGGGCGGGGTTATAATGGATGTCACGACGCCGGAGCAGGCGAAGATCGCGGAATCGGCCGGAGCGTGCGCCGTGATGGCGCTCGAGCGCATCCCCGCGGACATTCGCGCGGCAGGCGGCGTGTCGCGCATGAGCGACCCCGCCATGATCAAGGGCATACAGGACGCCGTGTCCATCCCCGTCATGGCGAAGTGCCGGATCGGGCACATCGCAGAGGCGAGGATACTCGAGGCCATAGAAATTGACTACATCGACGAGTCGGAGGTCCTCTCCCCCGCCGATGACGTCCGGCACATCGACAAGACCAAGTTCGCCGTGCCTTTCGTCTGCGGCGCACGCGACTTGGGCGAGGCTCTGCGCCGCATAGGCGAAGGCGCGACGATGATACGCACAAAGGGAGAGCCGGGGACGGGCGACGTCGTGCAGGCCGTCCGGCACATGCGCAAGATGCAGAGCGAAATTCGCCGCATCGCGTCCCTCCGCGATGACGAGCTGTACGAGGCGGCGAAAGAGCTCGCCGCGCCGCTCGACCTCGTGAGATTCGTCCACGACAACGGCAAGCTCCCTGTCGTGAACTTCGCCGCGGGAGGCGTCGCTACGCCGGCGGACGCCGCACTCATGATGGAACTCGGCGCAGAGGGAGTGTTCGTCGGGTCTGGAATCTTCAAGAGCGGCGACCCCGCGAAGCGCGCGGCGGCCATCGTCCAGGCTGTCACAAACTGGCAGGACTCCAAGCTTCTCGCAAAGCTCTCGGAAAATCTCGGCCCCGCGATGGTGGGCATAAACGCGGACGAAATCGAGACTATAATGGAAGAGCGCGGCAAATGACGGTTGGAGTTCTGGCCGTGCAGGGCGCGTTCGCGGAGATGGCGGCGTATTGGCGTTCAAAGGGAGCGGACGTCTTCGAGATTCGCCAGCTTGCCGACCTCGACCGCGGGATGGACATGCTCGCCCTGCCTGGAGGCGAATCAACCGTGCAGGGCAAGCTTCTAACGGACCTCGGGCTCTTCGAACCGCTCAGGGATCGCATTGTCGGCGGCTTGCAGGTATTTGCGACCTGCGCAGGTCTCATACTCCTCGCGGAGAAGATCGACGACCCAGGCAGACGCGACGGCACGCGGCCTGAACAGTGGTTTGGCGTCCTGCCGGTCGCGGTCAGGCGCAACGCATACGGACGGCAGCTGGGCAGCTTCACGACACGCGGCGACTTCGACGGGCAGCCGGATGTGCAGATGACATTCATCCGCGCGCCAGCCATAACCTTGCTTCTTGCCCCTGGCGTCGAAGTCCTCTCGACATTCAACGACCAGCCCACTTCAGTAAGATGGCGGAACATGACCGCGTTCACCTGGCATCCCGAACTTGGCGTCTAGGCAAAGCCGAGGAGACGACCCTGACCTCGCTGGGCTCGTGGCCGTTGCGCGTAACCTCGACATGCGTCCTGATCCGCTCGCGTAGCCGCTCGACGTGGCTGATGACGCCGACCTTCCGGGAACCGGTCAACGCGTTCAGGCGCTCGAGCGTCTCGATTGCCGAGTTTAAGTGCTCGCCGCTCAAGGTGCCGAAACCCTCGTCGATGAACAGCATGTCCACGTTTAGCCCGGAGTCGTTCATCCCCGCGAGGCCGAGCGCCAGCGCAAGCGACACAAGGAACTGCTCGCCGCCAGAGAGCGTGTTGACAGGGCGCACCGCGTAGCCTTCGTTCGCGTCAATGACGGACAGAACCAGCCCTTCGCAGGAAAGTTCATATCGGTCGGAAAGCTGTTTCAGGTAGTGGTTCGCCTTGCCAAGCACGTTCATGAGGACATACGACTGTATCTCGCGCCGAACTTTGTTACCTGTCGTGTCGCCGAACATGTCCGCAATCGGCCTCCACTCGTCGCGCTTCGCCCGTACCGCATCGAGCTCCCTCTCCTTGGCCGCACGGTCCTTTGCGCACTTGTCGTCCGCCACGATCTTCTGCCGCTCTTCGGCAAGTTCATTGCGCAGGCACCTGTCCTCGGCCTTGAGTTCATCGCACTTGTCAGACAAGTTATCGGCTGTGTCCTCCGCTGACAGGCCCTGCGGCCTCTTGTCGTCCTGCTCCTTGCGCTGCCGGCCGACAAGCTCCAGCTGTCCAAGCAAGGCAGTGACCCTGTCCGGCGAACTCCTGTCGGCTTCTCCGAATGTCGCATCCGCGGCAAGCCCGGAAACCTTTTCCAGGACGCGCTTGCGGCACTCGGCGATCTGCCCGGCCATTCTCTCGAACTCCTCGAGCCTGGCCGACGCCTTCGGGAGCGACACCTTGCGTTCAAGGTATTCGTCGGCTGATTTCTTGAATGCCGCCTCCCACCCGTCGTGGTCCGACTCCCAGACGTCCTGCCACGAAGGGAGCACGATCTCGGCAGCGGCGTCTGCAAGGGACTTCTCAGCGCGGGATTCCTCCGTCTGGATTGCAATCTTGCTCTGCGCGATAGCTGATTCGCATTTTTGGCACGCATCCCTCCTGGCGTCCAGGACATCCTTCGCTTCGTCTTTTGCCTTGAGCAGCTTCTTTAGCGACTTGGAGATATCCTTTATCACCTCCCCCTGCGCTTCGCCGTTTTTCAGCTTTTCGTCAAGGTCAAAAATCGTCTTCTCACAGGCCTTCAGCGCGGCATCCACGCCTTCCCTTGTCCCTGGAATGCCAAAGAACTTCGCGCAATCCTGAATTTCGCCATACGCCGTCTTAATGGCATTTCTGTCCAACTCGACCTGCTTTGCGGCATCGGACACCTTGGCATTCGCGCCGTCTGCGGCGGACTTTGCCGCGTTGAACGCCTTTTCAGCCGCTTTGCAGGCTTTGTCTGCAGCAGCATACAAGCAGTCCTTCTCTGCGATCAACTCGAAGAACCATTCGGATGTGTTCAGGTGCTCGATCCGCGACTTGCATATCGGGCATTCGTCTCCGACGTGCAGACTCGCGACGATTTTGCCAATTCCATCGTCGATCAAGCCCTTGACCTTGTCACGATCTGCCTGCGCGGCGTCGCGCCTCCTCTCTGCACCCCTGAACGTCTTCTCAAGCTCGGGCAGAGCCGAGATTTTCGTCGCCAGCTCCTCCTGTCGCTTCTTCAGGGCCTCCTCATGGTTCGCCTTGTCCTCGAAAAGCTTGTCCATGCTCTTGATCTGGACTCCAAGTGCAATGAGGTCCTCGTGTTTCTTGGCCGCGGCATCCTTGTCCTTGCGGATCTTATTGAGATTCATCGCCTCAAGCTTCCGCTTTTCGATTTCTTCCTTCGCCGACTCCTGGTCCAGTGCTTTGGCGGCAGCGTCAAGCGCCGCTGTGGCCTCGTCCTTCGCCTTGTTCAAGGCCGGTAGGCGCTTATCGTACTTGGCAAGGCACGCTTCGGCCTCGGACTTTCTCCCATTGGCATCGCGGACACACCCGAGGTTCGCCAGAATCGCCCCGGCCTGCGCATACATCTCCGCATTCGGCTCGTTCTCGTAGAGAAATGCTTTGATGCTGTCAACGGTCTTTTTCGCCGCCGTCAGCTGCTCGGCGGTCTCGGCTTCGGTGGCCTTGAGATCGGCGAATGCGCGGGCGAGTCGGTCGCGAATATCCTGCTCGTTTTTCGCCAGCTCCGCCGCATGGACAAGCCAGTTCTTCCGGGCTTCAAGCGTTTCAATCTGGTTGCCAGACTCCACTAGTTTCCCCTGGAGCGCCTTGATCTTCGCCTCGACATCAGGACGTTCCTGTCCGAGCCCAGCCAGGCGATCGATCTCGTCCTCAAGCAATTTGGCATCATCCTTTAGCTTCGTGTACTTTTCCCCGATGGCAATGCCTAATTGCTTGAACTTCTCGGTGTTCGTCAGCTTTTCGAGGATTTCCGACTTGGCATCATCACTACCCAGCAGGAACTTTGAGAACTGTCCTTGCGCCAGCATCGTCGTACGGCAGAACTGCTCAAAATCAAGCCCCACTGCGCTCTTTAGCACAGGCTTGATTTCGTCGACTTTCATATATTCAATTCCGCCTTTTGCGCAGTTTTTCCACGTCCATACCGGCTCCTTGAGCATGCCCCTCTTGTCTCCGCGCACAAATGTTTCCACGGACCATCGCGCCTCATATGGATTGTTGTCGTTGCCGACAAGCTCGACGACGGCGCTCGCGGCTGCCGCACCATGGCGTACGAGCTGGCGGGCATCGTTGAACGCCATCCCGCCGACAAGGAATTCTTTCTTGCGCTGCTTGTCCGAGTATCTCGGGGTCTTGCCGTAGAGGGCGAGTGTGATTGCGTCGAGGATCGTTGTCTTGCCGGATCCCGTCTCGCCGCAGATGAGGAAAAGCGTCGAATCCCCCAGAGGTCCATTTTCGAAGTCGATGTCCGCGGACTCGATGGACGCGATGTTCCTGATGGACAGCCTCCTGATCTTCATGCGACGACCTCCTCCAAAAGGCCCTTGACGAGTTCGCACTGCCGCAGAGTGAGCGAACGCCTCGCGGAAAGGATCGTGACGACCTCCTCGTTGGAAAGCTCCCTGAGTTCCTCGACGGAAAGCATTTTCCTCTCCGCCGCCCTCCCGACGGCCTCCTTGCGGATCGGATTGA
>Ga0310786_10008489_pt1 | contig 13172 bp, 7 predicted proteins | sample AusTroGonzalo_MG_FD_203881 | JGI IMG/M metagenome (GOLD analysis project Ga0310786, IMG submission 203881) | Bovine rumen microbial communities from tropical cattle in Woodstock, Queensland, Australia - Gonzalo_03 (v2) (version 2) | ecosystem: Host-associated > Mammals > Digestive system >... | reverse complement strand
GACGGTGAAGGATACACTGAATACTTTATAGATTCTATTACACCTCGTTATGGTAAAGCTCTTCAGAACTTCTATACTCTATTCATAGATCCTATTACATCTGACGTACTTAAAGATAATGATATTCCTAATGATATTACTGGATCCTTCTTGTATTGTAATGACCTTCTTGAAGACAGTAATTATCTGCCTAGATTCAATATGAATCTTTACAGACTCAGGAATATTGAATGTCTTAATGCTATGCTGTATAAGCTTGTAGCTAAACAGATTGAGAAATACCGTAGAGGTTCTAGAGGTGATACTGCTGGATTACTTGCGGTGCGTAGTGACGCTCTCATTCTAGAATTGAATAACTCTCCGATTGTTGAAGATGCTACATTGCTTGACCCTATTAAAGAAAGTGAAAACTTATCTAAGGCAGTCTTTAAAGGGCCGGGTGCTCCTGCTTATCAACATGCACAAGGTACTCAGGAACTTAGATTTTACGATATGTCTCAACGAGGCATCTTAGGTATTGGTAGTTCTTTCGATGGTAACTCTGGTATGAATCGCCGTATAGCGATGAATTCCATGATTACTAGTAAGAGAGGATATGTCAAACCTAATGTTGCAGGTGAGCAGTTAGATGCTACTAACCTATATTCTATGGGTGAATTAACTGCTACATTTTCTACTAGACATTCAGACCCTCCGAGACTTATGATGACGATCGGTCAGTCTGGCCACCAGATTCCTACCACCAATATGCAGACTGCATTGGTGTCCTCTGGTGCATACAAAGCCATTTCTCACTTCATCAGTAATGAATTCGTATTCAAGGCACCACTTGATGGTGTGGTTGAAGGAGTAGATACTAAACTCAATGTGCTAAAATTGAAATATTCAGATGGCACTAGAGGAATTATCGAACTAGGAGTTATTCATAGAAGATCTCCTGATGGATTCTTTATTGATATTCATAAAGAAACGACTTTGAAGCCGGGTGATAAATTTAAGGCTGGCGATATTCTAGCTGCTGATAAACACTTCTTTAATTTCAATGGTAATAATACTGAAATGAAGGAAGGAACCTTATGTAAGGTTGCAGTTATGTCTAGAGACTGTGATATTGAAGATGGTGCTGCCGTTACTCAACGGTTTGCAGATAAGCTCTTCTCTACGATTGTTATGCAGTCTCAGTTAGTATTGTCTAAGACCTCGAACCTTCTTAAGATTGTAAAGATTGGAGATAATATTAAAACTTCCGATCCTCTCGCAGTCTTTGAAGAACATCTAGAAGATAAGTCTATTAGATAAGTTAGGTTCACTGTCAGATGCTATGGCAGCTAATGCAGCCAATATGAAGACTGCAAAGTATACTGGTAAGATTGTTGACATTGAAGTATTCTACAATTACGAAATTGAAGAATATTCCGAAAGTCTTCAGAAGCTTATCAAGGCATATATCGCTACCTATACTCATCGTAATAAGGAATTGTCTTCAGGAATTAATCCCGGTCAGTTCGTAGAAGCTCGTGAGCTTGAAAGAATTAAGACTGGTAGAGCTAAAGGCGTTCCGTTTGATGGTGTATTAATTAACTTCTACACCGAAATGGAAGAACCGTTTGCTCTAGGTAATAAACTTACTGCTGACGTGGCTCTAAAGAGTGTGCTCTCGGATATTGTTCCTCTTAATCAGGAACCATTATCTGAATATAGAGAAGATAAACCTATCGACATGATCATGTCGCCTCTTGGAGTTCTCAACAGAAAGGTTCCAGACTACTTCTATCGTGGATATACGCAGAAGATCTTGATGGAGCTAAAATTCCAGATTGAAGAAATTATTAAAGATAAAAGATAAATTATAATCCATAGGACAAATAGTCCTATGGATTTATTTATATATTAAATAAGGCATATCTATATAAGGATACTAAAAATGGCAAGAAACTTCAATGTTCAAAGTAATTCCTTTCAAGAATCTTTGGCTGTAAAAGGCAAGGATTTTAAGAAGATTATTAATGACAATATGACATCAGAAAGAATGCATACCGATAGTAATTTTGCATCTCAGACTATCGATGCTAAGATGGCAATGGACTTTTATGAAGACGTAAACAGGGAGGTCGGTCTTGACAACGCCGAGTAAAATATATAAAGGACTTATGGTCTTGGAGGAATTTAAGAATATTCCTCTTGAAGGATTCTATAAGATTGACACAAATTTGATACGAGTTCTCAACAAGAGACTTCGTAACGACAATAGCGAACTTTGGAAAACCTATATCCAAGCTTATGGATATGGGGTTATGTATTTGCATGAATTCTTGCTGACGATTACCAAGAATAATAACCTTCCGTATAAGGACGGTTATCTTGTACTGAAGTCCTTGGACAAGTTGAATGACCCGGTGTTGAAGAATCTTACCTCGGCTTTGGCAAGAGGTACTTTGGACGAATACAATACCATCATTGCGTTCGATCGTTCCTTGAATGATTTGCCGCCGATCGTCGGTGAACAAGGTTATAGTGCCATTGATAAGAGCCTTCAGTCTGAAGACGTAACGACTTACAAGCGTTATCTCAGCAAGGCTTCTACTCCTCGTGCTAAGATGACTGAAGTCTATAACAAGATCTTCAATATTCAAGGTACTGGTGAAGGAGCTTGCAACTTCTTGAATGAAGTTCAGGAAAATCTTCCGCAGCTCATTAATAAGGAGGTACGACTGATTGAAGTCTACAACCGCTATATTAATGAAAAGCAGCCGACAGCGGAACAGATCTACTTTGATTCGATCATTGAAGGCATTAAAGAAAGCTTTGAAGCTTCCAATTTGAAGGAATATTACGATAGCTATGAAGAATTTGTTGGCGACCATTCTAACAACAACTTCGTAACTCTCGCAGAAAAGAAATGGGCTACTGAAAAGATTTGTGGTGAAGATGCATTTAAGATTCAGTGCGTCAACAACACTTTCGATGAAATCTTCTGTAACGATATTGAATCCCTGAGGGGTAAGCGTATCTATCGTACTAAGGATGAATCGATGATCAGTAACTATATCGATGCAATCGATAACGCTATTGAAATGGGCTTCATCACGAACGATGAATGGGGCCAGTCCTTCTTAAAGGACACATTCCAACAGTGTTTCGCAATGATTTAAGCCTGTCGCAAGGCGATGTACCGGGGATGCGGCGAAAGCTGCATCCCTTTCTTTTTTTGTATTTTATGTCAGAAAACAACAAATTGTTTATAGTATATAGGTTTATTATGGCAACTAAACGATATATAAAAAATGTAATTAAATCCTTCAAGCAGGTGGTTCCCGATGCTATCGGTGAATCAATGCCGGGAGCTAAGGGCTTATTTAATTTTATAAAGAACCCTGCTGGTGAAGGTTCTACCGTCAAAGAAGTTTTCAGAGAAATTGTTGACGATTATAAAACTGAAGTCGATACCGTTACTGGGATTTTTAAGAAATTCAAGAAGGGCGTGAAAACTGGTGCATTCTATGATAGAGATGCCGATGTGGACATGTCTGGCTTTGGTGGAGATTTTAATTTCGACAGTAAGGACGACGATTTATTTGGCGATTCTGACTGGGGAGACATCGACTCAGGTACCACTACATCCAATGATGTAGGGGGTGGTTCCACTAATGTCAACTTTGTAAATTCTGATGATGGTACTAATGCCGGAATGATTTCTGGTGCAATGGCAATCGGTTCTGCCAAAACCGTAGGTGCTATTGAAAAAGGTACTGCTATAAACTTTGCCGTAATGAATTCTATAGATTCTAGATTATCTAGAATGGAAGAAGCTAATAATAAATTCTTCGCATCTAATCTAGAATTATTGTCTTCAATTAAGTCTAATGTTGAAGCTATGGTTAAGATCCAAGGTATGAAAGAAACGGATCTACCAGTTTCTCAAATGGAAAGACTTTTTGGAGATGGCAGCCAAGAATTCAATTTAAGATTATACCTACGTCACCTTTCTAAGAAAGGTAAAGACAACATGTTCGTAGGTATGTTGCCGATGATGGGAATGATGAATCCCATGAATATGGCAACTATGGCGGTGACTCAGCATGTACTGAAGAAGATTCCGCTATTTAATACCTTAGAGAAGATGTCTAAGATGCTCGAAGGCATCGGTCAGATGACATTGCATAATATGGCAAATGTCAAGGGTGACGGTGTAATTAGTAAGCTCTTTAGATTCTTTGGTGTAAAGACTACTGCCGATGTTAATAAAGTTAACCTAGGTAAAATGGCTAAAGGCCCGATACCGTTTGATGGTGAAACTAAAGAGGCTATTACTAGAGCTATACCGGGTTATCTAGCTAAGATCCTGAATGTCATGAAGCATGGTAAAAATGCTGGTGATGACACAATGGAGCTTTACGATAATGACCAAAGACAGTTTAGAACGGCTAAAGAGGTCATTAAGAAACGTAAAGAATCTGACCAATATAATGCTGGTGAGATTCGTACCTTTATCGAATCATGCGTAGCTGCCTCTGGAGCTAAAGGTGCCGATGAAGCTAAGGTTCGTGATCAGATATTTAAGGTTGTAACGGACGCAGTTTGTAGAGGTAAGTCCTTCTCTGATCCAGATATGTTCTCTTATCTATCTGGAAAGATGAAGAATATCGTGCAGGGCATGCACCGTAGCATACTGAATGATACTAACAGGATTAATACCTTAAACAGAGATGCACTTTCATATATAGGCAGTCGTCAGACCTCGTCTTATTCTGATATAGAAAAGATGGTCGAGCATGCTAAGACTAATGATAATACTGATAATCGCGAATTATCCTTAGATGAATACTTTGAGAATAAAAATAGAGGCAAACTAGAAAAGCTTCTCAAAGACACATTCGGCGATGAAGTTGATGACAAAGGTAATAAACTATCTGAAAAGGTTGTAAAGAATTATAAGGAATTCTTAAATCGTAAGAAGAAAGAACCATTTAACTTCAACCTAACTTTAGAAAATTTTTTAAAGGAACAGGTTACAGAAGCTAGATATACTAGGCTAAAGAATGCTGTTCAGCAGCTAAAAGATATCGCTTATGGTAACTCTTTCTCTAAAGATCTTGAAGATTCTCTAGATGATATTGATTTATCTGCTGGTGCTGACGCAGTTTCTAGGATTGAAGGCTTTGTAGATCTTAGCGATATTAAGGATCCTAAGCAGAGAGCATTCCTTGAAAAAGCCTTAGACTTAAGAGCTAATGGCATTCAGAAAGCTGCTACTGCTGGTGATAAATTTGCCAATAAGGTTGGCGATAAGATCAGTAATTTCTTTAAGTCTAAAGGCTTTGCTGAAGGTGGTTATACTGGTCCAGGTGCTAAGAATGAACCTGCTGGTACTGTTCATAAAGGCGAATATGTCGTTCCTCAAAATATCGTTAAGAGTCTTAAGGGTGCTAAGTTCGTTAAGAAACTTGAACAGCTTAGATTACGCAATAATCCTAATATTAGCAATCCTCAAGATTTAGCCTCAGAATTATCTGGAGGTGAGGATCTATCTAATAGACAATTTGACAAGCGTTTAGATCTATATAGACAGCTTAGAGAGCTTAATGTTCCGTATGATGATTCTATAGCTATAGCTAGAATGATTCAATCGGATCCTAAGACTGCTAAAGCTTTCTTAAAGGATGCTAAGCGTAAGAAGAGAGAAGCAGATTACGGCGAATGGAAAAAGCGTGACGTAAGCGGTACTCTCGGTGAGATTGTTAAGAATGATATAGTGGCTCCTGTAAGGGAAGCTTTCTTAGGTGCTAAAGCTGCTGTTAAAGATGGTAAGCTTACAGCTGGAGATATTCTTGGTAAAGCTAAGGATATGTTCCCCGGTATGGCAAAATATGCCGGAGCTGGTTTAGCTGCTGGATTCTTCCTACCCGGTGGTCCACTATTAGGCGCAATTACTGGCGGTGCTATTGGTGCTTTAAGGCAAAATGAGACCTTACGTGGATACTTCTTTGGCGAAAGAGGTAAAGACGGTGATGTTAAGCGTAGAGGGCTATTCCCTAAGCTAGCTGGTACATTCATTAAGACCATTTATGGTAAAGAAACTGGTGAAGCTGCTGAAAAGAACATGCGGTCTTTCTTCCAGAATCCATTACAGACTTTAGCTAAAGCATGGAAAGACCCTGAAGGTCGTAAGATGATGCTTGGAGCTGGAGCTGGTGGTATTCTAGGTTCCTTCTTTGGTCCCGGTGGTGCTATATTAGGTGCATTTGCTGGCGGTGCATTAGGTAAGCGTAAACAGCAAAGCTACTTTAGCAAGGTCTTATTTGGCGATAGAATCGTTGGTAAAGACGGTGCCGTTAAGGGTTATAAAGGTGGTCTCTGGCAATCATTGTCAGGTACATTTAACGCCTTAGTAGCTGGCCCTGCTCAAGCCATGCTTGTGGGTGGTAGCCTTACTGATTATAAGGATATGCTTACGGGTAAGATTAGTCCGCATAAGATTCGTGCTAATCTTAAGAAGGGTTTAGCTAATGTTGCTGGCGGTGCTGCTGCTGGTGGCTTATTAGGTTCCTTCTTTGGTCCGGGTGGTACTCTTATTGGTGCATTACTTGGCGGTACTACTGGATTACGCCCTGTTAGAGCATTCGCTAAGAGAATCATGTTCGGTAAGGATGATCCTACTAAGAAGAAAGGCGGCTTATTTGGTGCAATTACTAAGATCGGTCATTATGCTACCGTGCTTGCATCATTCATAGCTCATGGTATTAACCCTGCTAATCATCCTATCTTAAGTAAAATTGCTAAGGTATTAGGATGGACGATAGGATTCCCATTCAAATTTGCCGGATTTGTAGGTAAGGGCGTAGGTAAAGCTCTATCTATCTTTAGAAGATACTCTACTAGCTCTCATACAGTACTATCAGGAAAGGCTCTAAGAGCTGCTCTAGCTGCTGATAATTCTATAAATGCTGGTGATAAGCTTATTGGTACTGGTGTTGGCATAGTTGCAGATAATACAGGTGATATTAAGAAGCTTCTTGAGAAGAATTTAAATAAAGAAAACCCTGCTGAGACTATTGCTGCCAAGGCTGCTAACGAAGCTAAGAATGGCGTAAATACTGCTGCTGAAATTAATGAACGTAAGGCTAAAGCTCAAGCCATAAAGGAAGAGCGAGCCAAAAAGAAACAGCTTAAGAAACAATATCTACTAAATCAGAAGATTCATAGTGCAATCTTAGCTGGTAATGAAGCTAATAAGGGCTTCATGGGTACTATTATATCTGGAATTGCTACCATTATTCCACTACTCGGTGGTAGTACAGCTATGAATGCTCTAAGTAGTATAGGTAACTTTGGTAAAGGTGCCTTGAAAGCTGCTGGTGTAGCTGGCGTTATTGCTGGTAGTATCGGCGTTGGCGCAGGTATCTATAAGAGCGTTACAGCGAAGAATCCAGATGAAAAAGTTCAGGCTGATAATAGTGCAATTAAGGGTGCTAAGTTAGGTGAACAGTCTTCTGTCCTTCTAAAGCTATCTAAATTTAAGAAGAATGCTCCTGAAGGTGCGCCTAAGACTGGTTTCTTTACTAAGATCAAGCAAGGCTTAAAGTCAGCTGGCGAAGGCATTAAGAAAGCTGCTGCCGCTGTTAAGGATGGAGCCTCTGCACTTAAGAATATATTTACTAACCTTAAATCATCTATCGGTAAGATTCTTACTGGTATTATGAAATCGGCTAAGGCTCTATTGAAGAAAGCTCCATTGTTAGGTGCATTCTTTGTAGCTATTGAAGAAATTATGGCTATAAAGAAATTCGTTGACTCTGGAGATTCCGCTACTATTAGCCCTAGACAGAGAATTATAAATCTTGTTAGAGATTCTGCTTCTGCGTTTGCTAGTTTGATAATGCTTATCATCCAAGGTGCATTATTGTCTACTGGCGTTGGTGCTATTGCAGTTGGTATTATTACTGCTATAGATTTAGCACTATCATTCTTATCTGGTGATAGTATAGCTGAACATGCAGGTAATTTTATTGCCAAATATCTAGGCGGTACAATTGCTGATGCATTTGGCTGGACAGTAGAAAAGGAAGATGCTTGGAGTAAAGGTCAACTCGATGAATACGAAAAGAAGCATAATCCTGAATTAGCCGGAATAAAAGATAAGGTAGAAGCTATATCTAAATCTGCTGCTGGTTCTACTACCGTTAGTAATGCTACTTCTGTTAATAAGACTGGAGCTTCTAAATCTAGTACCTCTAATGATAAATCTCCATCTAAATCTGGCGGTGCAACATCTAGTACACCTATGGTATTTAATAGTGATATACCCGGTGCTACTATGAGCCAAGATGAATTCGAAGATATTAAACAGAAGAAAATCGAAGAATTATTAGCTGCTGCTAAGGAAAAGGGTGGCCCCGTAGATGAAGATCTTATATATCAAAGGGCTGACCAATATGCTAGAGAACAGAGAGCCTTAAGATCTCAGCAGGGTGCATCGGCAGCTCCGCAAACTCCAATAGATTTAACTAATTATGATATCTCTAAACCAGTTGAAAATCCATTTGATTACTTAGAGATTACTGGTAGAGGTGGTAATGAATCTTATAATAAACTGGATGCACAGACTAGAAAGGACTTAGGTCATATTGCTAAGCTTTATTATAGCAAGTATGGCGAAAAGCTAAAGGTATCGTCTGGATGGCGTGATCCTATGGATCAGGAAAGACTCTGGGCAGAATCTAATGCTGATGCTAAGCACTTAGCCAAGCGAGCCGTGGGTAAACCTGATAGCTTTACTTTCAAGACTAACTTCCCCGGAACTTCTGCACACGAATTAGGTAACGCTATAGATATTGATAATAGCGATCCAGTACGTATTAAGCGTATGTTCGGATATGCACCAGATGATAAGAGCATGGTTAATCCTAATGGCGGTGGATTTAAGATCGCTCAAGACAGTATTTTAGGTATATACAATATGCTTAAGAAAGCTGATGGTAAGAAACCGATGGTTAGAGCTAGCGGTGCTTGGAGACCAGAAAGGAGCGACTTTAATGAACACTGGCACTTCCAGAATGTTACCGACCAGAGCCTTAAACAAAAGCGTTGGGAAAATGCCCATTCTGCTAGAGTAAAGGCTATAGATAAACTAGATGAAGCTATTAAGACTGAATCTGGTGGTAAGAAGAAATTATCTGAAAGTGTTAAGTCTGAATATACTGATAATAAATATACTGGCGATAAGCCACAGTTGATACCGGGTAAGAAGGGTAGTGCAGCACAAATTCCTAAGAATATAGCATTACCTAAGGTTAAAGGCGAAGCTGGTGATGATATAACTGAAGGATCTAATTCTAATGCATCATCTAATGCACTTAGCGGTGAAGTTGTAGCATTACTTAGAAGCATCTTAGGAGCCTTACAGGTACTCGGTAAGAATAACGCTAATGAAAGTAAAGAAGCTATTAAGAATCTATTTATACCGTCTTCTGAAGCTTTCGATCCTAGTAGAAATGCTATGACCTTATTAGGTTCTAGACTCTGTGTAGGATTATAAAATTAATATACATTACCTTAGTGGTAATGTATATTTTTATTCATCAACTTCTAAATGAATATAAAATAATAGGTGTTATATGCAGCTATATAAAGAAATTAATAAAGAGTCTGGTAAAGAACAGGCCAACAATCTAACGAGTGTAAGCGCATGGCTTATAGGGGAAGGTAGTACTGGTGATGGTGCTCCTGCTGATTCATTAACATCTACTAAGACTTCCGTGTCAGCCGCTAAGACTGCATTAGAACAAGTTCAGAAGGGTGCACATTCTGGTAACTCTTATGAAGGTATTCCTACGATCCGTAATAGACTTCAGAACCGTGCGGATAGTGCTACTAGTATTCTTAATGTAGGTAATATTACTAATACTAAGCAGATTGTAGGCAGACGAGTTGCACAGACCTTATATGGTACATTAGATTCTAATTCCGAAATGTATAAACAAATCGTGGAGGAATATGAGAATGGCTCTGAAGGTAATCAGGCACCTCTAAGCTTCTGGTCTAAGGTCTGGAATGCTGTTGCAGGTGATGGCGGTACGCAGAGTAAAGCTAGTGCAGCCATGTCTAAGGTAGCTGGTACTAAGATGCAGGTTGTGGATACGTCTAAGTCTGAGAAAGATAATCCAGCCGAACACGATCTAAAACTAATCGGATTAAGTGCTGCTAAGGATGCCGCATTATCTTCATTCAAAAAGAAATTATTGGATGATTACGCTCCATCGGATCCAGCTAAGTTATCTGCATTTAAAAGCTCTGTAGAATCTCTTACGGATTTCTCTTGGGATTCTTTAACCAGTGTAATGGCTAATTCTGGTCCTGCTGAAGACTTAGAAGATGCAGCAGCTCTTCCCGGTAAGATTGCTTCATTGGCTACTACCGTTGCTTCAACATTTGGTTCCGAAGGTATTAACCCTCATTCATTATTCGCTGCTGGTAAAGCTGTATCAGAATCATTTAAAGAATTTAAAGAATCTTTTAAATGGATTAAGCATTTCGTAACTGGTGAAGATCTCTTCGGTCCTGATGATGGTAATGTTGGTGACATTGAAAATCTCAGGGCAAGAATAATAGGTCTGCCACCCGCGCTCCTAGATCCTATAGATCCTATGGCGAGAGCGTATAATAATAACGTAATAGCTACTCAACATGTAATGACTATAGTTCCGGGGATATTTGACTACACAGGCATCGCTTGGGCAACAAAGCGAGGATTTTCGACAACTGCGCTAGAAGAAGAAATGAACGCTTTTGTAAACGGAACGAGTCAGACGGTCGTATTTGACGGGTTAAGTGCCGTTAGGCAGTTATTAGATTCATTAGATAGTCATAATAAGAGATTAGCGAACTTTTCACCTAGAGTGGGAGCATTTTTAAGAATCTATAATACGATTATGGGAAGACTTGTATCTAGGTTATCTCCGACGAGTACAACAGCTGTGTTATATAGCGGTTGGGGTGGAGAGAATCAAGAACAGTTCGATAAGAGATTAATTACGACTGGATGGGGTGGCGTTGAATTCGCTATAAATAGTAATACGACGGTTAGCGAAACGGCTAGTAACCAATGGGGTCAAGGTACTACCGAAGGTATGATGCAAGCTTGGGAAAGTACTTATAATAAATTAAAAGAGGGCGTTACCGGGATTCTGGGTAGTGGCTTTACTGATGCATTCGTAAAGAATAAATCTTTTACAAACTTCCCGAAACATTGGGATGGTAGTTCGTTCAATAAGTCCTATACATTGTCGTTCCGCTTGGAATGCCCGTATGGTAATACTGACCACTTACTAGAATATGTATATAAGCCATTCGCTGTATTGTTAGCATTATCCTTGCCAGTATTCGAAACTGAAAATAGCTTTACAAGCCCGTTTATTGTCCGTGTGGATTGTCCGGGGTTCTTTAGTATTGATGCTGGTGCAATTACTTCATTGGATATTAGACGTGGTGTAGATGAGAATTCTTGGTCTGCACAGGGTATGGCTACAAGCTTGGAAATTACTATGACTATTATGGATATGTATGAAGCAATGGCGGCTCCAGTTGGTCCTGCATCATTCTTGGTAAACTATCCAATGCAAGCCTATATTGATAATATCGCTGGTATGAACTATAAGGAAATCTATACTGGTGGTAGTATCTCGTCTCAGATCCGTACATATGCTGCATATCTTAGAGCATTACCTGATGTTTACAAGCAGTCTATCATGGCTAAGGCTAGTGAGAAGGCTTGGAAGCTTCCGGGTAGCCTCTGGGGTTCGGGTCGTAATAGGTAATATTATAAGCATATATTAAATAATGTCATTGATCGAGTGATTAATGACATTAACCCACAAATTCTAGGACACTACAATGAATAAGAAGGAAGCAACAACAAATCTTTCCAAGTTTGAAGCAAACATCGACTCTCTCTACAAGCTGAAAAAGAACAAAGTCATTCAGTTGGCAAAACTGGTTGGTGAGTTCATGATCGGCGACAAGCGAGTAGGCGATGGCCTTTTCACCTTCGGCGACTATGACGAGGATCATCACTTCGTCGGTGACGAAAGGGCATGCTTTAAGTTGCGGAAATTTGTGGTGACAGGGTGTCAGCGTTCTATCTCCGAAAGGGGGCAGGTAAGCTTGACGCTTCGCGATGACAGGGAAGGTAAGATAGACAGTAAAGATCTTTTCACGAACAGTGATAAGGACGTGCTGTCATTCTTATCATTTATGGAGCCAATCCTGAACAAAAATCTGTCTTTAGATGAGTTCCAGAATCTTTGCAAGGCACAGTATGGCCTTAAGAAGGACATCATCGTAGCAATCGCCAAGATCATTGGCGATTGGGAAATTGATGGGGTGAAGATTGCCGACGGCGTCTTTACCTTCGGCGACTATGATGAAGACTACCATTTCATCGGAGATGATAGTGATCTCTTTAAGCACAAGGACTTCACTATGACAGGGTGCCAGCGTGTTATTACTGATAAGGGCAGCATCTCGCTGCTTCTTCGTGACGACAAGGCAGGGAAATCCAAGGATGTGAACTTCTGTTCTGACAAGGAGTTCCTCAAACTCATGAAGTGGTTTGTAGACGCTCTTGGCGTTGAACTTTAGGGGATTTGTGTCCTATAAAGGAGAGGGCGGCTGCGTTTGCAGCTGTCCTCTCTCTTTATATTTTTTCATACAAGCCATTATTTTTTAGAACTTCTGGTAGATCTTTAATATTACAAATTTCTATTAATCTATCAGCTATAAATAACTCGGCTTTATCATTTTTTATATCGTAATTAATATTGGCGGAGACTCCTTGATAATAGTATTTCGAGATATCAAATTCAGAAGCCTTCCAGCCTTTCAAGACACCTTCAATATTCTTAAATTTAAATAATGCGAATTCAACGATATCCATTATCCAAATGGTTTATCAGCCCAGTGCATGATGATTTCAGTTCTGGGAGTAAACGAAAGATATTTTTCAGATACTATTTTAGTAATCTGGGCATCATCACGATAGATGATGCCATTTAAGGCATCTTGAATTAATTTAATAAAGTTATCTACATCAGGTCTGCCTAATGGTTTTAGAACCTCTGCTTCATATAGAAGCGACATAGCTTTAGGCATAGACTTTGGAATTGGGCGATAGGCTT
>Ga0310786_10008488_pt1 | contig 13172 bp, 13 predicted proteins | sample AusTroGonzalo_MG_FD_203881 | JGI IMG/M metagenome (GOLD analysis project Ga0310786, IMG submission 203881) | Bovine rumen microbial communities from tropical cattle in Woodstock, Queensland, Australia - Gonzalo_03 (v2) (version 2) | ecosystem: Host-associated > Mammals > Digestive system >... | reverse complement strand
CAATAAATCTTATGGCTCAGGCTCTCATCACAATGCAACTGTACATACGAATCATTCTGCTTCTGTATGGTCAAATCATAATCCATATTGATAAAATATAGAAAAAATAATTCGTATGTTTACAAATTTTTACATTTCTTCTGAATATCTTGTATATGTCTAGGAATTTACAATTTCCAAGTTCGTATATTCGGTATCTATGACCTGCTCGATCTTGCCTATCAATTCCTGAACATTGTCGTTCTTGTATAACGGCAGGCCCGCCGCATGACGGTGGCCGCCTCCCTTGCCAATTTGCTTGCAGACATCAGTCAAATCAAGATCGTCACAGCGAATCGACAAATTATTCTTATTCTTGATAAGGAACCACTTATATCCGGCCTTCTTCAGCTCGTCGATGCATTCGTGCATAAACCTGTCGGTCTCGAAGAAAACACCCTTGTGTGCAAGATCGAATATCTCGAGCGTCTCGTACATATCAGTGAATTCCTTCTTCGAATCCACGAAATACTGCTTTTCCTCGTCGGAGAACTTCAGATTGCCCTTGATAAAACGACGCAAGAACCACTTGTTACCCATTTCCCAATACAAGTTATTGAAATATGTGGAACGCGGATCCTTGAGCTTGAACATATCCCAGTCGTCAACCAAAGTCGCAAAAGGCAGAAGATAGGAAATGTCCTTAAACTTGCTTATAAACTTGTATACGAGCATCGTGGCGGACCACTGAGTATTTATCACGATCGTCTCGTTGTTATTCCTGTCGGCCACCGATTCGTGATGGTCAAGAACCAGCATATGTCCCAACTTGCACAGTTCCGCATAGGAAGACGTAGGGCAGAAATCCGTAGCGATGATGATATCGTATTTTCCCTCGTACGACCTCACCTCGTCGGCGAGCTTCCATTCGGTATTGTAGTTAATCGGTACCGATATCACGTTCTTGTAGAAGTTTTTCAGAATGATGGTGCATGCGCAACCGTCCAGATCCGAATGGGAAATATTCAAAATTCTTAAATCAGGATTATTGTAATTCATAGCATAAAATATAGCAAAAATCTGCTAAATTTCATAAACACAATAAAAATCTGTATTTTTTTAAAAAATGCCGGAATTTAATCCGGCATTAAACGTTATACATCGTACTTGCTCCCGCTGAATTCCACCGAACCGTATCTCGGATCGTCGATGACCTTGTACAGGTAATCGGCTCCGCCGTTCTTGTAATCCTTCGGATCGACCGTATATGTACCTTCTTCGTTATACTGTGAATAATACGCGCCATACGGTTCGTCATACTGGTCATGCAACACCTTCGTGCCGAACGTGACCGTCGAATCATCGAGCTTGCCGTATCCGGAAAGATACTCATACTCACGCGTAGTCATCCATTCGTTCGTATAGGTAGTCGAATAGACCGCTGAATTATACGCAGTCACGGTTTCACCCGGATGCGCAGAATCAGGTACGTTGATAATTTCCGGCAAATAGCCCTCTACCTTACCGTCTGGCCCGATAATCGGACGTTTATGGAATATCAACGGCCCTTCCGCCGACCTGCTCGACGGGATCCACTGCGTCACTACCTTCTTCAGCAGTTTCGCATCCTTGTCGTACGTAGTCAGCTGGTCTGTCTGGACGTAGTTATACAGTGTCGTATAAGCCGAAGTGGCGCTGTCGTACGTAGTCACCGGATTACCGTCGAGAACATACGCGTTACCGACCTTGGTCTGGTAAATCTTGCTGAAGTCATGCTGTTCGTCCAGCGAGCCGTTCGCATTACCGAATGTCACGCCGTGATAGATATAGTCGCCGCGGTTGAGCGTAAGATACGTATTGATCTTCTCGATTATCTGTGCGTCCTTTATCGGCTTGTACAATACAGCCTCTATCTTGAAACCGAACGAAACCTTAATCTGTCTCCATTCCTCTTCTCCCATGGAATCGGACTGGATATCCATAGTCGTATTGTTCAATATTATCTTGATACTGCGCCGCTTATTGAAGAACCAGAATTCTTTCAGGTTCATGAAACAGGCCGGATTGAACCTACTTGCAATTTGTTCCAGTATCTGCGTGGCGTCGGCGATTTTCTCGCAATTCGCTTCCATCGATATGTTGATATTGTACGGCGTCGGCTGGACATCAGACCAGAATTTCGTCTGCATGTCGCATACGAGTCCCGCGTCGTCCAGGTCGGACTGGTAAAACGCCCTCTGCTCGTATATACCCTTCGCGCGTTCCGTATCGAACTCGAGCGAATCTATCCTGTATGTCAGGTTAGGCATCGATATGTAATATTTCTTCCCCGTTTCCTGCTCGGTACGGAAATCATGAGACTTGTTCCTGGGACCGAATTTCAACGGTACATCGAGCGTCTTTACCGGGCAGCCGAACTTGTCGTACCTGATAACCTTGATTTCGTTAAAGAAATTACCGAAACCAATCATCACGTTACGGATAGTATCCGCGAAAAAGTAGTTTTTGGGATAACCGAAATTCGGCGCACCGTCGATTGTTCCCTTCCAATATCCGTTAAGGCTCGGATCGTAACCTGATTGCGTATAATTTGCCATACAATATTTATAAATAATATAAAAATATAAGGAGTTTATTATGGAATTCAATGACGACGAATATGTCGATGTCAATCTCGAAGGTACTACTAAGACCGGTATAGACTGGGTCAAAGAGTATGATGAATGCGGCGGCGACGATAACTCGTGGCTGGATATCGCTGTCAACTATTGCCTTAAAGCGGGGCTGGACGCGGATAGTTTCAATACGCAGGAACAGGTCGAAGAATTTCTCGCGGGAGTTTCCTATGACGAAATGGTCGAGGCGCTCGGCACACCGGATGAAGCAGTAAAGGAAGAACAGCAGCCCGGACTTTCCGACGAGGACTATATTGACCCGGAAACCAACCTCGAAGCCGGTTACGACGAAGACTTTACGGGTGTCGACGAATCCTGCTGCGGTGGAAAAAAGAAAGCCAAGAAGAAATCCAAGTTCGTCCCGTTCTGGGCGAAGAAAAAGTCTAAGGAAGTCGACGAAGCTGTGGAACTCCTGAGAAATGCAGGCTACCTAGTTGAATAAAATAAAAATATAAAAAATATAAAACCCGGTTAAATACCGGGTTTTATTTTATGTCGTAAAAATCTGTATCCGAATCGTATTGTGGCACGTTCGTATTCGGATATTCCTTAAACGTTTCCAGCGGTGGCAACATCCTGTTCAATTTTTCCGCAATCTCGTTCATCTGCTGCAGATTATAGAGCTGGACGATTTCCTTGCCGCATTTTAGCAAGTCTCCAGGACCAAGAAGCACACAAGTTTTCGTATCGTTGTATTCCTCTTCAGCGAGCGGATTGCTGAACGGTACAAGTTCCTCCTTCAGCAGGCAACGGAACCTGAGATACCCTCCGTATATATCCGCATGGCATACGCCGACAGATACCGGCTCGCAATATTCGCCGGGACATCCGGGAATATGTTTACGGTATTCTATCCTCATTTCTCGACGTACGGTTCTACGTGCTTACTCAAGTAATCCTGGAAATCGGAACCGTTGAACTTCGGGTTATACGAATCGTATTTCTTCGTAATCTCGTACCCGTAATTTTTCAGGAGATCCAGAGCGGACTTGACATTCTCTTCACTTAGTTCTTTAACTTCCATATATTCACCCTATGCAAATTTGGACAGAAGACCGTATTCCTTCTCGAGCTGCTGCACGGTATCCGTCATCAGGTTATTCAACGCGATTTTCGAATTGAACGTATTGGCCATCGTCTCAACACTGTCGATAAACGCGCGGAGCTTCCTCAGCATATTCTCCTGGTTATAGATTTCGTCAGAAAACTTGTAAGACTTCTCATCGATCTTGAATTCCGTACCGGTAGCGAGCGTAATTTCAACAAGCTCGTCGGCAAAATTACGGATAATCTCGTATACCGTCTGGAGATGCGTATGAGTAAATCCCTTTTCGCACTGCCAGTGGAAAATATTGATCTTATTAGAGAACGTCAGTGCGTCGACTGCGAACGTATAGAGCGTCTGATATTCAGCTTCCTTCGAGTCCGCATAATACGTGGTAAATGTTTCCTTTTCCATATCTTATTCCTTTTCTTTATTTATTTTTTAATTTTTAGCTTTCCCGCGAGATACTCATCCATGGCCTGCCGTTGCGCCTGCTCGTATACGCGCTGGGCGTCGCCCTTCTTCGCGTCGTAATTTTCCATGGATATTGCCAGTACTCGGTCATTGAATTCCTTGCTACGGTAGACTTCGGCGGTATTGTCAATTACTGTAATCTTCGTACCTTCCTGTTTCCTATTTGTCATCCCGGCATGCTCTAACTCGTTCAAATTATTTTTCTCCGGTTCTATATCCAGGTCTTCGAGACCTGCCATTTCCGGTCGTTCAAGCTCACCGAGGACATTCACAGTAGACTGCTCACGACGAACATCCCTGCCCAACCTTTCGGTGTTCGAAGTACGTTCCCTGTAAGTCTCTTCTCCGACGATATTCTGCCTGTTCAACGAAACGGACTCGGACATCTTGTCATCCGCAATGTCGTTCGCCAGCGAAGTTTCCTTAGCACGGTTCTCCTCGAATATATTGTCCGAATGCTCGGCTGCTATCTTGTAACCGGTAAGACGTTCCCTCGTGTTTGTATCGAGAGTCTCGTATTCCTGCCTGTCCTTGCTGAACTTCTCCACCTGACCAACGACCGTAGAATGGACATCTACCATATCCGCTATTTCGGATTCAAGCTTCTCAATTTTTTCCTTATGTACCTGTTCATTCTTCAACAGTGTATTGTTCTTCGCCTTCTTTATCTCAAACGCATTCTCGGCAATATCCTGTTCTCTCCATGCGTCATTCGCTGTTTTCTGCAGCTCGGCGATTTCGGCCTCCTTAGCCTTTATCTTCCGGTCGAGTTCTTCTTGACGTTCAGTTTCACGACGATTCGCGTAATCTAACTCGCCGGCTGCCGTACTGAGATGTGCGTTTCCCCTGATATCGAACATACCGAGCTTACCCGCCTGCGCATTACTGTATTCCGCCTGTTTCGAAATTACGGTATCGCTGATCATGGCGCGCTGGCGACGGAGCTCGTTGAGCTCTTCCTTCGCCGTATCTACCGCGGCCTGCGCGGAATCCGCCTTGCTCTGGGCCTCCTGCAGGTTCTTCTGCTCGGCGTCGGCACCCGTAGGCTTCTTAACCTTGGTCGCCCTGAGAGTCTCGAGCTGGTCCATCTTTTCCTTGTATTCGTCCTGCATCGCCTGTTCACGGCGGCGGGCCATCTTCTCGTTTTCCTGGTCCGTCCTGACACCGCGATCGCCGACTTTCCTGGCTTCCATCATGGCGTTATACATGGCTTCGCGATCTATCGGCTGGGACTGTTCGGTCATGACCTCGGTCTCTTCCGCCTCGTAGACCTTGTTGCTCTCCCGCGGAGGCAAATCTACCGTATACGACCTGTAGGAAAACTTCAGGTTCCATTTCGTCAAGTCGGCTGCCGTATAGTCGAGCTCGTATTTCGAATAGTCAGTAAGCTTCAGTTCGTAAAAACCGTATTCGAGAACCGGCTCATTAAAATCCGTATTCCTGTATACCGTAATCTTCAGTTCGGATATATAGTCGTCGAGCTTATATGCGAAATGCTCCTGGTCGAACAACTTGTTCAGGAATATATTGACAAGGTTCTGGATATACAGCGGGTTATTCTCCTTATCCGTATCGTATCTTTCCAGCAACTCTATCGACAGGTCTTCCAGCCCGGTATAATCCGGAATTATAAATTTCTTGCTGTTATTACCGTAATCATACGTTTCTTCCTTGTACTTATATGTCGGCAAGGATACGTTCGTACATTCCGGTAAATCGACATAGTCGTCATCCGGATTTATTTTTATCCTGACCCTGTAACTATCGGACAGTTTAACCGTCTTGCTAGTCTGCCATTCCATTATACGACATAAACCCATACATTATTTATATATTATAAATATCTATATGGATTTGAACAGTCTAAATACATTATTGCCGAAATTCTGGACCTCGAAAAAATGTGGGAAACACGAAGGGCTCGCCGTACAGCACGGCATGCTCCTCCTGAAAAACCTAATGGTCAGTCCGGAACTATTGTTCGAACAGCTCGAAAAGAACACATTCACTTTCAAGAATTTCGGGAAAATCCAATGGTCAGAATTCCTCGAAAAGGCGAACCTGTCCGATTTTCTGAAGGCAAACTATGTCAAGGACGCTCTGAACGTAACGACCGCCAGGCCGGCAATCGGCAAAGGGGAATTCCTGTTCGCCAGCTGTTTCGCTAACCTCGGCTTCACCGACGGCAAGGGCGATATCGTCGACATGAGAAATAACGCAAGGGTCGAATTCAAAGGCATACGTTCTACTCTTTCCGGCGACGGCCGTGAATACAAGCAAATGAACAAGTCGTTGATGTATTCCGTGTTTTCCCTATTCAATACGAGTACACAGTATGACCATTTCAACCGTGACTGCGGCAAGGATCTCGACGACCTGCTGGCACAAAACCCGGAAAAAACCGTCGGCGTGCTCAAGCTGTTGCAGAACGTAAACAACACAAACGACGGCATCGCCCGTAATTTTGCGAAACTCTATGCGCTGAAACCGAACATTTTCGACGTCGTAGGCGCTATGCAGCTGTACATATACATGACCATGCAGAAAGCGTCGTTCCTGCTTATGACGAACGACCAGTATTTCTGCTGTTTCGAATATCCGAAAACACCGATGGACGCATATAACGTAATAAGCTCGATCAAGCTTTCCAGCTGGGATGCCGGGAATCGCGCTATGACTGTAGGTATATAATGGCAGAAGAAAATGTCTTACTGGATTCCGGCTCAGCGTTAGAATCGAGCAATATCAACACGCAGACGTGTGATATTGTCGCTATATACGGTAGCAAGGATCCGAATAAAGGCTATAATATACCGCCTGACAAGATTGAACGCCTCACTATACACGAGAGCTTCTTCTCGCTGCTACCGTCGATGACATTGCGCCTCAACGACGTGGGTACGATTTTTCACGACGTCAACTTCCAGATAGGTAATACCCTATATGTCAGCCTCCTCCCGAAATCGTCGGATGAGGACGTCATCCTCAAGCCTATCCTTCAGGCGACATTCGTCATACAGGCAATCAACTACAGTTTCGACCAGGACCGAAACGATTTCATATATAATTTCCATTGCATATACAGTGCGGAAAAATACCTGAACGATATCTGTATCTGGCCAATGTCTGACACGATTGCCGGCTATACTCCCAGCCTTGACAAGGCGTATACTAGCGCGGAAACCCTGTCCAGTATCCTCGCGAGCGCCGGATTAAAGCCGGTCGTCGAACTCAAGACTGACCCGGACGACAATATGTCGTGGCTGAACGCAAATCTTACATACGCGGAATTCGCGAAAAAGATTATAAGCCATGCATGGATTTCCAACGATGACATGCCCCTACTCTTTGTCGACCATGACGGCGTCGCTCACTATACGTCGATAAACAATCTCTGTGACGAACAGCAGATTTCTGGCTATTACATTCATCAGACAAAGTACCAGAAAAAATACGACGACAAGAACCAGACCAACCATACGAACAAGAAACCGGAGGCATACAAGGTATACCTTGACGTTTCAATGTCGAACTACGGCTATATACAGAATAATGGCGGCTATAACGTCAAAAAATATATCTACAATCCGTACAATATTAAAGAACTGTCATTGACCGAATTCAAGCCAGTACCGTTCGACCTGTCAAATCCGACTGCATTGTCTACCAACGATAACTGTTTCCGTTCCCGCGACTTTATCGATTCCGGCATCAATGGTAAATTGCGCCTTGCCAATGTTTCCAATCGTTCGGTAACACAGGGCGATACCATAAGATACAACTCCGTAAGCGTACACTTCAAACAGACGCACCAGTATTATGACTATGCGCCGCTACACCATGACAGCATAAAGCACGCTTTCTTCCAGCAGTTCGCATTCATGGCGATAAGCGTAACAGACCAACCTGGATATGCGCAAGACCCGGAACAACAGCTCAGGCTCGGCAATAAAATAAATATCGATATGTCGTCGATAAACCATGATTCGTCAGTGCAGACGAACAACTTTATCGTTACCGGTCTTACGCACGATATCAGCTTCGGTTCGAAATATACGATAATGGCTACATGCGTATCCGACGGTATCGGCGGCACAAGTCAAATCAAGAAGGAATCAAAGGATTCGCAGAAATCAAAATAATAACGGTTTATTATGAATAGCTTAAATACAAACAGACTCCTCGACGACGCCATGTCGAACCTGAAATCAGGCCTAGAACAGTCGATTATAAGTAACGACGACTTCAACCCGGATTTCATGGATGACCGCTGGACAGGCAAAGTCATCGACAATAACGACCCAGACAAGCTCGGCCGCGTAAAGGTTCTTATATTCGGTTATTATGACGAACTCGCGGAAAATGCCTTACCGTGGGCGATACCCGACCTCAGCTATGTTGGCGGTACCAACGGCAATTTCGTTATTCCGGAAATCGGCACGATCCTGAGAGGATATTTCGACCAGGACGACATCCAGAAACCGATATTTGATTCTGTCGCGTTCTCTCAAGCGACCGCCCAGGATACGACGAAAAACCCGCTAATCAACAAGCTCGAAGACTACCCGAACAAGATGGTCCTCATGGAAACTGACCAGGGCGAATATCTGACGCTCAACAAGAAAACCGGTGAGACCGAATTCAAGCACAGGAGCGGCATGTCGTTCACTATTGATGCCAACGGTTCAATCACGGTCTATACGGGGGAAAACTATTCGGAACGTGGCCGCCTTACGATAAATACTGAGGGCAACGCCGATATAAATGTCGGCGGCGACGCCAACGTCAAGGCGAAAATGAATGTCAATATCGACGCAGACGGCGAGGTCAATCTCGGCAAGAATCCGATGAAACAGCTGTGCAACAACATTCCCGTATGCATGTTTACCGGCATCAAGCACAATATCGGGAATACTAACACGAAATGTTAAGTCATAAATAATTATATGTTAAGTCTAAGCGCAAATCCGGATTTCAAAGTATTAGATAACGCACAGGTCGTCAACCCGTATTATGACTGGGATGCGATGGGCGTAGATACCGAAGTACTCGGCAAAACCGCCTTGGACCAGATGATTGAAAATGTGCTCCTGACCGAACCGTTCGAACGACTGTTCAACCTCGCGTACGGTTCGCCGATTTACCTGCTACTATTCGAGAACTTCAGTAATGTCGATTCGCTCATGCCGCAGGTATTCGAAATAATAGAACACTGGGTACCCATAAAGATTCACCAGTCACAGGCAGAGATAACCAAAGACGAAGACCATAACGCCTTGCTGTTCAGAATACCGTATACGTCGAATAACGGGCTGATCAGTGGCATATTCGCGCGCAGGATCCGTAAGTAATGACGAACGATATGGAAAATAAAGATTTCATCGGTACACGTTATGAAACTGACGCGCAGTACGGCCTTTCCAAGTTTCAGCTTACTACCTATGACGGGAATACACCGATAAAGATGGTCGGCCTGTTAAACGACCTGCCAGAATTCTCGTTTTCGGTCGATTATACAGACGGCCCCGGTTCGACATGGCAGGACATGCTGAGCTCGTTCATGTCCAATGACCTCGTACAGTTGATAAACGCGGTAGGAGCGAATGGTAACAACAGCAACTGGCGTAACTTCATAAAGGCCGGTTCATGGACAAAGAAAATATACAACGGCTATAAACCCGGGACAATCACCCTGAAATTCAGGATTTACGACGCGGATACGCTCGGTCAGACACCTGCGAAAATATGGATGTCGAACCTGCAGAAATTCGCCTCGGCGAACGCGGACAACCAATATTCGTCTGCCCGTGCCATAGAGAATATCGCCGCGGGTCTCGGTAATATCGCATCTACGGGCAACACGGCCGGCGATATAATCAAGCTCCACCAAGGCGACCACAACAGTACACCCGATGAAGAGAAAAACAGGATTAAAGGCGAATGCGACATGAAACGCATGAAGACTGAACGCTTCATTACCCTGCTGTACGGGAAAATCTGCCGCTTCAGCGGGGACAAAGTCGTCGCATATAAAAATAATTCACAATTTTCTGAAACTGACCTGTCGGTAGGCAACCTGAATACCGGCAATAATTCGTACAGCGTGCTGTACTATATCCGACGCGACAATAAAACCCGTGTATATATCGGAATCAATACTGCGTACAATCAAAATACGTTAAATATACCCTATGTACATGAACATGACTATATTAACAAGAATTACAGCTCTGACGAAGACCCCAATGATATTCTCGGTATCGACGACATAGTCTCTGATTTCGCACAGGCAAGTTCGAAAATTACCGACCCGGAAATCAGGAAGGCATTCAACGATGATATCCTTACAAAAGTACGTACGCTCGCGGAAGAAATGGATACGACGAACACGAATGCCTATACGGATATGTCTGTAAATAGTCTCAGGGAAAAAGTATTCGAACTCCAAAATGTGGCAAATGAACTAGAGACCGGAGTCATCGGCAAATACGGGCCGTACAGGGTCGCGAGCAGATTCAACCGTGAAAACAGTTTCGGCGCGAAGCTATGGTACTTGAATATCTATGACAACAACAACGTCATCTTCAATAGTGCATTCCCGCTGATCGTTTACATATCCAACTGGACCGTAAAGTTTTCGGAAGAATCAAATATAAGCTCACACGTATATTACGAATTCAGCGTAACGTGTAACCTCGACCAGACGTATTCACGTGCTCAATGGTACAGGATACTGTCAAAAGATGTCACGAACAACAGTCAGGACGCCTGGATAAAAGACGTCAATAGTAAACAGTTCGACCCCGAATTGAAAAAAATATTATCCCAGCAATAATTCCAAATCGGAATTCGTAAGCACCATCTGGGTTTCGAGAGAAATCTTGAAATCGACATATATCGGTTCAAGCTTTTCGTTCTGGTACGTAACGTTCAACGCCGGTTTAAACGACCAATTCTTTATCAACCACTTTATACGACTGGACGACTTTATTATCCCACCGATATTGAAAGTGCACAAAGGCGCGCCACCGATATTCAAATCGGTACCCTGCCCTATCTCGTCAAGCCCTTTCCATAAGATATCGAACGCGTCTTTCAACTCCTTATCCTTACCGGAAAGAATTTTCTCGTCAGACGTTATTATATGCGCTATATCCAGGATCGATTTGTCGTCACCCTTATTTTCAATCGCCGTCTTTAACGTTGTCACGGCACTCCCGAACATATTACCCTTAGCCTCGGCATTGTCCAGCGCCGTACCTATATAGGCGACAGAATCGGAAATATTGTATTCCCTTGGCGTAGTCGCGAAAAACAGAAATTTAAGTATTTCCTTGTATGACGTCGTATTATACATCCATATAGGATAGCTCTTGAATGTTATATCGACTGACAGGGGACTGCCCGTTTTCGGCATTTTCTGTGTCCAGCCATCAGTAAACAACGGCGGCCTGTAATCCTCACTATTCTCCGCAAAAGCACGCAACAACTTGTGCGAGGTAAATTCCTGTACCTTATTGGTCAATGTAGCGACCGGACTCAAATCCCATTCCATATCATACGATATTTCAGGCATTTCGTTTACTATGCCCGTAATAACCAGGTCATTGTCGATCAGTTCGGTTTCCTCGTACTTCAAGTCAGACTTATCTATTTTAAGCGTAAAATTATGTGTCTCGTATATCGGCGAATTCTGTTGTTTCAAATTCGTCGTTTTCAACGTCTGACTGTAAAAACTCTGTAATCCCATATATTACTATTTACTGTTAGCCGGGGTAAACCACATGTTCTTCTTGTCGGAATGGTCATACCAATCCTGCATCAATGTGTACAGCTTATTGATATTCTCTTCGATAGAATCGATAGGCTTTCTTATTTCGGAAACTGTATCCGCCGTTGTCGAATAGATGTTCTGGTTGACGTTCGACGATATACGATCCGCATTCGTCGTGGTAGCAGAAGACTCATTGGTTTCCTGTACAGCGGTAACAATCGACGCGATGGCGCGAATAGGCATACCGACAACATTGCCGACGCCGTTAATAAGCGTATTGGCCGCATTGGATAACGCTATACTCTTGACGGCTTTCGATATGGCATGCAACGGTTCAGTAATCTGTTTAATGGAATCATTGAACCGTTCCTGCATTTCAGAACTGAACGTGACCTCGCTCGACTGGTCGACCTGTACCGTAGTTTCCTGCCTGCCTTCCGGTTTAAACAAACCGAACAGGTTGCCTATACCCTTGAACAGGGACAATACGCCGTTCACAATCATCTTCGGTATGGCCAGCATGGCATCCATTATAAAGTTGCCGACAGTCTTGAATATGTCGATAACCCTCTTGACTCCGTCTATAATCTTATCACCAAACATACTGAACAGTACGAATATACCGGCGATCAGTAATACGAACATACCGACAATCAACAGGACGCCGCCCGCGACAAGCACGAATTCCGCGACCGCGAGAGTCTTCTTGAATAGGATATATGCCACGTGCATTACGAACTTTGCAATCTCAATCGTGCGCTTGAACAGGAATTCAACCAATGACTTTCCGAATATCGTATTTTCGTGCGTCACTTTCAATGCCCACAACGCCATATCCTTAACGAATATGGCAGTAAGCGCCACCATTCTCGCGGCATGGTATGCGAGCTGCAACGTCTTAATCAACAACGGGATTCCGCGGAAAAGACCGAATACTATGCCGACTCCCAGTAATACCTTTTTACCTATATCGGTAAACTTGTCCCGTAGCTCGGCACCTATCCCTCGCCAGAAACCCTTGAGGAACGCTATGGCGATAAGTACGTACGGCAATGACTTCATTATGAACGCCGCAATAAGCGCTACCGGATTAAGCAGTCCCTTCAATATATTGCCGAGACCGCCCATGAATTCCTTGAAGCTGAACGGTAGCTTCGGGCGTTCCACTTTCGTCTTTTCCTGCGGGATCGACTTTTCCTTTTCTTTGTCGTTTCCGAGAAGCGTA
>Ga0310786_10008487_pt1 | contig 13172 bp, 12 predicted proteins | sample AusTroGonzalo_MG_FD_203881 | JGI IMG/M metagenome (GOLD analysis project Ga0310786, IMG submission 203881) | Bovine rumen microbial communities from tropical cattle in Woodstock, Queensland, Australia - Gonzalo_03 (v2) (version 2) | ecosystem: Host-associated > Mammals > Digestive system >... | reverse complement strand
CCCGTTTTGAACAGCGTAACTGCGAAGATTGCGATGTGTTGCTGGTGGCGTACGGATTGTCTTCCCGCGCTTGTTTGGAAGCAATTAGTTTAGCCAAAGAGGCGGGCATTAAATTGGGTTTATTCCGCCCGATTACGTTGTGGCCGTTCCCGTCCAAACAACTGTTCGAACTGGCTCAAAAAGCAAAGGCGGTTTTAACCGTGGAACAAAGTTTGGGCCAACTGGTGCAAGATGTGAAACTGGCTGTTGATGGTAAAGTGCCGGTGTACTTAAATGCGTATCCTGCCGGCGGTCAACCCGACGGAGAAAAAATCGTCACGGCGGCCAAGTCCTGTTTGAACGGCGGAAAAGAAGGCCTGTTTGATGTGCGGGAACATGCCGAAGGCTTTACATATGATTGCAAACGCAACACCGCGCTGGGTGTGCAAGGCGATTGCAAAGGAGGCAAATAAGTATGGAAATTCTTGCCAAGAAACCCAACTGTTTAACCGATATTCCTATGCACTACTGCCCCGGTTGCGGGCACGGTATTGTGCATCGTTTGATGGGTGAAACTTTTGATGAATTAAAAATTGCCGATCGCGTAATCGGCATTGCTCCGGTGGGATGCGCGGTATTTGCCGATGAGTATTTTGCGTGCGACTCGGTACAAGGTGCCCACGGACGCGGCCCGGCCATCGCCACAGGAGTCAAGCGTTCTAAACCCGGCGCTATTGTATTTTCGTATCAGGGCGACGGTGATTTGGCCTCTATCGGTATGGCGGAGATTGTCCACGCGGCCGTGCGCAGCGAGAACATTACCGTCATCTTTATCAACAATGCGATTTACGGCATGACCGGCGGTCAAATGGCGCCTACTACGCTAGTGGGTCAAGTGGCCACCACGGCCCCCAAAGGTCGTGATCCCAAATTGCAAGGCTGGCCGATTAACATGTGCGAAATGCTTTCCCAAATCACCGGGGCAAAATTTTTGGCCCGTGTGGCGGTAGATTGCCCGCAAAATGTGATGAAAGCCAAACAAGCCATTAAAAAAGCCTTTGAAAACCAAGTCAACGGAGTCGGGTTTTCTATGGTGGAAGTATTATCCCAATGTCCCACCAACTGGCATGCCAGCGTGGAACAAGCGTTGGAATTTGTGCGCACCAAAATGATGGTGCAATATCCGCTGGGGATTTTTAAAGACGAGGGGGCAAAATAATGTACCAAGGAATTCGTATAGCAGGTTTTGGCGGCCAAGGGGTCGTTTCGGCAGGTATTTTGCTCGCTCAGGCGGGTGTGGAAGATAAGAAAAACGCCAGTTGGTTGCCTTCTTACGGGCCGGAAATGCGCGGCGGTACCGCCAACTGTTCGGTGGTGGTGACCGACGGCGAAGTGTATACGCCGATTGTCTCTGCGCCCGATACGGTCATTGTGATGAACGAGCCTTCTTTGCCTAAGTTTGAGCCGCTACTTAAAAAAGGCGGTTTAATGATTATCAACAGTTCGCTTATCAACTCCCGCCCGACAAGAACGGACATCACCGTTGTCTGTGTGCCGTGCAACCAAATCGCCCAGCAATTGGGTATGGACCGTATTGCCAATTTGGTGGCGCTGGGTGCGTTTGTCAAATTGACGGGTGCGGTGACGTTGGACTCCGTGGCCGATGCCATGAAAAAAGTCTACAAGCGGGCCAAACCCGAGATGTTGGAATTAAATAAACGTGCTCTGCAAGCAGGCTTTGATTCCGTAAAATAAAAAAATATTTTGTAAGAGCCCCTGTTTCCGGAAAAGAAACAGGGGCTTTCTTTACGCGCGCGTACTAGTCAAAGCGGCTGTATTATTATAAAATATACTTTAAGGGAGTTTTTATGGAAATTACAAAAAAAGATGTCGCTTTGGCCGGCAAACTGGCCAACATGCAAGTGAGCGAGCAAGAAGCTGCTATCTACGAAGAACAATTAAGAGCTTTATTCAAGTGGGTGAAGGAACTTTCCGCCGTCAATACAGACGGTGTCCAATTAACTAACGTCAACATTACGGCACATATCCGCGCCGACCAACCGCAAACGGACTTAGCGCGTGCGGCCCTCGTGCGCAGTGCTTTTAATGATGCGCAGGATGATTGCGCGAAGGTGAAAAAGGTGCTGTAATATGATGACGATTGAACAGATTATTCATGCTATTACTTCCGGCGAAAAAACAGCCGAACAAATCACGCGCGAGAGCTTAGCGGCTATTGCGGCGAAAAATGCTGAAATCAATGCGTTTGTAGAAGTGTTTGAACAAGACGCACTGGCACAAGCCAAAGCCGTTGATGAGAAAAAAGCCCGCGGCGAAAAATTAGGTGCATTAGCCGGTGTACCGGTAGCCATTAAAGATAACATTTTGTACAAAGGCCACAAGGCTACCTGCTGTTCCAAAATGCTGGAAAATTATACTGCGTCGTATACTTCTACCGTGGTGGAAAAATTATTGGCCGCCGATGCTGTTATTATCGGCCGGACCAATATGGACGAATTTGCTATGGGTAGCAGTAACCAAACCTCCCTTTACGGACCGGTGAAAAATCCGGTGGATACCACCTGCGTTCCCGGTGGTAGCTCGGGCGGAAGTGCCGCGGCAGTTGCCGCCGGTATGGTGCCGCTTGCTTTGGGTACGGATACGGGCGGTTCCGTGCGTCAACCGGCCGGTTTTTGCGGAGTAGTGGGTATTAAACCCGGTTACGGGCGCATTTCCCGCTACGGCATTATTGCCTTTGCTTCCAGTGCCGATCAAGTGGGTGTGCTGGCGGCTAACGTCAAAGATGCAGCCATCGCTTTGGAAGTATTAGCCGGAAAAGACGAACATGATTCCACTTCTTTAGACGCACCGGTGCCTTGTTACGCACAACAAATGACAGCCGATTTGAAAGGGATGAAAATCGGCCTCCCGGTTGGATTTTTAGACGGATTAAACGAAGCCATTAAAGACAAAGTATCGGCTGCGGCTAAGCGGTTGGAACAACTCGGTGCCGAATTGGTGGAAGTGGACGTGCCGTATGCCAAATATTCCGCGCCTTGCTATTACATCATTACCAGCGCGGAAGCCAGTTCCAACCTGGGGCGCTATGATGGCATTCGCTACGGTTATGCCGCCCAGCAGGCAGACGGGTTGAAAAATTATTATGAAAATTCCCGCGCGCCGTTTGGCTTAGAAGTTAAAAAACGCATTATCATCGGTACCTATGCTTTGACATCGGAACGGTACGAAGAATGTTTCTTAAAGGCGTTAAAAGTGCGCGAACTGATACGCGACGATTTCAAAAAAGCTTTTGAAAAAGTGGACGTGTTATTGACACCCACTTCACCTACTACTGCTTTCAAACTGGGCGCCCAGGAAAAAGATCCGCTGGCACTGTATCTGGCCGACCTGTACACCTGTCAGGGAAATATCGGCGGTTTGGCAGGCATTAGCGTTCCGTTCGGGAAAGATGAAAAAGGCTTGCCCATCGGCGTACAATTTTACGGGCCGATTTTGAAAGAAGAAAAAATTTTAAATGCAGCATATCAATTAGAGAAAAATAAATGATTGTATCGGAATTTTCATGCGGCGGCGTCATTTTGGACGGGCGTAAAGTATTGCTCGTTCAAGTGAAAAATATGAAGGGGAAAAAAATTTGGACATTCCCCAAAGGCCATATTGAAGCGGGCGAAACACCCCGTCAGGCCGCCTTGCGCGAAGTGCTGGAAGAAACCGGCTACAAAGCCGTTATCGTCCGGCCGATGTTGCGCGTGAAATATGCCTTTACTTTCCAAGGAAATTACATTAAAAAAATGGTGCAATGGTACCTCATGAAAAAACTGGGGCGTATCGGCAAGCACGATGCCAGCGAAATTTTAGCTATCCGCTGGGTATCACTGGTAAAAGCACATGAACTGGTGCAGTATCCCAGCGATATCCGCTTAGTGGATATGCTGCTGGCGTCACTGCATTTGTCGCCGGCCGAGAACCCGGAAACCGAAACCACCGAATCTTAAAAGGAATCCTCATGACAATTACAGAATTTCAAACCGCTGTCGCGGCCATTGAACAAGAATATACCACTAAAATTAAAGCTGCTTCTTCCGTAGAAGAAGTGGAACAGTTGCGCATTGCCGCCTTGGGCCGCAAGGGTGCGCTGACGGAACTGTTAAAAGGATTGAAAGATTTTTCCATAGAGGACAAGAAAACAGCCGGTCCGTTGGGGAATGCCTTAAAAGCCGCCTTAACCACCGTGTTAGATGAAAAAACGACGGTGTTGGCTGCAGCTAAAATTAACGAAGAACTGAATAAAACGGAATTGGATTTAACATTGCCCGGTTATCCGGTGCCCCATGGACACCGCCATCCGCTGAGCGTGGCGCAGGAACGGATGACGGATATTTTGGCACAATTGGGTTTTGAGTGGGCCGAAGGACCGTGGGTGGAAGATGAAAAACACAATTTTGATTTATTAAATATTCCGTTGCACCATCCGGCGCGGGACGCACAGGATACCTTTTTTGTGGACGGAAAAGTGCCGTTGGTGTTACGCACACATACGTCCAATGTGCAAAGCCGGTATATGGAAAAACACAAACCGCCGCTGCGCATTATGGCGCCGGGGCGCGTGTTCCGCAATGACAGTTTGGATGCCACACACAGCCCAGTGTTCCACCAGATTGAAGGGTTGTATGTAGCCAAAGATGTCAGCATGGCCGATTTGAAAAGCGATTTAACGGCTTTTATGAAAGGGTTGTTCGGCAACAAAGCGGAAATTCGCTTCCGTCCGTCGTTCTTCCCGTTTACGGAACCCAGCGTAGAAGTGGACGTGAAGTGCGTATTCTGCCAGGGGAAAGGCTGCAATGTATGCAAAGGCACGGGATGGATTGAAATGCTCGGTGCCGGTGTAGTACATCCCAATGTATTGCGCAACTGCGGCATTGATCCCGAAGAATACAGCGGATATGCCTTTGGTATGGGCGTGGAACGTTTGGCAATGATGATGCTCAACATCAAAGATATTCGCACGTTCTACGAGAATGATTTGCGTGTATTAAAACAATTTTAAGGAACGAATATGAAAATTCTCTACTCTTGGTTAAAAGATTTTATCGATGTGGATGTAACGCCCGAAGAGTTGGCTTCTAAACTAACCGATTTGGGCATTGAAGTGACCGCACTGGAAAGCACAGGTGCTGATTTTGAAGGCGTGCATGCTGCCAAAATTATTCAGATAGAAAATCACCCCGATTCGGACCATTTACATTTGGTTACATTGGATTTGGGCGGTCAAACACAGCGGGTAGTATGCGGCGCGCCGAATGTGGCAGTCGGGCAGGTGGTGCCGCTGGCGCGTGTGGGTGCGCGGCTGGGTAAAAATGTGTTAAAACCGGCCGTCATTCGCGGGGTAGCTTCGGAAGGAATGATTTGTTCTTCTGACGAACTGGGTCTTACGCAAACGCGGGCTCGCGGCATTATGGTGTTAGATGAAAACTTGCCGCTGGGCACGGATATTGCTTCTTTATACGGTGAGAAAGATACTGTTTTTGAGTTGGAAATTACTTCCAACCGTCCCGATTTGTTATCCCATTTGGGCGTTGCGCGGGAATTAGGAATATTACTCAATAAACAGGTAAAATTGCCCGAAATTCACGATGTTGCGTCAAACGGAAAAGCATTGGAAATTGACATTCGCAACACGGCGGCTTGTGCTCGTTATACGGGGCGCGTGATTCGCGGAGTAAAAAATGTACCGTCTCCCGAATGGATGCAAAAGAGGTTGGCAGCGATGGGTTTAAACCCCAAAAATGCGCTCGTTGATATCACCAACTATGTGATGTTTGAACTCGGTCATCCGTTGCATGCATTTGATTTGCGTTTGGTGGAAGGCGGGAAAATTATTGTTCGCAACGCGGAAGAAAACGAAAAATTTACACTTTTAAGCGGAGAAGAAGTGACTCTTTCCACACAGGACTTGCTGATCGCCGACCAGCACAAAGCCACGGCTTTGGCCGGCATTATGGGCGGCTTAAATAGCGGTATTCAGGAAGATACGCAGGATATTTTTATAGAGTCGGCTTATTTTGACGCACCGACTATTAACAAAACGGTCAAACGGCTTGGTGTTTCTACCGATGCTTCCCAGCGTTTTGAACGCGGCACGGACATAGAAGGTGCGCTGACGGCTTTGCGCCGCGCGAGCGAATTATTCGTGCAAATCTGCGGTGGTACGGCCAGCGAAATAGCGGATGTTTATCCGGCTCCGTACAAAAATCCGTCTGTCTCTTTTACACCGGCGGCAATTAACCGCATTTTGGGTACGGAGATTCCGGCCGAAAAGATGAAAGAGATTTTTACCCGCCTGGCCAAGCATTTTAATGCGGACGGTGATGAGTGGCAATTGGAAGCACCTACCCACCGCCGCGATTTGAACCACAAATGGGACTTGGCCGAAGAAGTAGCCCGCTTTGCCGGCTATGACCAAATTCCCGTGGCGGCGACCAAAGCGCAAATTGCCTTTGCGGATAAACCCAAAGGGGTGGATCTGGGCCAGCAATTGGGCAGACGGCTAATCGGTTGCGGTTTTTGCGAAAGCAAAAATATCGATTTTGTAGGCGAAAAAGATATAACGGCCTTTGGTTTTAATCCTTCGTTTTGCATTAAAATCAAAAATGCGTTAGCGCAAGGATGGGATTATTTGCGCCCGACTTTGTTGCCCTCTTTACTCAAAAACGTAGAGAGCAATTTGCGGCTCGGCACAGCCGATATTGCCTTGTTCGAAACTTCCAAAACATTCCAATCCATTAAAGGCTTTCCGGTGGAAAATTATACATTTTCGGGCGTGTTGGCCGGTTCCTTGGAAACAGAAAAATTCTTTGCCATGCCTAAACGCACAGTAGATTTTTACTTGTTAAAAGGATTGATGCAACGGTTACTTTGCGACGTAGGACCGGTACAATTTGTGCCGGCTAAAACAGCCCCCGCCTATATGCACCCCAAAATTTGTATGGAAATTGTCTGCGGCGGAAAAGTAATTGGTTTATTCGGTAAATTTCATCCGTTAACGCTAAAAACGTACGGTATTAAAACAACCGAAGTGTGGGGTTTTGAAGTGGCTACCAAACTGCTGGAAAAAACCTATTCCGCACAAGAGTTTAAGCCCGCAGGCGAAGTAGCTAAATTCCCGCCGTCCTTGCGTGATTTGTCGGTGGTTATCGATAGAACCGTTTCGTATGCACAGGTGGTCAGCGCACTTGAAAAAACACCACTGGATGTGGAAATGGTGTATCATTTGATTGACCTCTATGAAGGGGAACATTTGCCCGCCGGCAAAAAGAGTATCACTTTTTCGTTGGCGTTTTCCAATCCGGAGCGCACACTCAAAGATAACGAAACCGATGCCGCCTTTAAGCGCATTGTAGAACAATTGCACGCGCAGGTGGGTGCCGAACTCAGGTAATATGCAAGAGAAAATCAAAGAATTATCTTTACTTACCGATCAACTGCTCTCGCGGCAGAAGGAAGCCTTGCGCGAAAATGCCGCTTTAAAGCAACGCATTTATGTTCTGGAAAATAGTGTAGAGAAATTGAAACAGACCGAAACGGAATTGCGTGCATTGAAAGAGTGGAAAAAAAATACGCTCGCCGTGCTTAAACGCTTGGCGGTGAAAGTGGATAAAGAAATTGCAAAATCGCAGCCGGGTAAGACGGAGTAAGCGCGCTTTATTATGCTTAAAACCAATCAACTTTATTGTGGGGACGCATTTGAACTTATAAAAAAGATCGACGACGAAAGCGTGGACTTGATTGTCTGCGACGGGCCGTATGGCGTCACGCAAAACAAGTGGGATAAAATCGCCAATATCCAAGAGTTTAATTTGCACTTGTTGGAAATCTTCTCTGCCAAATTGAAAAAAGGCGGTTCGTTGTATTTATTCGGTAAAGATAATTGCATTGATTTTATTGATTATAAAAAATACTTACATCTCAACCGCCGCATTATTTGGTATCAGCCCAGCCGTTTGGCACAGGGGCGTACCAACTATACCAATAATTACGATTTGATTGCCTATTTTTCTAAGGGGAAACCGGCGGTTTTTAATCTGGAAGATATCCGCGTGCCCCAAATGGTGGAGTTGGAACACCGCCGCCGTTGCGAAAATGTTCCGTCGGTGAAAAACGGTAAATTCGGCAAAACCAAATTTAACGAAAAAGGCAAAAACCCCGGTGATGTATGGGGGGATATCAAACAGTTAACTTATAAATCAAAAGAATTGGTCAGCCGCGAATTATTAAATACAATCCAAAAACCGATGAAATTAATTGAACGTTTAGTAAAAGCCAGTTCTAACGAGGGCGATTTGGTGTTGGATCCGTTTAGCGGTGTCGGCACGACCATGCATGTGTGCAAGCGTTTGAAACGCAATTTTATCGGGTTTGAAATTAACCCGGCCTACGTAAAATTGGCCCGTGCGCGCCGCCTGCCGGAGGATGAAATACCGGCGGGAGAGTTATTTAATTTTCCTTATTCCGAATAAACCAGTGTCCCGTTTTCTTGGGCGAATTTTTCATTAAAACCAATGTGTGAGATAGTGTTAGTAGAAGCAGCTAATTGGCGTTTGGCTTCGGCTAAAATTTTGGCAGGTTCTACTTCGTAAATGCGTAAAATGTGCAGGGGTTTTGCTGTGTTTTTATCGGTGAAAGAAAGATAAAATTTTTTATTGCGCAAAATGCGCTCCACCGATTGCAAATGTTTTTTATGTTGTTCCCCGTCTCCGTCTTTAAAAAAGCGGTCAATTTGTCCGCTCCCTTTTTCGGTGCCACTTAAATATTCGTACAATTCCTCTTCGTTATGGCGGCTGCAAGCGTCGGCTTTCTTTTTGTTTTTAATCCAGTTATGTCCCAGTAGATAGGCGGTTTTCAATTCTTTGATGGCACCGGGTTGGAATACATTAAATCCATGTTTGGCTCCGAAATTTTGTAATTCTTCGGCCAGTTCCAAAATGCGTTTTACGTCTTGTTCGTGTTGGACGATATCTAAAACAGCAACGGATTTTTCGGCGGGCATAAGGTTCTCCTATAAAATTTCAAGCGGAGCAAATTTAAGCATAAAAGTGCGCCGTGTGCCGTTGGCAAATACAACAGTTACTTTGGCATTTTCGCCCGAGCCGGACACTTGAACGATTTTCCCGGGACCGAATACGCCGTGTTTCACTTTGCCGCCCACGGCAACGCCGTCCGCATTCTTTTGGGAAGACGTTTCCGGTTGCGGTTCGGCGGGGGCAGGATTGGCACGGGTGGGGAGCGAATAGGCCTCGTCCACTTCTTCTATTTCATATCCATAATTATCATAGCGTTTGGGCGTGGCGGGACGGTGATATCTTTGGCTAAAAGACGAGCGGTGTTCCTCAGCGTAAGCAGATCTGCCGAAGTTATTTCGTCCGCTGCGGTAACCGGCACCGTAATGGCCGCCGTTGTAGGGGCCGGACGTGCCGAAGAGAGAATTTTTGTATCCCGTAAATGAGGCGTTTGTTTGTGTGGATTGTTCTTCCAAAAGTCCGCTTTCAAATAAAAAGCGGGAAGGAATATTTTCCTGCAATTGACCGAACTTGCGGCGCGTTTGCGCGTAAGTTAAAAATAAGCGTTTGCGCGCACGCGTCATGGCCACGTAGCACAAGCGGCGTTCTTCTTCGGTTTCGTCTTCGCTGTCGCGCCCGATAGGGAAAAGGTTTTCTTCCAAACCGGTTACAAACACCGTATCAAATTCCAACCCTTTGGCCAGGTGCACCGTCATCAATGTAACAGCACCGCCTTCGCCGGCTTGGGCGTCATCTTCGCCGGAAAGTAAGGATATTTCTTGCAAAAAATCGGCTACGGAAGGTTGTTTTTCCGCCTTGGTGCAACGTTCTTCGTATTCTTTAACCGCGTTAATTAAAGCCCCTAAGTTTTGCAGACGTGATTCGGCCTCCGGATCTTTTTCCACTTCTTCTTTTACGGAATCGAGATAGCCGGATTCGTTTAAAATTTTGTTAAAGATATCGGACGGCTCTGTGAGCAGCATGTCTCCGCGCCAGCGTTCAAACAGTTGGGCCAGGCGAATGGCCGCTTTAACGGCAGCGGCACTAAGACCTGGCACATAGGCGGCATTTTTGAGCGCGTCGTAGAGCGAAATTTGTTTTTCCTGGGCGTGTGCTAATAATCTATCTTGTGCCACTTGTCCCAGGCCGCGTGTAGGAGTGTTGATGATGCGCAGTAAACTGACGTTATCTGTGGGGTTGACCAAGATGCGGGCGTAGCAGAGTAAATCTTTAATTTCCTTGCGGTCGTAAAAGCGGACGGTGCCGATTAACCGGTACGGGATTTGGTAGCGGCGGAATGCATCTTCAAAACTGCGGCTTTGCGCGTTAGTGCGGTAAAAAACAGCGATATCTTTTAGCGATGCACCTTCCGTATCCACCAGGCTGCTGATCGTGGAACTGACCCAGCGTGCTTCCATACCTTCGGTGGGCAAATCGCGCACTTCAATGGGTTCGCCGGGGCCTTGCTGGGTGAAAAGATTTTTTGCTTTGCGCTGTTTGTTTTTGGTAATCAGCGTATTAGAGGCGTCCAAAATAACTTTGGTGGAACGATAATTTTGTTCCAGCGTAATGGTTTTGGCGTCGCGGAAATCTTTTTCAAACTCCAAGATATTGCGGATATTGGCACCGCGCCAGGAATAAATGCTTTGGTCGGGGTCACCCACCACGCAGAGTTTGCGGTGTTTGTCGGCCAGAATTTTAGTGATTAAATATTGGGTGTGGTTGGTGTCCTGATATTCGTCCACCAGTACATATTGGAAAAAATCTTGATAATATGAGCGGATATCTTCGTGATCGCGTAAGAGTTGGACGGTTTTGACGAGTAAATCACCAAAGTCCAACGCGCCGGCTTCTTTTAATTTTTGTTCGTAGCGTTTATAAATTTCCGCTATGCGTATTTTTACGTCCAGCCTGCTGGCGGTGGCATTTTGCATAAAACGGTCGGGGAGAATCATTTCGTCTTTGGCGCGGGAGATGACGCTGACCAGGTGGTTTACTTCTTTTTTGGGATCTTTCATTCCCATTTGTTCCATAATTAAGGTAATGGTTTTCTTTTGGTCGGATTCGTCATAAATGGAAAAATCGCGCGAAAGCCCTAATTTTTCCGCATGCTGGTGCAAGAGCCGCACCCCGAATGAGTGAAAGGTGTGTATCCACACGCGCCGTCCCATACCGGGCACCAAATTTTCCACGCGCTCGCGCATTTCGCCGGCGGCTTTATTAGTGAAAGTGACCGCCAAAATGCGTGACGGATTGTAACCGTCGGCGATGAGTTTGGCGATTTTGGTCGTTAGCGTACGAGTTTTGCCGGTGCCCGCGCCGGCCACAATCAGGCACGGGCCGTCATCGTAATTGACGGCTTCGAGTTGTTGCGGGTTGAGGGCATTTAAGGTTTCTTGCAAAGTCATTTATTTCAGTTCCAGTTGAACGAACGTTTCTATATGGTCGCTATGTGGGAAAAAATCAAACGCTTCCACATGCGTCAGGCGGTAATGAGGCGTTAAAATTTGTAAGTCGTTTGCCAGTGTGACGGGGTTACAGGAAATGTAGAGCAAACTTTTCACGCCCGATTCGGCCACCGCTTTGGCGGCTTTGGGGTGCATGCCGCCGCGAGGCGGATCCAAAATAATCAGCGCCTGCTCTTTTTCAAGCGGTTGTTGTTTGACGAAATCTTCCACTTTGGAGCAGAAGAAGCGTACATTGTCCACATGGTTGAGTTTGGCATTTTCAATGCCGTTATAAATGGCCGGGGCAACGCTTTCTACACAGATACTTTCTTCGCATAAATCGGCACACGAGAGCGAAAAACTGCCCGCTCCGCCGTATAAATCGTACAAGCGGCGGGGGGCGCGTTTTTTAACTTCTTGTCGCACGCGCGCGTACATCTTTTGTGCGGTGAGTGTGTTGGTTTGGAAAAAGGATTGTGCGGAGAGTTTGAACAAAATTTCCCGTTCCATTTTACCGTCCGGCCCGATTAGTTGTATTTTTTCAAAGATATGATCTTTGCCTTTGAGCACGCGCAGACTTTCCGGCGCGGCGGTGTCGGCTAGACCGTTGTTGACGGCCGCCATGATGTTGGCTTGGGGAAGCACGCTTTCTACCGCGGCCACGAAGGTCTTTTCGTTAAAATCATCCGTTACAAATAAGACTACTAATTGGTCACCGGTGTTTTTCCCTTCGCGCACCATTAAATGGCGCAAAACGCCGGTGTGTTTGCGTTGATCGTAATAAGATAAATTTTCCTTTTGTGCCCATGTGCGTAATGCTTCGGTCAGCGGGACAAGTTGCGGACTGAACAGGTGGCACTCTTTTAATTCCACGGCGCGGTCCCAGCGGCCTTTTAATTTAAAACCAAGCGCTTGTTCAAATTCCAGCGGGCGGGTTTTATTGGCGGGATCATTTTTATCGTAATCGTCGCGCCATTTTACCTGATGGCAGAAACCCAACTCCACTTTGTTGCGGAAGTACACCGGGTTATCCGTCAAAGTGACGGGAATGTCGTTACTCCAAAAAGCGGACAGGGTTTTTTGCAAAGCGGCTTGCTTTTTTGCTACTTGCTCTTCGTAGGGTAAGGGGAGCAGGCTGCATCCGCCGCATACACCGAAATGTTGACACGTTAAATTAGGCATTGATTTTAAACAGGCAAACGTCGCCGTCCTTTACAATATAATCCTTGCCTTCGGAACGGATGAGGCCGTGTTCGCGCAAGGCTTTTTCGGTGCCGTATTTTTCTAAATCGTCAAATGTGTAAACATCGGCACGGATGAATCCTTTTTCAAAATCGCTGTGAATTTTGCCTGCTGCCTGCGGAGCGGTACAACCGACCGGGATCAGCCAACTGCGCACTTCCACTTCGGGACCGGCGGTGAAATAGGTGCACAGGTTCAGCAGTTTCATCCCTTCGCGCACTACTTTTTCAAGCCCGGTGTAATCGCTGCCGTTTTCGGCTAGGAAAGCGTGTTTTTCTTCTTCCGAAAATTCGGCAATATCCGCTTCAAACTTTACGCACAGTTCCACAAAACCGGCTTTGTTTTGTGCGGCATATTCGGCCACGCGCCGGGCATTTTCTTCGTTGCGTTTTTCGGAATTATTGCCGACGTATAAAACGGGCTTTAC
>Ga0310786_10008485_pt1 | contig 13175 bp, 9 predicted proteins | sample AusTroGonzalo_MG_FD_203881 | JGI IMG/M metagenome (GOLD analysis project Ga0310786, IMG submission 203881) | Bovine rumen microbial communities from tropical cattle in Woodstock, Queensland, Australia - Gonzalo_03 (v2) (version 2) | ecosystem: Host-associated > Mammals > Digestive system >... | reverse complement strand
GGCAAGATGTACTCGCGCGAAGCGCTCCTGGACTGGCACCGCCTCGCGCTGCTGGTGCTCCCTGCGGCGGGTGCGCTGCTCGGCTACCTGCTCATCCGTCGTTTCGCCTCCGTGAAGAATGCTCGCGGCACGGGCTCGGCAATCCACGCCTACCATTTCGAAGACGGCTATATCCCAGGCTCGGTGATCCCCGTGAAATCCGTGGCTAGCGTGCTCACCGTGGCATCCGGCGGGTCCGGCGGCTATGAAGGCCCCGTCACCCTGCTCGGCGCGGCGTGCGGCAGCGTGGTCGCGCGCGCGATGAACCTGACCGTCCGCGCACGGCGCATCCTCATGGCCGCCGGCCTCGCGGCGGGCATTTCCGCGCTTTTCCAGGCTCCGCTCGCAGGCGCGATCTTCGGCTTCGAGATTTTCTATTCCTCGAGCGACGTAGAATACGAAACCGTCCTGCCCTCTTTCATAGCATCTGCGGTCAGCTACACGATCTATGCGTATTTCTTCGGCTGGGCCACGCTCTTCACAATGCCGCCCTCGTGCAACTTCTCGCACGGCGAAACGCTTCTGCTCTACTTCATCCTGGCAATAATAATCACTTTCGCCGTCCGCTTCTACATCAGCTTCTTCCGCGCCGTGGAAAAGAAGTTCGCCGCCTCACGGCTTCCCGGCTGGGCCTGCGTTGTCGCAGGTGGCCTTGCGACGGGTTTGATAGGCTACTTTTTCCCGGACATACTCGGCACGTCCTACAATGTGATTCAGGCGTCGTTCACCGCCGGCGCGAGCGAACTCTTCGAAGGTTTCGGCCCCCTAACGGTCGCCGCGTTCATATGCTTCTTCTTCATGAAAACGTTCGCCACGGCATTCACGGTCACCTCGGGCGGCTCGGCCGGGGTTTTCGCGCCGGCGCTCGTTTGCGGCGGGACGCTGGGCGCCGCCGTGGGGCTTTTCTTCGCGCAGCTCTTCCCGGGCGCAACCGACATCCAGCCGGCCTCGTTCGCGCTGCTCGGCATGGCCGGCTTCCTCGCAAGCGCGATTCGCATCCCGCTCACGGCAATAGTGATGGTCGCGGAAATATCAGGCAACCACTCCCTGCTGCTCCCGGCAATGTGGGTGTGCGGCATCTCCTTCTGGATGAACAACAACTGGTCGCTCTACCGCAGCCAAGTCCACTCCCGCGAATCCTCCCCGGTCCACAGATATTCCGCTTGACCCCGCGCCGCTGCGTGCGACCGCAGTTTCAAGCTCGAAAATGCAGATTGCCTGGGAACTGCGGTCGTATCAGTGGCGCCTCCGCCAAGTATGGCGACACCACCCTTGACTCTGTATGTCCATTTAATCCCAGTATCTGGATCGGTCCATGTATCGGCCAGAGAAACAGCCGGGAGAAGAAGGCAAAACAAAGCTAGAAGACGGGATTTCATATGGCAAGCCCTTTCATCAGGCCCAATGGGCGATTTTCAACGGCATTCGCACACAAGCACGCTCTTTGCGTCTCGCTCGTGCGCAAGGCGCAATAGACAACCAACAACGGCACTTTAGCACAAATTTCGTTCATTACAACAATATTATACCATTTTCGCGTGTACTTGAACAGGGGCAAGTTGAGATGGGGAACAGTCAGACAGTTCGACAGCCGGGCGGTATTTACCCACGAAATGCGCCTGCGCCGAAGGCGTCAAAACCAGTCGGCGAACATACTGCCATGCCGCTGCAAAGAACATCCTGCGAGCGAGCAGAGTTTTCCAATGGCTTTTTGGAGCAATACGGTTTAATTTCGGCAGTTTTCAAGCAGAACTCCGGGGAGAATTTGACACGTGTCCGGGAGGCGCGCTGCTAAAATACCCGGTACTTTAGCGCTAAAGTACCAGGTATTTTAGCGCTAAAGTACCGGGTATTTTTACCAAATGCCACCGTGGCGCATATTCCCCACCTGCGAAGGAGCGATTTTCATCCACGGCAAAAAAGCACATGACTTCGGCGCGGCGATTTGGTACAATATGCGTGTATGCAAATGGAAGCGACCACTAACGACATGGCAGAAATGCGGCAGATCGTGACCGAGCTCAACGAAGCCGCCCGGGCCTACTATTCGGGGCTCGATGAAAAAATGACCGATTTCGAATGGGACGCCCTTTTCGACAAGCTGAAGCAACTTGAAGAATCGACAGGGGTGGTCCTCGACGATTCGCCCACCCGCAACGTATCGGACGGAGATAGCCCGGACGGAGAGAAGGAAGCCCACGAGTTCCCCGCGCTATCGCTCGCAAAGACGAAAAGCGTTGCAGAGCTCGCCAAATGGGCGGACGGGCGTTCGATTTGGCTTTCCTGGAAGCTCGACGGGCTTACCCTCGTGGCCAGCTACGACGGCGGCAGACTCGTCCGCCTGCTGACGCGCGGCGACGGCACCACGGGCACGAACATAACCGGCCTCGCGCCCGCCATCAAAGGCGTGCTGCGCGAAATACCGTTCAAGGGGCACCTGGTTGTCCGCGGCGAAGCGGTGATATCATACGCGGACTTTGAAGAGCTCGCGTCGCTTTCGAATGAAAGCTGGGCCAATCCACGCAATCTGGCATCGGGCTCGCTGTCGCTCAAAGACCAGGAGCAGGTAGCTGCACGCAGATTGCAGTGGATACCTTTCACGCCTGTCTTCATCCAGGGAATGGAGGATGCTCCGTGGGGGGAGAAAATGTCCGCACTGGAATCTTTCGGGTTCTGCACCGTGCAGCGCGAACTTGTATCCTCGCCGGACGTCCCTACGCTCCAGGATACGATAGACCGCTGGACGCTGGACGTCACGCAGAAGCGCAACCCCTTCCCGGTAGACGGGCTTGTGATATGCTACGACGATTCCGTCTACGCGAGGAGCGGCACGGTCACCGGGCACCACGCCACGCGCGCAGGGCTTGCTTTCAAGTGGGCGGACGAGACGGCCTCGACCACGCTGGACAAGATCGAATGGAGCTGCGCCGTGGCATCCATTTCGCCCGTGGCGATGTTCGAGCCGGTCCAGCTGGAGGGCACCACGGTAAAACGCGCATCGCTGTGCAACATTTCGGAATGCGAGAGGCTGGGCATAGGCGGCAGGGGAACAAGGCTATCGGTGATCAAGGCGAATAAAATCATCCCCAAGGTAGTGGAGGTAACGGAGAAATCAGGCGAGCTTTCGATACCGGACGCGTGCCCCGTGTGCGGAGCGAAAACGGAAATACGCGTTTCCGCAAGCGGCACGAAAACGCTGCGCTGCACAAACATCGAATGCCCGGCCAAGGAGCTGCGCAAGTTTATGCGTTTCGTCTCCAAGGAAGGAATGGACATAGACGGCCTGGCCGGCGAGACGATAGCCAAATTCATCAACCGGGGGTGGCTCAAAACGCCTGCGGACATATACCGCTTGGGCGAACATGCAGATGAAATATCGGCGATGGAGGGCTTCGGCGCCAAGAGCGCGCTCAACATCCGCACGGCCGTAGAAGCGGCCAGGCGGAGGAACGCGGCGAACATCCTCGTGGCGCTTTCGATACCGCTCTGCGGGCGCGACGTCGCGCGGAGGCTGCTCGGCGCCCACGAAAGCCTACGCGCGCTGCTCGACTCGGCAAAGCGTGGCAATGCCGCAATCGACGATTTTGCGCAGATCGACGGAATCGGCGAGACGAAGGCAAGATCTTTCGTGGAGTGGTGCGGCGAACCCGGCCACGCGGCGCTTGTGGACGACCTGCTCGGGCTCGTGGAGGTGGAGGAATTCGCCAAGGCCGCGGCAGGCGGCAGATGCACCGCGCTCACTTTCGTGGTCACTGGCGATCTTGCGCACTACGCCAACCGCGCCGCGCTTAAGGGCTATATAGAAGCGCAAGGCGGCAAAGTGGCGGGCAGCGTATCGGCCAAGACCGACTTCCTGATCAACAATGACGCCGTTTCGCAATCGGGCAAGAACAAAAAAGCCAAAGAGCTCGGCATCCCCGTGATCACCGAAGAGGAATTCATTTCCCGGTTCGGGGAATAGCGTCGGCGAGCACGCGGTAGGGAGCATCCCGGCGGGCGATGTCAATCGCCAGCAGAGGGTTCCGCGGGCGCTTCGATATGCGCTTTGCCGCCACCCTTATGCGGCACACGGCCAATGCGCGGCGCCATTCTTCAAGCGGCCAGCCGCACTTGCCTATCATGCGGATGAGAAGCGCGGCCAGCCGTGCGCGGTCGTTTGCACTTGCTTCGCTGCGCGCGTACCGGCCCGCAATCGCATAGAGCAGGTCTTCGGCCGGACAGCCGTACATTATAGTGTCGAAATCGTAAAGCGCGCTTACGCGGTCGCCGGTGAAAGCGTAGTTGCGGTACTGGAAATCCCCGTGGATTGCAACGAGGCCCGCCGCGCCGTAAGTGCGCTCCGGCTCCGGGATGGAAAGCAGCGGCTTCAAAAGCGGCTTCACGAACGGGAAGCGGGCGGCGTAATCCGAAATGGAGCCGAACAGCGCAGGCAAATCGCGCGGCGGCGCGATATGCGCGCTTTTCGCGAAAAGCCCGGCCGCCTCCTTGTAGGCAGACACGAGCGAATCCGCCTGGGCATCACTCATGCGCTCGGGGAAAACCACATCGCCCTTCTGCCACGAAAGGCAGGATACTATCCTGCCGCGCCACTCGAGCGGCTTGTCGATTATCGCGCCCGGCAGAAGCGCGGAACCGCCGGAGCGCGAAAGAAAATCGAGCGTCCTTTCTATCTCGCCGCGCAGTTCGCCGCCGACAACTTTGACGAACATCTTTTCGCCCTGCGGCGTCTGCGCGCAATATACGTCGTGCGAACAGCCCACTGCGATGTTGCCCAGCGTCAAATCGCCGGCGCCAAGCCTGTCGCGCAAAAGTCCGCGCAGCGCGGAAAGTTCTTCCTTGTCGAGTCTGTTCATTTCGATATTGCCTTTTTCGCGATCACGCCTTCCTGCAGGCCGGCCTTGAGCGCCTGCGGAGAGCCGTTTTCGAGAGCGTCGCGGAAACTCTCGAGCCTTGCGATGTAGCGGGAAAGCACTTCAAGCAGAGGCCGGCGGTTTTCGAAGAAAAGTTCGGTCCATACTTCCGGGTCCGGAGCGCCTACGCGGACCATGTCCTTGAAGCTCCCCGCCGTGAAACCGGCGGAATCCTTTGCAAGCCCTTCACGCACGTACGCGGACGAAATGATATGGCAAAGCTGCGAAGTGAATGCGATCATTTCGTCGTGGCGTTCCGGGGTGGTGTACACCACGCGAGCGAAGCCTATGCTGCGGAAATACCGCTCGAGCGCATCGAGCGGCGCGCGCCCCGAATACGGGTACGGCGTGAGGATCATAGACGCACCTTTGAAGAGGTCGGGCGTGGAGTTGGCGAAGCCGCCCACCTCTTTGCCGGCCATGGGATGCCCCGGGACGAAATGCCACTTGCGCGCGCCCGGCCCCATTCCGCTGTTCCTGAACTCGCGGTAAAGCGGCGTTTTCACTCCGCAGACGTCAACCACTATGGCACCTTCCTTGAAGGCGGCTTCGTTCGCGCGTATCCACGGGGCTATCGCTCCGGGCGGCTGGGCCACGATTACGATGTCGGCAAACGACAGGTCGGGACGGTCGCCGTGGTGGTACGCCTTGACGGAATGCCCGGCCGCCTCCGAGGCTTTCAGAAACGAGCCCCCGATCAGCCCGAGGCCGGCAACGGCGATGTTCATGAAAAGAGCGCCTCCCGCACCTTGTTCACCCTGCGCATGGTGTTCTCGAACATCGCAGGCGTCTGCGATTGCGCGCCGTCGCACTTGGCCCTGGGCGGGTCGTTGTGCACTTCGATGATCAAACCATCCGCGCCAATCGCCGTCGCGGCGACGGAAACCGGATCCACGAGGTACGAATATCCGGTGGCGTGCGAAGGATCGATGACCACGGGCAAATGCGTGAGGCGCTTGAGCGCGGGCACCACGGCAAGGTCGAGCGTGTTGCGCATCGTAGTCTCGAACGTCCTTATGCCGCGTTCGCACAGTATGACGTTGGGATTGCCCGAGGCCATTATGTACTCCGCGCTCATAAGCAGCTCCTGGAGAGTGGCGCTCATGCCGCGCTTGAGGAGAACCGGTTTCTTGGTGTATGCGCCTACTTCCTTCAGCAGGTTGAAGTTCTGCATGTTCCTCGCGCCGATTTGGATCACGTCCACGTCGTTGAAAAGCTCGATGTCGGCGAAGTCCATCAGCTCGGTGACGATCGGCAGGCCCGTATCTTTCTTGGCGGTGGCAAGCATCTCGAGGCCGAGCCTGCCCAGGCCCTGGAACGAATACGGGGATGTGCGCGGCTTGAACGCTCCGCCGCGGAGCATGGTGGCGCCGGCCGCCTTCACGGCCTTCGCCACGCCGACGATCTGCTCCTCGCTTTCGACAGAGCAGGGACCGGCGACAACTGAGAAATGCCCGCCGCCTATCTTCACCCCGGAGCAATCGATTGCGGAATCTTCGGGATGGAACTTCCTGTTGGCGGCTTTGAACGGCTCCTGGATGCGCTGGACGCTTTCTACCACGTCGAGCGCTTCGATCAGCCCGGGGTCCAGCTCGGCCACGTCGCCTACGCAGCCTATGATCGTCTGCATCGAACCTTGCGAAACGTGCGGTTCGATGTTCTTCGACTTGAGCAGCGACTTCAGGTTCTCTACCTGTGCTTCGTCGGCTCCCTGCTTTATGAGAATTATCATTGTTGTCTTTCCTTTTTAAATTCCGATTGATGTTGCAAGAACCATTGCGGCGTCACGCCTCTTCATATGCGCCGAGGAACGTGAAGTGCTCGATCTGTGGATCGTCTGCGAGCTCGGCTATCAGTTTGAGCACGGATTCGTCGCGCGCGCGCGCCTCGAAATCGAACGTGAAGCGGAACTCGAAATCAAGCCCCGGGACGGGACGCGATTCGAGCTTAGTCAAATTTACGCCCACGGCAGCGAAACGCGAAAGTATGCCGTTCAGCGAACCGGGCTGGTGCGAGAGCGACATCATCACGGAGAACTTGTGCGCGTCCGGGTATATCTCGGGCTTCTTCGCGATGCATATGAAGCGGGTGTAGTTGAATGCGGCATCTGTTATGTTCTCTGCGAGAACCTCCAGCCCGTAAAGCTCGGCGCATGCACGCGATGCGATCACGGCGCCGTCCATGCGGCCGGATTCGGCAAGCTTTTTGGCCGCCAGGGCAGTGTTCGTATCCGGCTCGGTCTTGATGGCCGGATGTTTCTTGATGAACTGCGAGCATTGCGCCAAGGCGTGGGGATGACTTGAAACGTGCTTGATGTTTTCCAGCTTTGCGCCGCGCACGCCAAGCAGCACGTGGTTCACCTTGAGCCTGAGCGCCTTGACAATGTAGAAGCTGTGCTTGTCCATCAAATCGTATACCGCGGCGACGGATCCCGCTGCGGAATTCTCCACCGGCAATATCCCGTACGGGCAAAGCCCCTTCTCGACCGCATCAAAAACATTGTCGAAACCGGAGAAGAACAGGATGGTTGGAAGTGTGAACAGGCGCGAGCAGGCTTGCTGGGCGTAGCCGCCTTCCACGCCAGGGCACGCGACAACGGCCCTCGAGGGGAAATGCGCAGGCGTGGTTTCACAAACTTCGCGTATGCGCTTCACTATCTCCGGCTCGCCGTGCATAATAGAACGTTGACGGGTGCGCGACATCGCAAGTATTGTGGAGAAAAGGAGCCGGGCGTCCTTCTCGTACCCGGGGCCAGCGATATCGGATACTTTGCCGAGTATTGCGCGTTCGCGGCCGGGGTCGTATACCGCCGCCGAGGTTTCCTTCTTTATTGCGGCGACCTCTTCGACAATCTCGAGTCTGCGCTTGAGCAGCTTCACGAGATCCTCGTCTATCGAATCTATCTCTTTCCTTATCTCTTTCAGGTCTTCCATAAATCTTCGTTTGTCTCTTATGCCAAAAGACCTCGCCTTGGGGGCGGGGTCTTTCCTGTGGTTCAAGTGCATATCTGCCAATTCCGGAAAAACTAGACCGCCCTGCGCACCGCAAAGAACGCAAAGTAGTTGCAATAGCCGTATCCGAAATACCTAGACATATCCTTGTTTCCTCTTCGCCACATATTTTACCAAAAATTGGCCCAGCGGCGCAACAGTAAAAATGCGGCAAATCAAAATTTTCTCTCCGCGCGCAGCGACTCCTCGGGATCGAAACGCGGATCCGGCCACGGATACGCGCCGAGCTCGACGAGCGCTTCGCCCGCAAGAAAAAGCGAACCGCAGACGAGCGTCGGGCCGTGCGAACGCGAAAGCGCCTCTGCGAGCGAACCGCACGCCACGGCCTGGATGCCGGCCTCGCGCATGCGCGAGGCAAGCTCTTCGCCGCCCAGCGAGCGCGGATTTGAAGTCCTCACCGCGAAAGCCTTGATTATGTTGGGCGAGAGTATGCGCAAGACTTCATCGACATCCTTGTCGGCGCAAAAGCCGGCGACCAGATTCAGCCTCCGCGAGCCGAGCGCCCGGGAAAGCGCCTGCGCCGCAGGGGGGTTGTGCGCGCCGTCAACTATGAAATCGCCTATCTCTTGGAAGCGTCCGGGCCATACCGTCCTGCCAAAGCCCGGCGCGGCCGATTCAATGTCTACGCCGAGCGCGGAAAGCGCGGAAAGCGCGGTCAATGCATTCTCGCGGTTGAATGCTCCCTTGAGCGAGAAAGGCTCCGGGATGTCGGAATCGCAAAACTCGTCCGGCGCATAATGGAACGGGCAATGCTTTGCGCCGGCGGCCTCGCGCAGGACGCCAAGCGCGGCATTGTCGTTCGCGCCAGCGACCGCAGGAATGCCGGGCTTGAAGATCCCTGCTTTTTCGCCGGCGATCTTCTCGACGGTCTCGCCAAGCCAATCGCAGTGGTCGAGGCCAATCCGCGTGACGACGGAAAGCGCGGGGCGGAGTATGTTCGTGGCATCCAGCCTGCCGCCGAGACCCGTTTCGACCACGGCATAATCGAGACCCGCATCCGCAAAAACCAGGAACGCCACAGCGGTAAGCGCTTCGAAGAAAGTAACGCCCGGAGACGCTGCATCCGCAACGCGAGCGGCGGCGGCTTCCAGCATATCGTCGCCAAGCGGAAGCCCGTCAACGAAAAAGCGTTCGTTCAGCTTCACGAGGTGCGGCGACGTGTAGCGGCCCACCTTGAATCCGGCTTCGCGCAGGCATGCGTCGAGCATCGCCGCCGTGGCGCCCTTCCCGTTCGTGCCTGCGATGTGGATTGCGCGCAGGCTGTTTTGCGGATTGCCCAGGCGGTCCATCAGAGCGGAAATCGTTTCAAGCCCGGGCTTCATGCCGAAAACCCGGCGCGCGGCCAAATCCTCGAGATACTTCATTTTGAAAACAACACGCAAGCGACTGCGGAAACGGAATAGCCGAAGAACGTCAACCACAGGAGACGGTCGGTAAGAAGGACTTTCTCGGGGCGGCCAACGTCGGCCTTCCGGAATGCAAGAACGAGATAGCGCAGTATGCCGAGAGCCACGAATATAGATGTGGTCCACAAACACGGAAAACTTTGGCCGAGCTTCGACGTGAGAGTGTAGACGAGATATTCCGCCACGGAAGCGAACCCAGCGAAAAATATGCAGCAATCAAGAAGGCGCGGATGGTATTTGCGCAGGACAATGCGCGATTGGGCGGCAACGATCCTTTCGTGGCGGCGTTTGCAGAATGCAAGAAACATGGACAGCGTGAAAGTGCACACCAGCAGCCACGGAGAAATGTATGCGTCGATGATGGCCGCGCCGGCGACCGCGCGGAGCACGAAGCCCGCCGCAAGCGTCGCCACGTCAAGATAGGCAATCTTCTTGAGAAAGCCCGTGTAGAAACATTGCATTACCGTGTATGCGAGAACGGTGCCAAACGCAATAGTGCGGGACGGTATCGCCATCACGACAAGGGCGGGATAGGCGAGCCCAGCGGCGAAAAGGACAAGCCCCGCGCGGACGGCCAGTATGCGCGACAAAAGTCCGCAAGCCACCGGCCTGTGGCGTTTTACGGGGTGGAGCCGGTCGGAGTCGTAGTCGGATACGTCGTTGAGAAGGTAGAACGCGCTGGAAAGAAGCGCAAATGAAGCCGCCATCGCGAGCGCCATCAGGAACGATCCGAAACCGCGCGCGATCGCCGCCTGGCTCGAATCCGCAACGGAGAAGAACCACGCAAGCATCACGACGCCGTTCTTCGTCCACTGGTCGACCCTTATCGCCTTGAGCCAAAGACGCACTATATTGATACGCTTCATTCAAGCGTTCTCCAGCGGATTATCCCCCAAAGGAGCGAATGGTCCGTGTACAGAGGCGACGATTTCGCCTCGTAGAACGTCCAGAACTTCGCCCAGTTCCTGTCTACGGCAGGCACCCACCTGATCGGGAAGAGAGAGAGGACGCGCGACTCCACGAAGCCGCCTTCAGCATCTGCGGATTCGTAAAACGGCCAAACGCGCGTATGGCCGCGGCCTGTGGCAACGAACGGGAATACGCGGACTTCGTCATCGTATATCTCTACAAGCTTCCAGCCGAAACGCGTCACGCGGGAAAGTTCTTTGCCGTGCATGAAATCGCGGTTCACGCTTCTTTCGTAGAACGGCCAGATGCTCAAGCGGTTGCGCACGGGCGTGGATTCGTATTCGACGAACGGCCACGGGGCGCGGACGCGAGTCGACCGGGCCGTGCGGGCGTACGAGAAGAACGGAGGAATGAACATGTCCTGCTTTTCGCGCGCGCGGCGAATCTGGCCGTAGACTGGCCAAAGCATCCACGACCACCCTTCTCCGGCGGTATCGCGGTCCTCGCGATAGTTTGCCCAGGTGACGACCGGCCAGCAGAAGTACCTGTGGTCGCTTTCGCGCTGATGGTTCAAGCCGTAGAGCGGCCATATGCTCCACGCGCCGTCGGAGCGCCACGATATGAACGGAAAGAGCACGCTGTGCGTATGCAACCATTGCCGGCCGCGCGGCATCTTGTAGTGCGTCCAAAGAGGCCAAAGCGCAAAATCCACGTCCCACATCATAAGTATGTGCGGATGGTGCCCGTAAAGGGGGAACAGGCCGGCGTAGGAGCCCGTTTGAGAATCCTTGCCGTTGAACCATACCGGGACGATCGAAAACTGCCAGCCGGTGTCCTTCGGATAGCGTTGGTAATTCACGAGCCAGCAGAAGCGCCACCAATCTTCGTGCGAAGTGAACAGCGGCCAGAGCACGTCGGTGCAATCATCCTCTACGGCGACGAAAGGACGCAGGGCCGCATAGCCGGGCTTCTGCTGGTAGAAAGGTCCTGCCTGGAACGAAAGCGCCAGTGCGGCATTGGAGAGGGCCAATGCCGCAACGAGCATGAATATCCACCTATTTGCCACGCTTGCGAAGCTCCTCGAATTCCGCCTTCTCGAAATCGGAAAGTTCATCCACGCGCTTTTGGACCTTGCGCAATGTCAGCTTCGCCTTGGAGTTTTCCCCTTTAGCGAACTGCACGCGCGCGAGGGAAATATACATTCTGACGTCCGGCTCGTGGCCGTCCGCGTCGCGCGAAAGCTCGATGGCCTTGTTGACGCACGATTCGGCTTCCGCTAGGTCGCCGTTGCGCTCGAGAATGATGGTGGCCAGCGTATCCCACGCCACATACAGTCTCGGATCCGCATCCACCGCCCTGCGGGCGTATATTTCGGCTTCGTCGAACTTGCCGGAACGGCGCAGCACTTCCGCCAGATCGTTGAGCGCGAGGACCACTGGTTTGTCGACGTCGCTTGCGCGGCGCAGAAACGCTTCGGCCTCTGCGTATTCGCCACGCTGAAGGGCCAGCGACCCCATCACGTAGTTTGCAAGCGGCGCCTTGCGGTTGCGGCGCAGCACTTCGCGGGCGTGGCGTTCCGCGTCCACGGTGTCGTTCAAGGAAATGTCAAGGCCCAGAATCATGTCACCCGTGGAGGCGACGTCGGGCCTGTCGCGTGAAGCGGCGATAAGCGCATCGCGGGCTTCGCGGCGATTGTCGCTGTCCTTGCGGAGCAGGAGGAATGCGCGCGTAGTCTGCACATAGTAGTCGGAAGGATCGCGGGCCTGTTTTTCCATAGTGCGGAGAATATCATCCTCGAGTTCTTTCATGAACGATGCGCGCGCCGCGGCATCCTTGGCGGCATCGATCTGCTGGATGGTGACGGCCGCTAGGAAGCTCCAGGCCTGGAGATTGGCGAGGTTGGCGTCGGTAACCTTGCGCAGCAGCTGTTTGGCTGCAGCCAAATCACCCTTCATTGTCAGGAGCATCGCCTTTTCGACTTCTGCGCGCGGGTCGTCGCCTGATGCGGCGTTTGCCTTTTCGAGATATGCTATCGCCGCATCGGTGTTGCCGTTCATCATTTCAAGGCGCATCAGGCCGATGAGCGCGTCGTGGTTCTCGGCATCCTTGGCGAGTATGTCTTCGTAGATGGCGCGGCTCTTCGCCTGGTCGTTGTCGGCTGCGTACAAAGAGGCCATCATGTTCAGCAGCGATGTGCGCCTGTCGGTCGGCACAAGGTCGATAGCGCGTCCGAAGTTGAGCAGCGCTTCGCCGGAACGGCCAGAGCGCGCCCAGCTCATGCCATGCCGCGCGTACATCTCGGGCGAGCGGATGTAGCCGTAATGGAGCGAAAGCGGTATGTCTTTGTAGCGGCGCGATGAATCGTCGATTATGGCTTTCAGCTTCTTCTCGAGCGCGAGCCGCTTGGCCTGGGCCGACTTGTGGCCGAGGTTTGCGAGCTCGTATTCGTTCAGCAGTGAGCAGATATTGTCGCTGTCGATGCTCTGCAGCACGAGTTCGAACATCTTGAATGCTTCATCCTGATTTCCCTGGTCCTCGAACCATACGCCGCGGTTATTCGCCACCAACCCCAAATGGCGGCGGAGGTTCAAACGTATCCTGTCGATAGGATTCTTGTTCTTGTAGAGAAGGTAGCTGCCCCAGTTCGCGGGCGCGTGGAGGATTTTGTCGAAAACCTCCCAATCGGCCTGCCAGTCTGCCGCCTTGGCGGGATTGGCGCCGAAGAAGAAGAATTCGGGAATGGCTTGTGAGCCGGCGCGCAGCCAAAGATCGGGTGCGCCCCAAACGGCGGCGATGTCCTTTGCGGAGCGGTCGGCGGCGAACCAGTCCTGCACGAAAGGGAGAACGCCAAGCGAAAGAGAAAGCAGCAGCTCGGGATTTCTGTCGCCGCCGAGACGCGC
>Ga0310786_10008484_pt1 | contig 13177 bp, 10 predicted proteins | sample AusTroGonzalo_MG_FD_203881 | JGI IMG/M metagenome (GOLD analysis project Ga0310786, IMG submission 203881) | Bovine rumen microbial communities from tropical cattle in Woodstock, Queensland, Australia - Gonzalo_03 (v2) (version 2) | ecosystem: Host-associated > Mammals > Digestive system >... | reverse complement strand
ATGGATCTTTGAATGTATAGCGTGCCAAGTCTGATTGTATTGGAGGTAAAGCTCTGTCAAAATTGTTAATGGCTTTTCCTTTTGCATAGATGTAGCCATTGGCAATCTGCATGAGCATTACATCTCGGCTCCAGCCTTCGTGTGCTGTTGCCATGATGTAGAATGCCCTTTCTGCAACATCCTTAACCTTGGATAAAAGAGATATGTGATGATACCAGGTGATTTGTGCAAGTGGCACTTGCAGAAATTCTTTTCCTTTTTCTTCTAATTCGGCAAGTGGCACTTGCCAAATTGGATTGTTTTGAATTTTGGCAAGTGGCACTTGCAGAAATGGGAAATCGGGATATTCTGCCGCAAATCGTTTCATGTTCCGAAGATTACGTTCAGAATACCCTTTGTCTTCAGCAAATTGCTCTGTAAGATCCTCGGATAGTTGAACGATTACCTGTGCGCCCCATCTGCATTCTTCTTGTTTCTTGATAATGTCTGTTCCTATCTTCCAATACAAAGCCAACAACTCTGCATTGACGTTGAGCGCTGCGTTATATTTTGCAGTCTCAATCAGTGATATTATCTCTTTACGCCAGATGTCATAGCCGTCGGGCAAACCAAGTGGCTTGTTATTGTTTACAATCCCTTTCATTTGTTTATCTTCTTGTTTAATAATGATAATAGTGTGCAGACACTGACATTGTTATCAGAAGCGGAAAGCAGTTCGTTAATTCGCGTCTCTAAATCATTTGCCCGTTGTTTGTCTTTGTCAGACAGGACGTAGGTTTGCGTTCTGATGTCTGTTCCGTGGTTGGTGACCAAATCAAAGGAATAAGCGTCTTCGGTTGTGCCTTCGGTGGTCTTCTTAGATATGTCGGCATATTTCTCACAAGTACGGAACATATAGACGAGGTCGTCAAGGAGTTTTTCTTCCTGTTCGTCGCGAAGCGAGTCAAGGCGTTGGTCCAAGACGGTGTAACAGACAGACTGAAACCATTCAGCGCGGTTGTCATAAACGGTGACGGCATGGGTATAGAACTCACGCTGTTTGTCTGTCATCAGATAGGTCTTCACGTTGCTAAGTCTGGCACGTATCTCTTTGATGTACTCTCCGTATTCTGGAGAATACAGATTGAGGCTGTCAATCAGACGCTCTTCTATACGGTCTATCAGTTTCGGATAGCACGAACGCAGTTCACGAATGGCACGCTGGATGATATTGCCATATTCGTTGACAAACTGCTCCTGCTGCAAAGCATCCTGATTATAGCCTAACGCTTCGGGCAAGTCCTCAAAGAATGCTTTCTCTGGGTCCTTGGCCGTGGCTAAGACTTCACGGAATCGCAGCGTGGATGGATGGTCGAACTTGCGGGTATGCTTGGCGTACTCATTCAACTGGCGATAGAAAAAGAAGAAAGGCTTGATGGTCTCAATGAATTTGTCGGTGGTGATAGTGCCCTCTTTGCCCAGTCGTACAAATTGACGATACTGGTTGAAGAAACTTAACTTAACCCCATCCACGGCGTATGCTTTTATCTCAAAATCGGCGGGATGCTTGGGCAGCAGGTCAAAGAACTCCATATTCACCTCGGGCATGAATGCTCCCCGAGATACGCTGTAAAGTGCAAAGTCCTGACGCCGAATGAACAGATACGTAGGAATCCAGAAATCAAGAAATCCCTGCTTTAGTTTGTAAGGTTGTGACGAGAGCAACTTAATAAGTGCGGACACTTTCCGAGGCTTGCTAATCGTGCTATGCAGGAAATCCTCACAAGCCGACCAAACAGACTCGAACTCAGGATTGCTTGGCGCATCAGCTAACTGTCCGTTCCGATGAAGTCCTGTGTTCTTCAGCAAAGAGTAATAGATGGTCTTTTCAGGCGGAAACTTGTCTGGCTCAAAGCCAAGTTCCATTTCATTGTGATGGTTCAGCAATGCCGTAAGGTATTTCACACGGGCGGAGGAAATGGTGCTGGGCAGTTTATGACGGTTGAACAACTCATTGTTCATAACTGGTGTCAGAGAGTAAACGTCATCACACACCTCAGACAGCAACTTGTTGAAGTCAAGCAGTGAATGTACTTCTTTGTGCTGTCCTTTGAAGAGCCATGTCACGTTCTCGGTATATTCAAACAGATTGGTACTGATAGCCTTGACCAAGAGCGTTTCCTCGTAGGCTTTCAGGCGTGCTATTTCCTGATTGGCTACACGGTCGCTTTTGTCAATCAGAACCTTTTCTGCAATATACTCATAGATTTTGATACGATGAAGGTGTGCGATGACATCATCGGCATTATTGAAGTAGGCGAATATCAGGGCGTGGTCGTTTTCTTCGCTGAATGTAGTGACATCCTTTAAGGTATCCTTGTCAGAGAAAATCAGTTCAATCACACCGTCGGTATCGCCAGTCGGTATAATGTCAACGGGTTCTTCACGAATCATGTACTCAAAATAGCGGGGAGTACCATGCTGATAGAAATGGGCTTTGACAGGAGAAATACGATTGACGAAGTATTTCTCCAAGTCAACGATATATGACACAGGCTTTGGGACAATGCCTGTTGCTTTCTTAATCTCTGCCTCCAAATCCACATCAGTTCCCTCAAACAACAAAAGCCGTTGCTTATAGGCAGCATACCTGATTATCTTAAACTGTTCCAGTTTGTGGAGGATGGCTGCTGCCTCAGGGATGGCCATTGCCAGGCTCGCATATTTTGCCATCTGCTCAGCAGTCAGCCTGAAGGTGGCTATGGAGAACAGATTGAACAGTCCGATAGCCTTGATGAGTTTGATGGCCTTTATCAAGGCGTCTTCCGAATCCCATTCCTGTCCTTCCACTCTTTCTATTGAAAGTTGTATGGAACTCCATGCCATTGAATCGGCGTTGGCATCTTTCAAATAGGAATAGAAATTATAGACGATGTAGTCATACACATACTCCAGATTGAAAGACAGGTCTGGCTTAGGCGTGAACTCGTTCAGCGAGCTTTTTCCTCTTGCTTCGAGGAATGTGAAAAGCGAACGCTCGTTCTGTCCATAGCGCTGGATGGCAGAGGTGATGGCGTATGCAGAAAACGGATCGAGTGGATGTAGGCTCTGGGCTGTTTCGTACGCAAAAGCCGAAGTGACAAACTTTGTGTCATGAGCAAGTTGATAGAGTTGCTTGATGTTAGGCTGTTCACCTTGTGACTTATGCTGAGCTGAGGCCAAATACAGAATCTGCTCTATTGGCTCGACGAACGTGATTTCCTTGAAACGCCCTTTTACTTTCGTCCATTCATTACGCTGAGACTCTGAAAGTCCCTTCGCGTATGAACTGAAGTTCTGATGCAGTGTGGTAAGTAGCAGAATCTGACGGGAAGGAACATTCACGAACTCGGCCAGCTTCTGCATGAAGTAGAGTTCTTGCTCAGGGTTGTTCTTGGCAGCATGTTCCAGCACTTTGCCGAACTCGTCAACAACGATAACCAGGAACTTGCCATGGGTATGCAAATACTGATAGTATGCTTTCAACTCGTCAATGACGCTATTACTCTCACCTTCCACCCGCAGGGCATTGCGCAAGAGCGTTGACAAGTCTGCATAGTCGCCGACAATGTTCAACACCTCATATTCTTTTGCGTCCGAAAGAGACTTCGGGTTAAACAGATGATTCAATCGCGTGGCTGCACGTAAATCTTCCTCGAATGCAAGAAGAAAGCTGGACTTTCCTGTTCCGTATGAGCCAATGATGGTGAAAGAATGAATTCCTGTATGGTAATCGTTAACCATCGTACTGATGGCTGTTCGTGCATTTGGCGTCACGATATATTGCATTCCATCAGGAAAGCCATTTATGATATTGGCCGACAAACTAAACTGCTTCATAATATTGGCTCAAAATGTCACGTGGTTCTACTCGTTTTATCATCTGGACTTGGCGTATGCCTGCCACATCGCTATAGTGAAGCACACTCGGATAACGCTCGGATAGGAGTCGCAACATATCTATTGTCTCAAGGTCGGTCATACAAAAGATTAGTCCTAACTCTTGAAGCGTATCAAATGGTATGGAATTGTCTTCCCCTTTGATGGCCAGCAATCCATATAGAAAAATCTCAGGGATGACAGCAGCCTTTCCTTCGTTATTAATGACATACTCCTTGGTGTCCTCCTTGTAGAGGAGCAAATGCAAGTCTAACAGCAATGAAGAATAGTCTTCGTGTGATTGTATTTTGCGAGGCATACAATAGTTTTGCATCAATACGCCAACATCCCGCTTGACAGTATTGGCATTGAATTGCTTTTCTTTTCCGTCACCAACCATCCTGCGTTTAACGTATGTAATAAGGTTGTCACGAGAGAATGGTTTTCTGCCTCTTTGGAAATCAGTGAAAACCCAGTTATAGAGTGTGGCTTCATTACGATATACGAGGTTGAAATGCAAGAGCCAAAGGGTGCCTAAGTCTTCCAAATACTTGTCTTTACCGTTCTCGTCGTGGAACAGATAGTTTCCAAGCCATGTCGGCTGGTCGTTTTCGCAGATGCCGAACACGCGAAGCCAGAAACGAATGGCCGCCACCATGTTCTTGCCAACGCCCAAATGCACCACAGCCTCCGACTTGTTAAAGTCCTTTCCTTGAACGACGAAATCATATCCCTTCTTCAACCATAGCGTCTTACAAGGGAATGACTCATGTCCTGAGAATATATATCTTTGCCTTAGGTTTTCTGTCATAGTCAGTCAATTGTTTGCAATTCGCTTGCAAAATTACATATTTTCTATGAGAAAACCATCATGTTTTGTCTTTTTCTGTGCAAGAAAGCATAAATTGGGGGGCAATTAGAGTAACTTCAGATAGATGACGAGTGCTGCACTATCCTTTCCGCCTGATATGCCTAAGATATGTCTTACGTTCATTTTTCTGTTTTCCCTCAATACTGTTTTCGTGAGGCCACGAAAAAGGTCATAATTGTTTAACTATTTCCTAATGTCCACCCTTGTCTGGGCCTACACGACGGATAATATTTTCGTTCTGCAAAGTGGAGGACATATCTACTTTGTTGCTTCGTGAATACTTGGTGAAGGTGGGCAGAAAACTGGCTAATGAGTTATACGAAAGACCACTAAGCGAGATTCTGGAGCAGATGGACTTGTACGTTGGTCCATCAGAGAACCGTATGCTGAGGAATGTTGCTGCAATGATGTTTAGTGAGAATCCAAGTAAGTTCTTCAAACGGACCCAAGTGGAAGTAGTGTTCTTCCCCGAAGGACGGTTGGTGAATCCTAACAATATTTACGAAGCACCAATTATCACTGGTTCTGTAACACAGATTATCGAGCGGACGCTGGAGTATCTAAATCGAATGGTGGTGATGCAGACCATCATCAAACCTAAGAATGATAACCACAGTATCAAGTTCTATACATATCCCTACCAGGCATTGGAGGAGAGTGTGACGAACTCACTATATCATAGGGATTATCGGGAGTGGGAGCCGGTTGTGATAACGGTGGAGCCGAAGGGTATTACCATACAGAATGTAGGTGGCCCAGATCGTAGCATCCCTGCTGCAGATATTAATCGTGGTGAGCTGCTTATCTCCAAGCGTTACCGTAATCGTCGTTTGGGTGAATACTTAAAGGAATTGGAGATGACCGAAGGACGAAGCACTGGTATTCCCACTATCCAGAATGTGCTAAAGGCCAATGGTTCGCCTCGTGCCATCGTCGTCACAGATGAAGAGCGCACCTTCTTCCGTATCACCATCCCTTGCCATGAGGCAGCAGGTAATATCATTGCTGACATCGCCAGCAAAGACAATCGTGACCCAAAAGATGACCCAATAGAATTTACTGATAGACAGAAAGTGATAATTGAAATGATTATTGCTGATCCGTTCTTATCCGCAAAGGCAATTTCGGAAAAGATGTCGGAAAAGATGTCGGAAAAGATGTCGGAAAAGATGTCGGAAAAGATGTCGGAAAAGGAAGGTACCAATGAGAGAACCATTGAAAGGGATCTGGCCAAATTAAAGAAATTGGGCGTTCTCACTCGCGAAGGTGGCCGTAAGGAAGGGAAATGGGTCGTCAATGAAAAATACCAATGATAACAACCGAGTATACCAATTACAAAGGAATGAATGTATTTGGATTATCTTGGCTCTTTGTGAACACAAACCCTATTACATTGATGGAACAACTTAAAAATGTTCCATCAATGTTCCATCAAAATTTGAGGTGTCAAAAAAATGAAAAACCCTGCAAGTTCTTGACTTACAGGGATTTGTTTGTTGGGGTGCCCGGACGGACTCGAACCGTCGACATTCAGAACCACAATCTGACGCTCTAACCAACTGAACTACGGGCACCATATTGGTTTTGCGGGTGCAAAGGTAGGGAAATTATGCGACACTACCAAACTTTTGCCTCTTTTTTTTCAAAAAAACTTTATTGAGTACCAAAAAAGAACGGAAACAGGGGACAGATGAACGAACTTTTATTTAGCTCCAAAACGGTTGAACAGACGATTGAAGAAGGAGGGATGACGCTGCGGAACGCCCTCGCCAACCAACGCAAGGGCGATGGTGATGTTGTCGTAACCGCCGGTGTCGATGGCAGCGTGCAGCAGGGCTTCCTGGATGGCGTTGATGTCGGGGTAGTGGCTTTGCACGATGCTCTCAATGGCTTTGTCGGTGACGTAGCCGCAGAGGCCGTCGGAGCAGAGTAGCAGCAAGTCGCCTTCCTGCAGGTGCAAGGATGTCGTATCGGGCTGGGCAGCAGTGTCAGTGTCGCCAAGGCAGCGGGTAATAATATTGCTCTCAGGGTGGGTGATGGCCTCATCGGGCTTAATCATGCCGCTGTCGACGAGCTGTTGCACATAGGAGTGGTCGTGGCTGACACGCCGCAGGATCTCGTCAGGACGATAGAGGTAGCACCGGCTGTCGCCACACCAGGCCACGGTAGCCGATGCTGCGTCCATCCAGACCATCACGATAGTGGTGCCCATGCCGGCCGTCTCGAAGTGGTCGATGGCGTGCTGCTTGAGTTCCTCATCGATGGTGGCGACGGCCTCCGTGAGAAAAGTCTCCCGTTGCGCTGCGCTATTGATGGACGATGCGTTGTCCGTAAACAGACGGGTGATGATTTCTACCGTCTTCTGTGAGGCCACGTCGCCGGCGGCAGCTCCACCCATGCCGTCGGCCACGACGACAAGTGCACCATCGGTGGCATTGGAGTGAAGGTCAGGCGGTGCCGGATTGTCGGGTGTGAACCATTCAGACTGTCCTACGTGTGGGCAGAGTGTAAAGGAGTCCTCATTGATTTCCCGTTCAAGTCCACGGTCAGTAATGGCCGTAAGGGTGATGTTCATTTGGGCGCTTCGCTAATGAATAGTAAAAAGTGAATAGTGAAAACCTTAGAGTGGACGGAGCGGACGTGGCTTCGGCGGAGTGGGAACAATCTGGCGGACGGAAGTAGGCTTCTTGCGCACGAAGACTGCCTTCTGGCGTGTAGGACAGGTGACGCCGTAGGTGACAACAGTCATCGGGCATCCTAACTCGCGCAGGTAGATGTAGACGTTGTTGTCTTCCTTCATCAGCCCTTTGACGGTGCAGCGATAGTGGGATGGCGAGATGCTGTCGAGGCTCACCAAGTCGCGGTTGGTCATCACCTGCAGGATATAGGGCTGGTTGTCGGGCGATGGCTGGCGACTGTCGGTGACGTTGATGTCGAAGGAATAGGCGTTGCCCACGAACTTTCCTTCAGTAATGTCGTTGATAGAGAGTTGATTGACATAGTTGAGCTGTGCGTCGACGGTGAGGTCGGGCAGCTGAAGGCCGTCATAGCTGACGGTGAAGGGATATTCCACGCTAATCGTGTCGGTCAGCATGATGTCAGGCAGCATCAGCTGGCAGTCGTAGCTGACAGAAGGGCGTCCAAAGGCTGTGGCAATGCGTTTCGACTGCTGAATGACGGCACAGTCGGAGCCGGCAGGTGAGCTGATCTGCACCTTGTCGGCATCGAAGCCCACAGGCAGTGGCAGCAGCAGATTGGCGCGGGCCACCTCGTTGCGGAAGTTGACGGGTGCGCCGTTGTTGAGCGTGGGTATGAGCTGTGCCTCGGAGTCGATGGCGATAACGCCCCAGGCGTTGCCCTTGCGCACCTTGGCGATGTTGAGCCCCAGAGGCTCCACCTCGTCGAGCTGGCAGGGCAGCACGTTGATGCCCTCATAGCGGATGCCAAGCAGACGGTTCTGATCGTTGGTCACGACAACCACCTTGGTGTCGAGCGTGACGACGGTCGAGCCATCGTTGTTAGGCACGGCAGGGAAGGGGGTCTTCGACTTGCGTCCCTGTGTGTCAATGTAGAAATACTCCGCACCCTGCTTCTTCTTAGGGTTGGTGTACTTGACGCACTGCGCCTGTCCGTCCTGGAAGGGGTAGGCCATGTCGTAGTCGTCGAAGGTGACGCGGCCGTTGGCGTCAATGAAGCGATAGACACCGTCGACCTGCACCAAGAGGTATCCATAAGAGAAATAGGGGTAGTCGTGGGTGGCCTGGCAGGGCATCATACTGATGTAGCCCCTGTCGGTGGAGAAGAAACCAGTAATGGTCTGCGTGCCAGGCTTGAGGGTGACGCTGTGGCCTTCCTGAAACATTTGCAGCTGGTCGGTGGTGGCACCGAGCAGGGTACCGTCGGGCGACCAGATCTTAGTGGTGTCGCCCAGAGAAGTGGCGATGAGGTTGACGCCGGCGGGCTTGTCGATACTCTGGTAGACGGGAGGCACGAGCCAACGGGCCACCTGTGCCTGTGTGATAATGGCCGTTGCCGAAAGGGCCAACGCCATGAAAGATCTCTTTATCATAGTTGAGCAGATTATTATTTAATGTATTCCAGTGCTTCGCCAGTGACAGCGGTCATCGCGGTGTCGTTGAGTGCGATAGCCACCTCGTTGGCTATCCGGAACTGCTTTTTGGCGAGAGCCCTGTTGCTCATGTAGTAGGCGTAGTAGAGTCCCAGCGTGTAGGCGGCCTTCATGCGGAGGGGCTGCTGCGACTCGTCGGCCAGCTCGACGATGTTGTTGAAGGCGCTGATGGCCTTCTGGTTGTATTCGTCCTTACGTGGCAGGCAGTCGGCGATGTCCATAGCCTCTTCGGTGACGTTTTTGTTGCCCAGGCTGATGCCGAGCAGTTCCTTGCGGCGCTTGGATTCGCTGTCGGTAAACCAGCCATAGGTGAAAGCCACCTCCCAGAGCGCGGGCACGTACTTGGTAGAAGCCAGGCTGTCCATGAGCGCGATGCCCTTTTTCATTTCCGCAGCATCCTGACTTTTGAGCAGAGCGAAAGCTTCGTCGAACACTTCCTCAGCAGGCCGTGCCGGAGCCTCCTCAACGATGGTGATAACCTCCTTCTCGGACTCTGGCTGAGGTCTAAGCACCGTGAGCCACAGTATCACGCAGGCTGCGGCTACGAGGGCAAGCACTGTCAGCACCTTGGGCCATACCGACGGCTTGCGCACCGGATACTGGTGCTGCCGCCCGGCCTCAATAAGATAGGTGGCCGTTGGGCGCTTCTGCGGGTTCTTGTCTAAACAGGCGGCGATGAGCTTCTGTAGGGCGGGCGGCGTATCCTTAGGATACTGCAGGTTGACGGGGCCGTCGCCCTGGGTGCTTCCACCCTCCTCGCCGAAAGGCACCTGACCGGTGATGATTTCGTAGAGCGTAGCACCGAGACTCCAGATGTCGCCTTCGGCCGACGGCTCGTAGGTCTCGTCGAAACGCTCGTAGGCCATATAGGCCAGTGTGCCGGCGTTGTCCTCACCATATCCGTAGCTGTGCTGATTACCGCCGAAGGTGGAGCTGATGCCAAAGTCGGTGATGGTGAAGTTGTGGTGTCCGTCGATGAGGATGTTGGCGGGCTTGATGTCCTGATGGATGATGGGCGGCTGGCAGGCGTGCAGGTAAGCCAGGCCCGAAGCGACGTCGAACACGAACTTCCACAGTTGATCCACATCGCCGACGCCCTGTCCCACCAACTTCTCTGCGGAGCCGTCGTGACAGAAAGGCAGCACGAGATAGGGTGTCTCGCGGAAGATGCTGAAATGTGTGGGCTGCAGCAGATTGGTCTGACGGCAGTTGTAGACAATCTTGAACTCGTCGCGGAAACGCTGCTCGCCCTCAATATCGAGGGCATTCTTCGGCCGGTAGATCTTGATGGCCACCATCAAGGCCTGATCGTCGCGGTTGCCATCCACGCGGTTGCCGTTGATGTAGACGGCATCATCGTCGTCGAAGTCATTCGAGGTGTCGATGGTGTTCATGTCGGTGGCCAGCCACACGTCGGCCGTGGCACCGTCCTTGTTCAGCGAGCGCAGTAGTTTGTAACGCCCGTCGAACAGCTCGCCCGAAAGGGCAAATTGCTCAATGTCAATCATATTTCTTTATTCAATTCCCAATGTAAGAAGTCAGAGCAGACGGTCTTCGCCTTCGAGGAGGACCATGTGCCCGTCAATGAACCGTCTCTTGAATGGTGAGGCCTCCGCGCTACTGTAAGAACGTTTCGGCCATTGGCTCTTGATCTGTTTGTACTCCTCTTCAGAAATCTGCACATTGACGAAATAGTCGCTGTTCCTGTTCGGCACACCGTGAAAGGCGAAATACTGGCGTCCCCCTTCTACTGTGCGGTAGCCACAGCCGAAGCGGCACTGGTTGGAGATGAGGTAGAACTCGTAGTTCTCCTCTGCGTCATTGTTGTTCTTATTCTTACTCATAGGATTTTGTTTTGTTTTTCTCGATGTCATTTCAGCACCAGTCGATCGCCCTCTCTCAAGGGAGTGAAGATGTCCAAATGGTTCATCTTGGCCAGTTTGTTCATACGGATGCCGTACTCCTGAGAGATGGCGTAGAGGCTTTCACCCTTGCGTACACGGTGGAAGTCCTTGGGACCGTTGTACTTGTTCTTCTTCTTCTCGATGTAGACGATGTCACCCTCGTGGATGTCGTCCTCGCTGGCCGTCTCGTTGAACTCCAGCAGCTTCTCCTTCGGGATGTCGTACTTCATGGAGATGCTCGACAGCGTCATGCCGGGGTAGAGAATGGTGCAGCGCACGTCGTTGATGTCAACCACAAAGCGCTGAACGGCCTGCTTGACGACCTCCTCCTCTTCCTGCACCTCGTCCTCGTCGGCCTCGCACGACTCATCGAACTCAGCTTTCTTCGTGGCCGTGGCCTGTCGCTTGATGATGACGGTACGGCCCGCTTTCAGCTTCACGCCGCCATTGATTTCATAGAGACGGTAGGCCTCGATGAATCCGATGAGGGCCTGTGCGTAGTTAGGGGCAGTAGCGTAGCCGGCAGCCTTGATTTCGTAGGCCCAGCCACGGTAGTCGTAGACGCTCTTTTGGAAGCACTTGCTGTAGCGGCTGCCCTTGAGCACCTTCGAGTGGTCGCGATAGGATTCGGCAGCGGAGGCATAGACACGGAACTTGCTCTTCTGGGGCTCGTCGTCCCAAGCCTGGTGGATGGCTCCCGTCCAGCCGCCAAGGGCCTTGATGCCGAAGTGGTTGTTGGAGCTGCGTGTCAGGCCGCTCTTGCCAGCACCGCTCTCAAGTATGCCTTGCGCCAAAGTGATGGGGGCAGGAATACCAAACTCACGCTCTTGGTCGAGGGCTATATGCTTATATGTTGATATGTAGCTCAGGATGTCGGACTGCGACTGGGCCTTCACCCCGGCTATGCCCATGAGCAGGGCAATCATCAGTATTTTCAGTCTCATTTGATAGATTCGTAGTTAAATTCCATTGATGTCAATGATGCCGTTAAACTCATATTCTGTATCATTAGGGATACGCGGCGCATTTTGGTCTATATAGTCCACGGCATCATTAATGAGGTTTCGGGTGGGCAGACCAAAGGTGTCGTCATCGGAGAAGAAGAAGAGGTCGATAATCATCCATCCAATACCCAACAATACTGCTGCCAACGGATGTCCCGCAGCGACAAGGGCTGTTGAAGCAATGTTGACAATGACGGCTTCAAGAATCTGATAGATAGCATTGAGCGTATGTTTGATGATGTTGAGGCGACGTTCATAGAGATCTCCGTTGTAGACTCCCATTACAATCTCTATGCCAGCCAAGATACCCTCTATGATGGCACCAATCCATCTGAGCCAGGGCACTTTGCCTAACTGCCTGGCTCCTCTGAGCAGACCGGCGAAATGGAAGAGTTGTTCATCCATCGCTTTGGCCAACTGGGGGAAGCGATTGGCAAACTTGATATGTTGTGCGACAGCAGTACCCTCCTGCATCCTATGGAACAGGTTGCGCATGTCGTTTATGCGCCGGTCCAGTTGATACTTGGCTCCAGGGTTGCAATCCTTGATGGCTTGTTTGATGACGGAAAGCTCCTCCCTTACCTGTTTTATGTCCACGTAAACCGTCTTCCCTGCAGCCAATTCCTTGCTGTTTTTGGCCATCTTACTATCCATGACCAATCCGGCCGCCTCTTTCGTTGCAGCAGTATCTATTATCTTGTCTATCTCAACAAGGAAATCAGTCAAGGCATCTGTAAGGTTTCTGATGAAGAAGAAAGTGGAGGCGTAACTGACAGCATCGTTCATGGTGTCCTCCACATCCTTCGATGTCAGATCAGGTTGGAAAAGGTCAAGATTGGTGTTGAATAAATAGATACCGTCGATGCGGTTGATCTGGCAGGTTCCGTTGCGTAGCTCAATAGCGCAGAGTATCTGCAAGACAGTATCCGCTTCAATATGCCCTTTCCCTGCATAATTGAATCTTTGGCGGAACGTGGTCAAGGCTTTTCGGGTCTCTTCATTGTAATTGCCAGTTTCGGCAATAAGCCCCATCCCTTCGTTTTGGGATTTGTTGTAGATGTTGAGCAGCTTCTGAACCATCATGACGGTGGAAGAGTCTGATTCGTATTGGTTCTTGGACACATGCCTGTCGTCGGTTATTCCCAACTCTCCCAGCAGCCATTTGTCGTCGTCTGACAGTTCACCCCAGATGCTATCACCTGTGGTAAATGCATAGTCATCCTTTCCACCAGTGATGGCGTAGGGCTCTGGCTGTTGGCCTCCCTGACCTCCGAAGCCACCGTTCTGTTCGTTTCCGTCTGGCATTTGTTACTCCTCCAAATTCTTTAGTGAAACAATGATAGGCATGGCGATACAGGACTTGTTGATGATT
>Ga0310786_10008483_pt1 | contig 13177 bp, 12 predicted proteins | sample AusTroGonzalo_MG_FD_203881 | JGI IMG/M metagenome (GOLD analysis project Ga0310786, IMG submission 203881) | Bovine rumen microbial communities from tropical cattle in Woodstock, Queensland, Australia - Gonzalo_03 (v2) (version 2) | ecosystem: Host-associated > Mammals > Digestive system >... | reverse complement strand
ATGTCCAGTACCAGAAGCAGGTGATCGCCAACGCCCAGGCCATGTGCGCGGAGTTCCTCCGCCGCGGCTACAAGGTCGTCTCCGGCGGCACCGACAACCACCTGATGCTCATCGACCTGCGCGGCAAATTTGACGAAGTCACCGGCCGCATCGCCGAGCAGCAGCTGGAGCTCGCCGCGATCACGCTCAACAAGAACATGGTCCCGTTCGACACCCGCAGCCCCTTCCAGACCTCCGGTTTCCGCATCGGCACCCCGGCCGTGACCTCCCGCGGTTTCGTGGAGAAGGACATGGAGGACATCGTGGCCCTGATCGACGAGGTCCTCGCCTCCTGCGCCAAGCACATCGACGCGCTGGGCGTCAAGAAGGACGAGCCGCTCACCGACGCCCAGCAGGCCTCCCTCCAGGAGCACAAGGCCGTGCTCGAGGATGTCAAGCGCCGCGTCCACGCGATGACCGCCGGCGTGCCGCTGAACAAGTATTAGAATTTCAATCGCTGCAATATACACGGGTGCCCCAGAAAGGCACCCGTTATTGTTTTTCTCTCGGAAACGAAGTACCTTTGTACATATGAGAAAAGTCTTGATCCTCCTGCTGTTCGCTGCGCTGGCACTTCCTGCCACGGCGCAGTCCGCCCGCTTCAATTGGGAATACGACGCGGATTTCCGCTACATTTTCGACAACCGCGAGTTTGCGTATTCGAACGACGCCGTCATCCCGTCCGGAACGATGCACACGATCGTGCTCGCACCGACGGTCGGCTTTAGCGTCGAACCGTCCCCGAATGTGCGGCACCGCCTGATGGCGGGCGTGGAGTTCGCTCACGACATGGGCTCGCGCTCCTGGGCAGACTTTGCCCGGGAGCCCATCATCTATTATAACGCGCACGTGCGCGCGAAAAAGGGCACGTTCGACGCGTTCGCTGGCATCTTCTCCCGCAACAACGTGGAAGGCGCCTACGGCGAAGCCTTCTTCTCCGGGCAGTTCCGCAACTCCGACCGCAATATCGAGGGCGTGCTCCTGAAATGGCGCGCCGAGCGTTTCTACGCCGAGATCGGCTTCGACTGGATGGGCCAGTACGGTCCCGAAACACGCGAGCGTTTCCAGATCATTACCGCCGGCCGCTGGCAGGCCGCAGGCTGGTTGCAGCTGGGCTGGTCAGGAAGCTTCTACCATTACGCCTGCTCCGCGATCGCGCCCAATGTTGTGGACAACCACCTGCTGCAGCCCTGGGCGAAGGCGGACTTCTCCCGCCGGACCCGCTGGCAGGAGTTGTCAGTGCAGGCGGGCCTGTACGTTGCCTACCAACTTGACCGCGCCCGCGGCACGCAGCCGGAGATCCCCTGTGGCGGCGAGCTCAAGCTGACCGCGAAGCGCTGGAACGTCATGCTCCAGAACACGACTTACGCGGGCGGCAACCTGATGCCCTATTTCCGCCAGCTCGACCCGGCGGGCATCCCGTACGCCACCAACCTCTACTTCGGAACGCCTTGCTTCGACGGCTTCTTCAACCTGTCCGAGCTGGCGTGGACCCCGCAGATCGCGCGATATGTCCAGCTCCGCCTGGCCGCGCGCTTCTATGTCAGCGGCCAGGGTTTCATGGGCTGGCAGCAGATCGCCTCGCTGCGATTCAATCTGGATGCCCTGCTGCATCCGGCGACCGAAAACGTTGTCGGTCATGGGCGCCGCCATCCCGGCTTCCGCCTATGAGATACTGGGATTTCCGCGAAAGCGGCAAACCGCAATACGACTACATCGCCTACACGGACGGTGGCTACCGGCTGCCGAAGAATTTCGGCGCGGCCGCCTGCATCGTTCTGGACGGGCGTGACGGCAAGCCCCTCTACCAGTGGAGCGAGGTGAGCCGCTACTCCACCAGCAACCGCCAGGAACTCGCGGCCATCATCCACGCGCTGCTGCACATTCCCGAAGGGAGCAGCGTCCTGGTGCGAAGCGACAGTGAGAATGGCATCGCCCAGCTGTCCGGCCAGGTGCGGAGCAAGAAAGACTTCGACCTGGTGCAGCTGTACCGCAAAGTGAAGAAGGAGCGCGCGCTGCAGGTGCAGCTGGAATGGGTGCGCAGCCACAGCGGCGACCGCTGGAACGACCACGTGGACGATCTCTGCATGGAGGCGCTGGATCTCTTCGAGGCGAAGGGAACGCACGTGCGCGAAGGGGTTGACCCGGATGCGCTGATTTCGTATATTTGCAAGCAATAAATTGTCACGGATATGAACATCGCGATCATCGGCGCCGGCAATATGGGCGGCGCCACCGCACTGGGGCTGGCAGGAGCCTTGCCCAACGCCCGTATCACCGTCACGGCAAAGCACGCCGAGACCCTGGAGAAATTCGCCGCGCGCGGTCTGCAGACCTCGCTCGACAACGTGTCGGCGGCTGCCAGCGCGGACATTATCGTGCTGGGCGTAAAGCCCTGGCTCGCCCAGGGGGTGCTCGCAGAACTGAAGCCGGAGCTCGCCGGCAAGGTGCTGGTGTCCTTCGTGGCCGGCGTCCCGGCTGCGGACATGCTCTCCTGGCTGGAGGGCAGCGGCATTATGGGCGCTTATACCGTGATTCCCAATCTCGCGATTGAAGTGGGCGAAAGCATGAGTTTTATTCATGAGCTCTGCGGCACGCCCAAGACCCTCGCCGTCGTGCGCAGCCTCTTCGACGCCGTCGGCCGCACGGCCGTCGTGGACGAGAAACGGCTGAACGCCGGCATGATGCTCGCCTCCTGCGGCACCGCGTTCGCGCTCCGCTACGTACGCGCTTCCGCCGAGGGCGGCGTGGAGTTGGGGCTCTACCCGCAGGAAGCGCTCGACGCCGCGCTGCAGACCGTTCGGGGCGCCGCCGCCCTGCTCGCAGCGCGCGGCACGCATCCCGAGGCGGAGATCGACCGCGTGACCACGCCCGGCGGCATCACCATCAAAGGTCTGAATGCGATGGAAGAGGCGGGCTTCTCCGCCGCCGTCATGGCCGGCCTGAAGGCCTGGAAGCCGAAGCAGTAGCGGTCCACCCCCACCGCCTGTGAGCTGAATCAATCAGTAAGTCAATACTTTATCAATTTATACTCCCCCAAATTTTGGGGGAGTATAAAATTATATAGCACTGTGAATCAGCGCGTTATAGCTCACAAGAAAAAGTGCAAGAAAGAGGGTGTGAGACGATCTGGAGGAGCGTGCAGAAACAGGAAGGCAAAATATTTTGCAAATTTTAGGTACTTTGTGATACAAGGTATTAGAAATTTTATATATCTTTGCATTGTAAAAGTTCTAGAGAAATGAAAAAAGTATTCAACATCAGCCTTGCGAGTCGCAGCTTTACGTTGGAAGAAGACGCCTACAACCGTCTGAGCGAGTACCTGGAGCACTTCCGCACCCGCCTCGCAGCATCGTCGGGCGTGCCCTATACGCAGAACGCAGAAGTGATGGAGGACCTCGAGTCCCGCATCGCCGAGCTTTTCGCCCAGGAAGTGGGCACGAACGGACGCGTCGTCAAACTCGAGCTCGTGGAGCGCGTCACGCGCCAGCTCGGCATGCCCGACGGCGCACCGGAGAGCCCCGAAGCGGGTCCCGCCCCCACCCCCGGCAACACGCCGGTGCAGAAGAAGATCTACCGGGACTACGATAACCGCCGCATCGCAGGCGTCTGCGCAGGTCTCGCGATCTACCTGGACATCGACGTCGTTCTGGCGCGCGTCCTTATGCTCGTGACCCTGGTGGCCGGCTTGGCCGGCTTCTGGATCTACGTAATCTGCTGGATCGCCATCCCCGAGGCGCTCACGCCCACGCAGAAATGCGAGATGTACGGCCTGCCCGTCACGGCCGAGAACCTCGCCAGGTTTGCCCAATCCACCAAATAAGCAGCCGCCATGGAGAATACCATAGATAATATCCGCGCACAAATGCGCAAGGGCTTGCTCGACTACTGCATCCTCTCGATTCTGGGCAAGCACGAAGCCTACGCCTCCTCGCTCATCGAGGAACTCAAGGCAGCCGGTATGATCGTCGTCGAAGGCACCCTCTATCCCCTGCTGATCCGGCAGAAGAACCAGGGCCTGCTCGACTACCGCTGGGAAGAGTCCACCCAGGGCCCGCCCCGAAAGTACTACGTCCTCTCCGACAAAGGTCGCGAGCAGCTCGCCCAGATGGACGCTGCCTGGCAAGAAATCATTGAATCCGTCAACACACTCAAACGCATATGAAAGAAGTAGAAAGAGTCAGCCTCGGCGGGTACGCCTTCACGCTCGAAGACGACGCCGCCCGCCTGACCGAGGAGTACCTCGGCGAGCTGGAAAAATATTATAACGGCCGCACCGGCGGCGGCGAGATCCTCGACGGCATCGAGGAGCGGATGGCCGAACTCCTGATGGAGAAGGCAGGCCGCGACGGCGTCGTATCCCGCTCGATGATCGAGGAGGCCATCGGCATCCTCGGACGTCCGGAGGACATCGAGGGGGCGGAGGAGGAGATTCCGGGTCAAGCCCGGAATGGCGAAAAAGGAGCCCGGAATGACGAAAAAGGGGCCCGGAATGACGGGAAGGGGTCTGCGAATGAAGAAAGGCGGCAGCGCAAACTGTACCGCGACATCAACAACAGGGTCGTCGCAGGCGTATGCAGCGGCTTGGCCACCTACTTCCGGCAGGATGTCGCCCTGTTCCGTCTCCTCTTCGTCGTATTCACGGTCGTGTTCTCTTTCGGCTTCTGGCACCACGGGATTTTCTGGCGTTTCTCCATGACCGCGCCGACGCTCTATCTTATCCTTTGGATTTGCATGCCGCCCGCCAAGACGGTCCGCCAGCGCTGGGAGCAGCGCGGTGAAGACGGAACGCTGAACAGCATCCAGCAGAGTGTCGAGGCCGGGGCCAGGGAATTTGGAGAAGCCGTCAAGTCCGTCGGCCAGTCCAAGGCCTGGGGCGAGTTTGCCAACGTGATCGGGAAGCTGATTGGTCTGGTGATGCTCATCGTCGGCTTCGCCGGCCTGTTCACCGGCAGCCTCCTGACCTTCGGCAGCGGCTGGTTCGGTCATCGCCACGGCGACGGCCTCTTCGGTCTGGGACGCCTCATTGACCAGGGCCTGGCCGAACTCTATATGCGCGCACCGGAAGTTGCCACCGCACTCACCCTGCCCGGCATCAACATCCTGGCCGCCCTCGTATGCTTCCTCCCCTTCATCAGCATCCTTTACGGAGCGCTCCAGCTGCTCTTCGGGTTCAAGTCACCGAAATGGCACCCGGGTCTGGTGATCTTCATCCTCTGGCTGCTCGCCGTGGTCGCTCTGGGAATCCTGCTCGCCACCGGCTTCATCAGCACGAAATTATTGACCATCTAAAACAGCCAGCGCCATGTTATTCCTAGTCTATTTCCTGATGTTCGTCGAACGGTGCCTGTTCTTGTAGCGCCCACCGGAAATAAAAAAGCCGCCAGCAATTTGCTGACGGCTTTTTTATGCGGTGAGTGAGGGATTCGAACCCCCGGTACGTTGCCGTACACCTGTTTTCGAGGCAGGCTCCTTCAACCACTCGGACAACTCACCAGTCGATTAGGATTGCAAAGGTATGAAAAAATTTGCGATTATCTAAAAAAAGGTCTATTTTTGCATTCCCAAAATGAGACAGGGGCGTAGCTCAGTTGGTTCAGAGCGCTTGAGTCACATTCAAGAGGTCATCGGTTCGACCCCGATCGTCCCTACCAAAAAAGCCGTCAGCAAATCGCTGACGGCTTTTTTCACAAGATCCCTACTACGCTTATTTCGACAGTCCGGCGGTGGCTTTTAAATAGTACGGTCGGAAAGGGTCGTCGACGACCACGCTGGTAGAAGTGGAAGAGCATGTCAAGAAGAAGCCGAGCGCATCGCCGCCGGTCACGTTGGTGGGAACGTTATCCGGCTGGGACTGGAGCATCGGTATCCCTGAACCATTACCGTTGTTGGAGAATCCTGCGTTAAATTCACAAAATTCCCGAGGAACCGCGTAAATCTTCAGCGTGAAGATATCGCCGGTTTCCAGAAACTTCCCGCAGGCTCCGTACTGCCTGCGCGTCGCTTCCTTCTGGGCGAGCGTCATGATCGGATAGCAGCTGACCTGCTGCCCGTTGAAATATCGATCGTCCAGAATCACGGAGATCCCGTAAGGAAAATCGGCGCCGTTCAGCCGGGCAGTGATATAATAAGCACTGGCCTGCGGCTTGTCCAGGCCCCACAAAGCCACGTTCCAGAGGCTGTCCGCCTGCGGCATCGTCGCACCCAGATACAGATAGTCCACGGCCTGGAGTTCGAACCCCATTTCCTCCATCGTGGAGACGGCTTCATAATGGTTCAGTATTCCACCGACAGCGGCATCGATCGAAAGCGTGTAGGTGCCGCCCGGCGTACCGTGGAAGCCTTCCGGGCCGACATAGCGACCGCTTCCAACAGGAGATTCAAAATAGCGGTACGTCTCCTTCCCGTCGGAGACCGTTACCCTGGCACCCGAAACCACGGGCGGCTTTTCATCCTCGAAATAATCGATGGATTCCGTCAGCAGCACGGTTTGCTGATCGTCGGCGTTGTCGGTAAGCATCGCATCGACCACCAGGTAACACCGGTCCATACTCCGCGTGTGGACATCCATCTCCTCGCTGCAGCCCGTCAGCAGGACGAGACCCAGGCCGGCAAGCACCGGAATAAAACAGTTGTTAAAAATAGACATTGTATGATACCGACGGGATAATCGTAAAAAGAAAGACTTTCATGGCCTGGGGCCGATCTTCCATATGGTTGTAGAGGAAGGACATCGACCAGGCGTTGTGCCGCGCATAGACATTATAGATCGAGAAGTTCCACTCACTTCCCCAACGCTTTTCCAACGCTCTCCGCTTACTTTTCCACGTCAGGGAAAGGTCCATCCTGTGATAGTTGGGCAGGGACTCCTCGTTTCTTGACGAGTAGATGGATGCATAAACACCCCCATATACGAAACGTCCGTTCGGGAAGGTCGTGGGGGCGCCGCTGTAGAATACCCAGTCGACCGAAGCGGAAAGCTGACGGCTGAATTCGTAGGACATGACGAAATTGACCGAATGCTCATGGTTCAGGGGCGAACGGTACGGCTTTCCGCCATTCAGCTCAGGGATATCATAAATAGCCCGGGACCAGGTATAGGATAGCCATCCGCTGAAACGGTTGAGGTCATAGCGGAGCATGACTTCCGTGCCGTAAGAATACGAGGTGCCGAAACGAAGCAGTTTTTCGCGCTCAGGGTTATCGATGACGACGCCGGCATTCTCCTTGAAATCCATCGTGTTCTTGTTGTTCTTGTAGAAGGCCTCCACCGACAGTTCCAACGCCTGATTGGCGAAGAGCGCATTGAGGCCGACCGAGAACTGGTCGGAGCACTGCGGTTCAATATTCGGAGAAGCCATGAACCAGGCATCGACCGGGCTTCCGGAAATACTGACGGGCACCTGCTGGATGTACTGGAAAGAACGGGAGTAGGCCGCTTTCAGCGAGAGATCGGGATCGATGGGGAACGATCCCGAGATGCGCGGCTCAAACCCGACGTAGGTTTTGATCGGCTTCCATTTGTCGAAATGGACGGTTTTGGTCAGTTCGTGCGTCGTCGGGTCGTAATAGCGCTGGTCGGCTTCTCCGAGCGTCGAGAACGACGACAGCCGGAAGCCATAGCGAAGGGTCAGTTTGCCGATCTTCTGCTCGTTCTGGGCATACAGCGTTGGCATGATTCCGTAACCTTGCGGCATATGCATCGCCTGGATGATGGACTGATCGCCCGACGGGGTGATGTCGCCCGGGTCCATCCGGTAATAAGCGGCATCGAAACCAGCCTTGACAGTATTATTCGGATTGATGTACCAGGTTATGCCGGTTCTCAGGCCGGTTTCCCGGATCGCCGTCAGATAATTGAAACTCGTGTTGGTCATGGTGCCATCCAGATCGGCATTGTAGCGGGAATTGTACAGCGTGGCGTTAAAGAACACCTTAGGAGAAAATTCGTGGCTCCAGTGCAGCGTCTGGACGTTATTCGCGAAACTGAACCGCATCAGGTCAAGGTCGAAGCCTTCCATGGACATACCGAAGATATCCCTCCCGCTGAATGCACTCAGATACACGCGGTCCTTCGGCCCCGCCACCCAGCTGAGCTTGGCATTGAGGTCATAGAAGAACATCTCGGAGTTCTTGGGAATCTGTTCTCCGAAAAGCGGGAAGAAGAGGTCTACATAGGTCCTTCTTCCCGCCAGCGAGAAGGACAACTTGTCTTTAACGATGGGTCCCTCGACAGATAGTTTGGAAGTGATCAAGCCTATGGAGAGGTTGCCTCTGAAACGGCTGTTGTTTCCGTCTCGCGTACTGACGTCGAGCACGGAGGAAAGTCGCCCGCCGAAGTTGGCAGGGAAATCGCCTTTGTAAAGCTGAACGTTCTTGACCACATCTCCGTTGAACATCGATACGAAACCAAGGAAGTGACCGGAATTGTAGAGCGGCGCGCCGTCCATCAGGACAAGATTCTGGTCGATGCCGCCGCCGCGCACGCTGAATCCGGTGGAGCCTTCGCTCGGTGTCTGTACACCGGGCATCATCTGGATCACCCGGATCACGTCGGCCTCGCCCATCAGCGCAGGCAGGCTGCGGACGAGATCCCCGGAGAGCGTCTCCTTCCCGAGTTGCGGCAGGGTCAGCTGCTCGCGCTTGCTCCTGGAGAATACTCCGGCAGCTTCCAGCATCTCGTGGTCCTCGTCAAGAGAAAAGTCGTATTTGAGAGAAGCTTTGGGGTTGATCTTGGCTTCCGCCGTATCATAACCGGCATAGGAGCATTTGATCACCTGCTCCTTGCGTTCGATCTGTAAAGAGTAAAAGCCGTACTCGTTGGCCGACACGCCGGCCGACAGGTCTTCCGTGAATACCACCGCGCCGACAAGCGGCTCTCCGCTAGACGCCTCCTTCACATATCCTGACATTGTGACAGACTGTCCTGCTGCCGGAAAGACAACTGACACGACAAGAAAAACAACTAAGGCAATTTTCGCTACTAATGACATGGGGAGTGCAAATATAACAAAAAATTACGACATATTAGGCGTCAGAACACTTCTAACACCCAGTATTTTACGCTCCTGCGACGAATACCCCTGGGATGGCGTTGCACCTTATAAACCTTCAGTTCGACTACACGCGACAGGTCACTGAGCGTAGCCGCACCAACATCGTCAGCCATATCTTCACGGGAGAAGGATCGATGCGCATATCGCCTTTACAAAAACTGGATCTCATTCTGGACGGATACATCCGGCGGGAGCAGATTCCAAACGTCACCGTATTCAATCGGCCGCTCATCAAAGCATCGATTTCCTGGCGCTTCTCCAAAGGTACGGTATACCTGGAGTGCAACAACATCTTCAATATCGAAGAGTACCGTCGGGAAACCGTCACCTCTTATCGAGTCGTTTCCACGGTCAATCATCTTCGGGGGCGACAGTTTATAGGCGGTATCAGAATGTCATTCTAACGCCCGGACTCAGCGCGCTGCGCGAAAAGAACCGGCGCTACGCGAGCCGCTTCTCCAGCCGCTCGCGGATGGCCGCGATGAACTGGGCGGAGTTGGCCGGCTTGGGGGTGATGCCTTCCATCAGGCCCACCAGATCCTTGGTGGCGATGCCCTCGCCGAGGGTGTCGAAGCAGGCGCCTTCCAGTTCGTCTGCAAAGCGGACCAGCTCCTGCAGGCCGTCCTTGACGCCGCGCTGGCGCAGGGCGCCGCTCCAGGCGAAGATCGTGGCCATCGGGTTGGTGGACGTCTCCTCGCCCTGCAGATACTTGTAGTAGTGGCGCGTCACGGTGCCGTGGGCGGCCTCGTATTCGTAGTTGCCGTCGGGGCTCACAAGCACGCTGGTCATCATGGCGAGCGAGCCGAAGGCCGTCGAGACCATGTCGCTCATCACGTCGCCGTCGTAGTTCTTGCAGGCCCAGATGAACCCGCCCTTGCTGCGGATCACGCGCGCGACCGCGTCGTCGATCAGCGTGTAGAAATAGGTGATGCCGAGCTCCTCGAAGCGGGCCTTGTACTCCTGGAAGACCTCGTCGAAGATCTCGCGGAAGCGGGCGTCGTAGGTCTTGGAGATGGTATCCTTGGTAGAGAACCAGAGGTCCTGCTTGGTGTCGGTGGCGTACTTGAAGCACGCGTGCGCGAAGGAGCGGATGGACGCGTCGGTGTTGTGCATGCCCTGGATGACGCCCGGGCCCTTGAAGGTCTGGATGACCGTCTCCTGGTGGCTGCCGTCCGCACCGTCGAAGACGAGCTTTGCCGTTCCCGGTCCTTCCGCCCTCAGCTCAACACTCTTGTAAACGTCGCCGTAGGCGTGGCGGGCAATGGTGATGGGCTTCTCCCAGTTCTTCACCACGGGGTGGATCGTCGGGATGGTGATGGGGGCGCGGAAGACCGTGCCGTCCAGGATGGAGCGGATGGTGCCGTTGGGGCTCTTCCACATCTGGTGGAGCTTGTACTCCGTCATGCGCTGCGCGTTGGGCGTGATCGTGGCGCACTTGACGCCCACGCCGTACTTCTTGCAGGCCTGCGCGGCGTCGATGGTGATCTGGTCGCCGGTCTCGTCGCGCTTGGGGAGTCCGAGGTCGTAGTATTCCACCTTGAGGTCCACGAAAGGCAGGATGAGCTCATCCTTGATCATCTTCCAGAGGATCCTGGTCATCTCGTCGCCGTCCATCTCCACGAGCGGCGTGGTCATCTGTATCTTTTTCATATCGATGGTTTGTTCAGAAAAGGGTTGGTAAAGATAGAGAAATAATCTGAAAACTAAAATAGAGGCGCCCAGGAGCAGTCCCGGACGCCTCTGTCCTTATCACACAAACCATGGGGTCTAGAAGAGGAAGGCAACACCTGCGGTGAGGCGGGTGTTCCGGCGGGAGACGCCCTCGGCGCCGCCGGTGTAGCGGTTGAGCAGGCCCCAGTCGTAACCAACATTGAGGCGGATCATGTCCGCAAGCTCGAAGCCGAGACCGGCGCCAAGCAGGATGTCGAAGCGGCCATAACCATCGTTGTTGTAGTTGTCAACGGTGGAACCGGCGCTGAGCCCCAGGAAGGAGCCGTTGTACTGCGTCGTAGAGGCGAGACCGATGGCCGCGGTCGGGCCGACATAGGCGAAGAGGCGGAAGCCGTCGGCGAGTTCGGCGCCGAAGCTCAGGGTCAGGGGAACATTGATATAATGCTCGGTGATCTTGCCGCTGACATCGGCCACGCCGCCGATGTTGGAGGCGTCACCTTTGGTGAGGAACTCATAGTAAACGCCCGGTGTGAAGTTCAGGCCACCCACCACAGGGAGGGTGTAGCCGAAGCCGGCATAAAAGCCGTTGAGGGCGTTGGTGCTGGGATCTGCGTTTTTGCTGAGCTTGATGGATTCGGCGGAATTGACATAGCCGGCGCCGATGCTCATCTGAGCGTTGGCCTGCGTGCCGGCGAGCAGCAGAAGTGCTGCACTGAGAATCACAGTAAACTTTTTCATACGTGTTTATGATAATATTGTATTGTGTATAGTAATAGATGATCCTTCTCTGCGGAATGTTGCATTCATGGAGAATACGGAAAATAATGTACCTTTGCACCGGCTTTTTGACAGACTTATGAGATACGGCTCGCTGACCAAACTCCTTGTCTCCCTGGCATTGCCCATTTTCATCGACACGCTGCTTGTCATGACTTTGGGTGCGGCCGACACGTTCATGCTCAGCCGCTATTCGGACGAGAGCGTGGCGGCCGTGGGGCTCGTCAACCAGCTGGTCAACATCGTTTTCATCATCTTCCAGGTCATCTCGATGGCCACGTCCATCCTCTGCTCCCAGTATGTGGGGGCGGGGCAGCGCGACCGCGTGCTGCAGGTGATGGGCATCTCGGTGCTGTTCAATTTCCTGATCGGCATGGCGTTCAGCGCCGTCCTGTACGGCAAGGCCGCAGATCTGCTGGAGACGATGGGCGTGCGGGAGGAATTGTTCTCGCAGAGCTTCTCCTACATGCGCATCGTGGGCGCGTTCGCCTTCTTCCAGGCCGTGTCGCTGTCGGCCGCGGCCGCGCTGCGGAGCGTTGACATGGCTCATTATCCCATGTTCGTGTCCGGACTGGTCAACGTCATCAACATCGTGGGTAACTACGCGCTCATCTTCGGTAAGTTCGGCCTGCCGGCGCTGGGCGTGCAGGGTGCGGCCATTTCGACGGTGGCCTGCCGCGCGCTGTCCTCGGTGCTGTTGCTGTGTTTGCTTTTCCGCAAATATGTTGTACGCCTGCCCAAGGGGCTGTTCCGCCCGTTCCCCTGGCAGGAAGCGGGCAAGCTTTTCAAGGTGGGCATCCCGTCGGCCGGCGAGCAGATGTCCTACAGCCTGTCGATGGTCGTCGTGACCTATTTCATCAATTTCCTGGGAAATGACGAACTGGCCACGCGCACGTACGCCCACACCATCACCACGTTCGTGTACCTGTTCTCGCTCGCTGCGGCGCAGGGCGGCGCCATCGTGATCGGGCATTTGGCCGGGATGAAGAAGTACGATGCCGCGTTCGCGCTGGGGCGGCGGGTGCTGCGCGTGTCGGTTGCCGTTACTTTCGTGCTGTCGTTCATCACCGCCTGCTTCGGGCACACCATCTTCTCTATGCTCAGCGACAACGAGCACATCATCCGCATGGGATCTCTCGTGCTCTGGGTTGATATCTTGGTGGAGGTGGGCCGTGCCATCAATCTGTTCGGTGTGAACTCGCTGCGCTCCGCCGGGGACATCTATTACCCCGTGACCGTCGGCATCATCGTGTGCTGGACCGTCGCCGTGGGTGGCAGCTGGCTGCTGGGTATCGGCCTCCACGGCGGCCTGATCGCCTTGTGGTGCGCCCTGATCCTCGACGAGAACATCCGCGGCCTGATCTTCATCCGCCGCTGGAAGTCCCGCCGCTGGACTGCCAAGTCGCTGGTCTAAACAAAAAAGCCGCCAGCAATTAGCTGACGGCCTTTTGACAGTAAGTGAAAGACTTTGTGCTATTTCACTTTAACGCAGCGGGTAGGAATAGCAAGGGCGCGGAAGGTATGCGATGCAGCCCAGGCTTCCGTATGGTGTTGCGCGTTTTCTCCAACGTACATGGAGTATCCCGTTACGTCCATTGAATATGGACTGGGGTCAAATCCGCCGCTGCCGCCGT
>Ga0310786_10008482_pt1 | contig 13179 bp, 1 predicted proteins | sample AusTroGonzalo_MG_FD_203881 | JGI IMG/M metagenome (GOLD analysis project Ga0310786, IMG submission 203881) | Bovine rumen microbial communities from tropical cattle in Woodstock, Queensland, Australia - Gonzalo_03 (v2) (version 2) | ecosystem: Host-associated > Mammals > Digestive system >... | reverse complement strand
CGGATGCGTGCCGGCGGCGTCGGAAGCTGACTGCACGTAATAGACGAAGGATGCGGTTCCACCACTGATTGCCGCCGTGTCGGCGAAGGAACAAGACGACTGCCAGGCACTTGCGGGAACAAGACCGCCACCTGACCCCTGCCGATAGACACGATAAGAGGAAGCTCCCGTCGTGGGCTGCCATGACAGGTTCACCGTCACCTGACTGAGGCGTATGGAGTCGACTCTTGCCGAGACTCCCGCAGGCGGATTCAACATCAGGTACGCATCCTGAGATGCCGCGCTCAGCGTCGAACCGTATGCGTTGTTCGAGCGTATCTGGTAGTAGTACGTCCGCCCCGGCACCGCCGTCAGATCGGCCCAACTCGAAGTCGATGCGGCCAGGCCTGACGCAACAGCCTTCGCCCCCGTCATCGCCGACGTCTCGCTCCGTAGAATATCATACGAAGCCGTACCCGCGCCACCCGACCAGCTGACCACAATTCCAGACGTAGAATCGCCCTGCGACACTGACGTGATCAGGGCCTTCTCCGGCGCGGTCTTCCTCACCGTATAGGCGACAGAGACGGCATCGCTCGCCTCCATGTCCGACTTGAACGCGCGAATCGTCACTGTCGCATCGTCCGTCACGGTGATCCCGCCGGAATAGACGGCGCTCTTGCCGGTTGGCGCAGAACCGTCCATCGTGTAGCGAATCGTCGCGCCGGACGTCCCGCACGAAGCGGTCACCGTGCAAGGCGCAAAGCCCAGCGCTCCCGACGCCGGGCTCAGCGTCGGCGTCAGGACCTTCTCCTTCACGACGACAGCGGGTACATCCGCGTACTGCGTCATGAACAGCTTCTTGCCAAGGTTCGCCGTGCTCTCGTCATACATCGGAACATCGTCGCCAACAAATGGATTCATCTTATACGCGAACTGGTGCGCCTCGTAGAAACTCACGCGTCCGTCCCCGTCCAAATCGGCATTGCATGTTCCACCAGGCATTCTGGGATTAACGCCCGAAATCGTAGTTGTGGTTCCATTCGGGTAATACCCGCACAAAGCGCTGAAGAAATAGTAAGTCCAGTCGCCCATCATGACATAGGCATACGAAGGATCGTAAACGTCGGCAGTCGCCATGATCCTGTTCGACGACGAATCAACAAATTCCTTTATCATTCCGCCGCTGTAACATGTCTTAAGCGCCGCCACAACGGGACATTTGATGTTCTTGGTCAATGACGCAAACTCCGTATCTCGAAGATCATCATCCCAAAGGCAAACCGTGGCCTGGTTATTGTATTTGGTATTGTGGGCTGGCCATGTGCCTCCATGGTCCGAGAAGAAAACCAGCAACTGATCGGTGCTCTTTAGCCTGCTGGCATAGCCAGAGAGCGCAGCCCTCACATTTGAAAGCGTCGCCGCACCGTCTATGTCGTCATTGCCGTCAAGATCAAAATCAGACAAGTTCGACGTCTCAAAAACATACGTCTTACATGGGTTCTTTGAAGTGCATTTCCCGTTTCGGCACAAATCCTTTTCAGGATCTCCTCCAGCCCATAACACCTGTATGTTGGCTCTCGGCAGCTGAAACCGTTTCCGTAAGACATTGTAGACGAAACAGATTTCGTTCCAGTATCTACAGTGATTGTTTGCGACGTTGGCTCCTCCGGACACAAGAAGCGCGTAACACCTTGACGGGTCTCCATCGGTCACGGGAGGAAACTCCGAGACCGATTCCACGCCAAGTTGCTTTTTGCCTGCGACAGAAGAAAGGCTCCGCACCTTGGCTGGCAAATCTTCAAGGACGGACAACTCGGTCTCAATGCCATTTACTTTCACTTCCAATGGCTCACCCGCATGCACAACGACAAACGCGCTAGCATCTTCACTTACAAACAAATATCGCGCTGGATGATACCAATCTGCCATTGGCATGTCGTCGGAAAAATACAGGTAGAAACGCTCGAAAGGGATATCGACCGGCAACTTGCTCAAAGACCGCGAGACGCGCGCATCAGAAGAATTCAACACTCCGCGAACCGCCGAGATCGCATTGTTGTCGATACTGCCTCTCGATAACACGGATACAGCAAGATCGTCAGGTCTATTCGACACGCACCCCTCTGCCGTCAAATAGACCGGGGTAACGCCGCTTTCCAAAACAGCAACCCCGAAGTTCTGACGGGATCCGTCCGCCGTCGTGAACGGCAGGTCGTACACCGCGCCATATTCGTTCGTCGCGACAAGCCTCGGCCGCTCCATCTGGACGCCCTCGAGTCCAATGTGCTCGCGATAGGCTTTCCACAGCTTCTCGCGGACGTCCTGCGGAACCTTCACCTTGCCCCCGACGGCCACGTAGCCGTTTGTCGCCACCGCCGTGCGCCACTCCGCAAGCGAGGAAGGGCTGTCCGCCCATACTCCGCACGTCGCCAACACGGCCGCGATTCCCGCGACCAGGTTTCTGACTATTCCACTCTTGTAGACTGTCGTCATGTCTTCCCCCTTTCAAGGAATTCAATTGCCTAAAAACCAAGCTCCAGTCCAATGGCCCACGTCTTCGAGTACGTTTTCGTCTTTGGCCTGCCATTGGCGTCCTCGTATTCAAGAGTGAACTTGCCGGCATACTGGCCGGAACCTGCGCCGTAGGCCGACGCGCCCGCGCCATGCACCACCACGCCCGCGTACGGAACTGATACCGCCTTGTGGTTCCGCACCGGATCAAGTTCATCGCCGTATCTGTCGTACTTCGGCGTCTCGTAGTCAAAATACAAATTGAACTTTCCGCTGAACACGCCTGTCGCCTTGGTGAACGACATCGACATCTCCGCAGGGTTCACAATCGGCAGCGTGTCGCCGTTGCGGTCGGGCTTCGTCTCGAAGTAGTTGTAGACACCATCAGTGTCCTTCCATATCTTGGCGCTCTTTTCCACGGAAACCTTGTTGTTGGCGAAGGCGATCTCGGGATTGCCAAGAAGTCCGAAATCGCCGACGGCTCCGACAGTATCGAACACCTTGTTCTTCTCGGCGTCGCTGTACGAGTATTCAAGCAGGACCCCAGTATCCTCCGCCGAAAGCGAGAGATAGTACTCCTCCACCTTCTCGAACTCGCTGTAGATAGACCCCTCCACGGAAAGCTGGAGCAGCCCTGAAAGGGTTTCGTCCGCGCCAGTAAAGTCGTCGCTAGGCGCTGCGTATAGAGGGGGCGTCACCCACGCGCCTTCGTCGCCTGAAACGCTCCCGTCGTTGGCGATGCGAAGCTCGATCGCAGCATAGCCGTTCTTCTTGTATCCCGAAGGGGCGACAAACACCAGCACGCTCGCCTCATAGCCTCCAGCCAACGGGATGAGGAGCGACGACGCGGTGACGGCTGTTCCGTCCGGCATCTTGCCCGCTATCTTCACGCCACCCTTATTGTCCACAGTCGCAGTCAGGTAGCCGGGCGCCACCAACTCTTCAGGGAAACGGTACCCGTCCGCCCCGCCATCCGAGGCGCGCAGCACCGCAGTATAGTACTTGCTGAAGAATGCCGCCTTGAAGTCCTCGTCGGCAAATGCAGACGAACCTACATGCACCGGCTCGCCTACGAGATACACGCTGGACTCCCCCTTTGCCGACCAGACGTCCTTCTCGTAGAACACGCTTCCGTCCGACGGATCAAGACGCAGAATCTCATAAGAGCCGCTCGTGGCCGTGCCGGTTTCCTTTTCGTAGATGAAATGGTACGTTCCCGCGTCGGACTCGTCGCCGTGGTCAATCTCGCAGACAAGTTCCGGCTTGACGGTTACGGTGCCGCTTGCCGTCATCACCTTGGCGCTGACCTTGCCTGCAGACGTGACAGACAGCTCCATAAGTCCCGCCGCAAGGCCGGTGTCGCCGTCGCGCAGCAGCGCACGATATTCGCCAGCGACCTCGGCCGAGAGCGCCGATACCGCGATCGCCAGCGCAAGAGTCGTCTTGTTGCCGGCCGGATCGGAAGCCGTCACGTAGAAGGTCTGGCTCTCAGCCTTCGTTGGCGTACCGGAGACCACGCCGGTCTTCGAGTCGAACTTGAGTCCGGCAGGGAGCTTGCCGGACGTCTTGAACGTCAGCGGATAGCAAGACGCCTTGCACCCGCGCGTTACGTCAAACGACGTCGCGCATCCCACGACCGCGCGCAGGCTTGCGGAAGGCCCATCCTCGTCCGCATCCACAGGCACCTCGTTCCCGTACCTGTCGTACACAGCGCCAAACACGTCCGCCATGTCGTCTGCTCTGTAGTCGGAAACCGCGCGGAACACCGCCGCATAGTGTACCTTGAAGTCATCGGCGTTCGTCGCCTCCATAGCCAGAGACGTCGTCTTGTATGTCGCCTGGAGGCTTTCAAACCGCGGCTCGCTCCAGTCGAAATCGTCGAGAAGTGCCCAACCCACGAACGCGTAGTTCTTGTTCGCCTTTGCCGTGAACGTGATCGTCTTGCCCGCAAGAAGCCTGCCGTCCTTCGGGTTCATCGTCGCCGAGCCTCCTGCCGTGCCTTCCGACCATTCGCCGTCCTTGACGGTTATGGCCGCCGCCGTCGCCACCGGAACGTACACGAACGCGGCAGACTCGACATAGGCGCTTTCCTCGCACGACACCTTGACGGACGTCTTGCCGGATGGCGCCGCCCAGCTGTCGGAGAGGCTTCGCCACTGGACGCTGAACGTCTTGCTCTTCCCTCCAGTGTCGACCGGAACCTCCTCCCCGTTCGGATACCAGTTCTTCCCGTCGACACTCCACTGGAACGACTCGAAAGGAGGCTCGGCCAAAAGCCCGTCGCCAACCTCCTCGGCGTCAGCCGTAGCCGAGGCCGAGAGGTAACCGGCCTTCGTCTCGGCTATGTATGTCGCCGTGAGCGTCACGTCCGACGCGGGCATCGCAAGGGATGTCTCCGGGACAAGCGGGTTGAAGTCCGCGCCGAGGTCCACCGCCTTCGAGGGAGCCCAATGCTGAAACACGTATTGGACACCCTTCATGCCGTACGAGTCAGGCGCAGAGACCGCGACCGCGTCGCCCTCCATCACGGACACCTTGGGTCCGCTCGTCACCGTGCCGGAGTCATCCTCGTAAGTCGCCTTGACATCCGTACCCTTCAGCGTGAGCGAGTAGGCCTTGAGCCAATGCGCGTATATGGTCGGACTCTTCGCGTCAAGCAGCGAGAAATCGACTGCGTCTCCTTCCTGCACCAGTTCGCCGCCGGTCTTTGCTGTGTACCATCCGTCAAACTTGTAGCCGTCGCGGGTCGGAACGGGAAGATCGGCGTATTCATCGCCGTCAAGATATAGGGCGGAGGAGACGGCCACCTTGCCGCCGTTGGCGTTGAACGTGACCTTGCGCGAATCGGGATCTGGCGTTGTTTCATCCGTGATGTGCTTGGTCGGCGCCGACCGTGTGCGGATCGAGTATAAATAGTCCCCATTGAACGCGAAAGTTCCCGTTGCGCCAAAAACGTTGGAGATCTCGTAAACCTTCTGCGAGGCGTTCCACTTCACCGGGCAGTAGGTGATCGAGTCCGGAGCCGCAGATCCGCCCGCACCGTTGTACATGTCGTTGTCCGAGTCGATGATGAAAAGAGCCTTGAGCGCGGAAGCGTCCGTGGCCGACTTCTTCGCGTCAAGCGAATACCCGCAGCAGACGACCGCATGCGACACACCGGGCCAGCCTTTCCAGATGTAGTTCTCGTCGTAGTCCACATACAGGCAGAAGAGCCTGTCGGCGCCCTCGAACGCCTTCGTGAACGACTGCAGGGATGTCGCCTCGCCATAATACGACTCGTTGAAGTTCTGGGAGACGAGCTCGTGGAAATTCCATCCGCCCGTGTCGTCGTCCTCTTCGTCGGCGCGCTGGCGCATGTAGTCCTTGACTGCATCCTCGTCGGCATAGCCGCCGATCCAGCCCGCCCAGAACAGGATGTTCATCTCGGAAAGCGCCGAGCACCAGCAGTCGTCGAAATCCTCTTTCGTCGAATTCTTCTCGGCGTCCACGATGCGCGGATCGTCGAAGGTGTAGAAGGAGTATGTCGAGTAGTCGTCTTCGCTCTGCTCGCCCATGTAGGTGCGCTTGGAGAAATTTGCCCAGGTGAGAGACGAGACACCGACCACGAACGCCTTCTCGCCGGACGCGACATTGAACCTCGATCCCTGACCGGGGCCAAACGACATAGTGCCGACGAGTTCGCCGCCGCCATTGGAACCTTTGGCGGGGGTCGTGACGCTTACCATGTACGGACTCATCGTCTCGCCCTTGCCGTTCACCGCCGACACCTTGTAGCAGTACGTCGTCTCTGGTGTCAGCTTGCTGTCGGTATAGGTCGTTCCCGTCTGCGTGGCAATCAGCTTGAAGTCCGACGGACCGTACCTGCCGCCGTCCGCGCGCCACAGCTTGTATTTCTGCGCACCGTCCGCCTTGCTCCACGAGACAATGACCGTCGTGGAGTCCTTTGCCGTCGCGACAGGCGTCTCAGGCTCGGCCGGAAGACCGGATGCGGCAGCGCCGGCCTGCACGACCTCCACCTTACCGCGCGAGGCGCCGTTGCACGTGATCGGTATCGTCCATGTCCGCTCCGCCCCCGTGTTGGCAGATGCCGTGACGTTGATGTCTATGATGCCTCCAAGATCTGAAGACCTTCCGAAAGAGATGACATTGCTTGGCACCGGTTCGTCATCGACCAGAAGCTTCGTCACCCAGCCTGGGCGTTTCGAGACGTCGAAATCCCACGTTTCGTTCGGCGGATACTCGACGATGAACGACTTGCTCCCCCCGCCGGCAGAGATCGCCCCAGCATCGTCTCCGCCGCCCTCGTCCCCGCCGCCCTCGTCTTCGCCGGCACCACCCTGGCGCACAGCTACGAGGCCAATAAGGACTCCGTCCCGCATGATCGGGATTGCCCATTCACGCGCGTCGCCCGTGTTTTCCGACGCAGTGAAGCTAAGCTGCCATGTATGCGCGACATCCGCAGACACGGAATATGAAGAGCTCTCTGTCACGTCTGCACCCGAAGACATGATCGACGTGATCCACGACGGCCGCCCAGAGAGCAGGAACTCCCATTTCTCGCCGGCCGGCGTCTTGACGTAGCCGATGGCCTTGCCACCTTTGGCAGGAATGGTCACGGAAGCCTGTGCGCTGACATCGCCCGAACCGCCAGATCCGTCGCCGGCCTCCTGCGTGAACACGATTGTCGCGCTGGAAAGATAGGTATTCCCGATCTTGTATCCCGCGCCGATGAGAACGGTAGCCATCCGGCTGGACGAGGTCGTGTTCTTCGCCGCCGTAACGGTAAAGCTTCCGTTCGCCTTCCCCACCGTGGCCGAAAGGGTCAGCCATTCGGCGGACGAGGTCGCCTCCCACTCGTCGTCGCCGATCAGGCCTACAATCACCGAAGCATGCCCGCCGGACGCATTGAACTTTCCGGACGTCATCGAAGGAAGAACGATCGTTTCGCCGGAAAGGCTCCCCTGAAGCGTCACGACGGGGCCGGACGTCTCTCCCTCGTCGTTCACGGCGGCGATACGGTAGTTGTAGGCGAACAACCAGTTCGCCGTCGTGTCGGTGTAGGACGTGGCCTTCAGCCCTGAGACGATGCACGTCTCGCCAGCGCCGAAATAGTCGGGATTCTGGCTGCGGTAGACCTTGTACGCCTTCGCGTGGGACGCGGCGTTCCACTGGAGATACGAACCCTGCGAAGTGTAGGCGGCCTTGACCATTTCGGGAACGCCGGGCAAGGGATTGGCCTTGCCCGCCTGGTAGACCGAGATCGTGCGCGTGACGCGATGGGCGATGGCGCTCGTGCCGACCGTTATCGTGCCGCTGCGCGATGCCGAGGACGCGTTCGCACCGACGGAGAAGTGGAAGCTCGCCTCGCCCTCCGGTCCATAGCCGTCTTCTATCGTGATCCAGTCATCCTTGGAAAGCACCTGCCAGGACGAGTTGGCATCGACCGACACCTCCGCATCGGTCACGCCGTCCGCACTAATGCTGAACGAGACCGGACTCGCCGCGCAGGTCGCCGCCCGATAGCCGCTCAGGGGCGACGACACGGCGGATTCGCCAGCGTCATTCACCGCCGACACCCAGTAGAAAATCTCCATCCCTGGCATCCGCTCCGTGTCAAGGTAGGCGGTGCCGGAAACCTGGATCGGAATCTGGGTCGAGGGGAACTCGTTGATGGCGCACCAGTAGAGATTGTAGTACTTCGCGCCCGGCACGGCCGACCAGCTAACGGAGATGCTGTCGAGGTCGCCGCTCGTCACTTCGGAAATGACAGGCGAGGAAGGCTTCGTGGCGGCGACCTTCTGCCACTGCGCGGTCAGCGTCAGCGGACTCGACACGCCAGACGTGAAGGAAATCTCGCCGCAGTCGGCGAACGAGCCGCCAGACCACATCCATCCTGCAAACGTGTAGCCGTCCTTCGTGAAGGCGTTCGCCGGAAGCGTGTAGCTCTTGCCGTAGCTGTACGTCCGGTCGGCCATCGTCCCGTTGCCGCCGCCGGCCGCGAACTGGACGGTATAGGTTCCAGACGCCATCGCGCGTTTCGTGTAAACCTTGCAGCAGAAGCTCGCTTTGGCGCGTTCGGCCGTGAAATCCGTCCACGAGGCGCCGTCGTCCGAGATGAACGTTTCGCCGCTGTTCGCCGTCGCCTTCGACGAATAGTTGCTAATGGGGTATTCGATTGCCAGCTGCGGCGTGGATGCCGTCGTAACTTTCACAACGGCGGAGAAGCGCGCCCCCTTGGCAACCGTTCCGGACAGGTCGACCGGAATGGTCTGGTAGCCCGCGAACTCGCCCGCATTGCCGCTTGCGGATCCGATCTTCGTTCCGGACGTCGGTTGGCCCGCCGCACATCCCTCATACACGGAAATCTCATACTTCGCGTACGGCTCCGGCAAATAGATGCCGACAGCCGCAGGACTGACGTCTTCGCGGGCGACGAACAGCGCCGCACCGTAGCAGCTGCCGCCATAATAGCCGTATGTCGTCACGAGTCCCAGTGGGTCGTACTGGTAGATGTCGTCGTAGTTGTCAACCGCTTCCGTATCGGCAAACACGTAGGACGTCTCGGAATCCTGCCCGTCCTTCCCGGCAAGTCCGGCATCATAGTAGGATATCCAGCAGAATCCCTTGTACCCGCTCTTGCCGAACCCCGTGCCCCAGCTGTTCTTGATGAGGAACGCGCCGTCAGCCGGGGGTCTCGTCGAGAACTTGCCGGCGGAATAGTTGTCGTCCCACCCCACGATGCAGACCGCATGATTGGCCGTATGGTACGAACTGCGGTAGTAGGCCCCCTCCGACGGGTTCCAGTAGGCGCTCTTCGTCCCGAGATCGACGCCCCCGCTCGCCGAAGGCTCGTGGTAGTAAGACGCATAGACGGCTCCGTATTTCATCACGGCCTTCTTGATGACCGCATTGTCAGTCGGCGAAGAGCGCGCAGGAATCCACTTGACGTTCTGGACATGGAGGACAGGTTCAAGGTTCGACGGGCTGCCGCCCACGTTCGGGTATGGATCGTTCGCCTCCAAGACAGGTCCGCTCCAGCGCAAAAGATATGCCGAGGCGAAATCTCCGTTCCCGCCTTTGCTGAACGGTATGTCCCTTCCATGCAGATTCGCGAGATTGTTCTCCGAATAGTCGAACGTGCCCTTCCCGGCGACCAGCTGCCAAGTCTCCAGACATCCGATCGTGGCATGTGCCCAGCATGTGCCATAGGGGTTCTGGTCCTTCACGCTGGTCAGCCCCTTTCCGTCCTTCCGCGTGTCGTATGACGACGGTATTGGCGACGATGCCATCAAGAGAGACTTGAATGCTTTCGGCTTGAGCGGCGATACGGCATCACCGCCACTGTAGAACTCGGAGAGATACGAGCGGTCAAACGTGCTGGGCACCAATCCCTTCCACTGGGAGGTTGACGAGTTCGCATCCGAACCTCCCCCTCCCTGTACGTCCCTGCGCACGCGCCTTTCCGCCTGCCACCTGAGGAACTCGGCGTTCAATGGCGCCATCTCTCCTCCGAGCGTGACAAAGGCCATCACCGATGCCATCACGACTACCAGCAAGTCTCTCGCTGGGCCAACTCCTTTTTCGGATGTCATGGTCACTTCCTTCCGTTTAATACCTTACTCGCCCGCTTTCAAGACGAACGAGGTTCCGTCCCAGACGAGCGGGACTATGGCCGAGTATCCGGCGAAGGTCACGTTGCCCTTCGAGTCCTTCTTCGGCGGGAAGAAGATGTACACCTTGTACCCGTCGCCGCCCTGCGGGATCAGCGTCGAGGAGCAGGTGGACGAGTAGGTTATGTCCTTCCCCTTCGCGTCCTTGCCCGTCACGAACTTGCCCGCCGCCGTCACAGCCCCGCTCGACGCGAACTTGAGCTCGAGCGTAGCCGACGTGAACGCGCCGTCCACGCCATCGACAGGGATGGTCAGCTTCTTGTTCGCGAACGGCTTCGCCGCCGTCTTCCAAGGCTCCGCCTTCCACAGGTTCTGGACGGCCACCATGGTCGCCCCTTCGGCGTCCATCTCGGCTTGGCCCCTGTCGGTGTCGAACGCCGAGACGCTCACCTCGTTGGTGAACGACTGCTTGCCGTTCTTCCCGATCACAGTGGCGACGTATGCACCGGTTTCCGCGTCGTAGCGGTCGAAGGATGCCGCCGAGAGCGTCCACGTCCCGTCGACGTCGACCACCTTGCCGCTGACCTTGCCGCTCGCAGCGACGGTCAGGCCCTGCGCAAGGCCAAGGACGGCACCATTGTCGGCCTCCGCCGTCGAGAGCAGTCCGCCGTCGAACGTACCCACCGCCCACGCGGGCAGGGCCTCGGTCCGGAGCGTGATCGTGGCAACCTCATTCTTCTCGCCCTTCTTCGACAGGGTGAACGTCACCGTGTACGCGCCGGCCTTCGTCGGAATACCGCTGATCTTGCCGGTCTTCGCGTCGTACTTGAGTCCGGCGGGCAGCCCGGCGACCTTCGCCGCCCAGCCGTCGGCGGGCGTGCAGTCCACAAGGCCGGCGTCGAGAGCGACGCCGCACCAGACGGTTCCGTACGCGTCGGCCGCGTAGAGGAGTCCCGGCATCTTGTCGGACTCGAAGTTCGGCACCGTTACGTCAAACAATGCCGTCGTGTCGTCCGTCGCCTTCGTGACCGACGTGTTCGTCGCCGCCACCTTCACCTTGTACACGCCCGGCTTCGTCGCCTTGCCGGAGACCTTCAGCGTCTTCGCGTCGTACTTCAGTCCGGTCGGCAGTCCCGAGACGGCGAGCTTCGGAAGCGAGAGCGATTCCACGCACGCGCCGAGGTCGAGTGTAAGCGAGCCGTCCTTGCCGGTCTCGGCGTCCTCGACATCGACCTTGAGGCTCGCCAGATCTTCACCCTCCGTCGCGAACACCGCCGTAAGCACCGTCCTGCCCAAGCCCATGACGTACGGGAAGGATGCCGTGCGGAAGTCCGCATCGCCCGTGATCGAGTTGCCGTCCGCGTCATACCAGCCGGCGAACACGCCGCCCTTGGCCGCCGTCGCCTTGACGGTCACCTTCTTGCCGGCGGCATATACGCCGCCGCCCGACACAGTGCCCGTGGCGTTCGCTCCGGCGACCTCGAGCACAAGCGCGTACATGCCGCCGTCCCGGACGATGACGGTGCGCAGGGACTTGCTCTTGTTCTTGCCGGTGAACGTCACCGCCGCCTTGCCGGCCTTCGTCGGGACGCCGGAGATCACGCCGGTGTTCTTGTCGAACTTGAGGCCGGTCGGCAGGCCGGAGGCCGCCGTCGCGTTTGCGAAACCGCCAAGCTCGTAGGCGACACCCGTCACAAGGTTGTCGAGCTGCGCCAGCGCCTCCGCGCCGATGGCGCCGCTGTCGTTGTCCGTGGAGGCCGTCGGCCCCACGTTCCAAACCTCCGTGCACGAATACTGGTAGCCGTTGCCGTTCTTCGCGACGCAGGTCACGTAGTAGAGGCCCGCCTTCGTCGGCGCGCCGGAGAAGGTCTCCGTCTTGGCGTCGTACTTCACGCCGGTCGGAAGTCCCGAAACGGCGAGCGAGGTGACGGCCGACCCGGAATCGACGGCGAAGCAGTCGCCGAGCGAGAACGCCACCTTGTCGTTCACTGCAAACGTCCTGTTGGTTCCGGCGACGAAGAGGCGATCGTCGCCCAGCGTCAGGAAGCGCGCCTCGAACGCAACGTCATCCACGCCGGTCGCGACGTACGAGTAGCTTGCTGCGGTCGCGGCCAGCACATCGTTCGTGAACCAGCCGACAAACGCCGCACCCTTGTTGGCGGTCGCCTTGAGCGTGAGTTTCGCGCCAGGCTTCACGGCGTCCTTCGCGCCCGTCACCTTCCCGAGCGCGTCGTCGCCCTCTGCGATCGCTGTGCGCACGTCGATCGTGCCGTCGAAGGTCCATTTCGCGTAGTAGGTGGCATCGCCGTCAGGAACCGTGGAATCGGCAACCTCCGAGCCGTCCTCGGTACGCCAGCCGGCGAACGTATGGTTGTCGCGCTCGGCGACAGGGAGCTCGCCGACAGGATCAAGGCACAGCACCGTCTTGGTCTCTTCCGCGCATGTGCCGCCCATCGGATCAAACCTCACGATCCACGTGTTGCGCTTCCAGTCCGCGACATACTCGACATCGCACGGCGGAACCGTCTCGGCAATCTCGGTCTTCCAGGAGAGGAACGTATAGTACTTCCGCGTCGGATCGGCGGGGATGTACGGCGCGATCGCCGTCCCGTACGGCAGCTCGTACTCGACGCGCGCGTTGCCGTTCGAGTCGGCGCCGCCGCCGAAGTCGAACGCCACCGTGTAGCTGTTCACCGTCCACACCGCGTAGAGCGTGGCGTCCGCGTCGTCAGCGCCGAACTTGATGGACTCGCCGTCGGCGTAGACCACCTCGCCTCCCTTCTCGGTCGCCCAGCCCGCGAAGGAGTGGCCCACCTTCGTGAACGCGTTGGACGCGAGGCCCATCTCCTCCTCGTAGGGATACGCCATGCCGTCCATCTCGCCCTCGCCGCCGTTCGCGTCGAACGTGACCGCGTAGCTGTTCTGGCGCCACCTCGCCGCGTACACGACGTTGGAGGCCGGCATCGTCTTGTCCACCACGGGCAGCCAGGAGTAGATCGTGTGGTCGGCCAGCGCCGGGTCGGGGATGTACGGCGCGATCGCCGTCCCGTACGGCAGCTCGTACTCGACGCGCGCG
>Ga0310786_10008481_pt1 | contig 13179 bp, 13 predicted proteins | sample AusTroGonzalo_MG_FD_203881 | JGI IMG/M metagenome (GOLD analysis project Ga0310786, IMG submission 203881) | Bovine rumen microbial communities from tropical cattle in Woodstock, Queensland, Australia - Gonzalo_03 (v2) (version 2) | ecosystem: Host-associated > Mammals > Digestive system >... | reverse complement strand
AGGTGCTGTATCGATTTAAATTATATTTACAGTTAAGAAATAAAGTAATGAAAATTTCAATCATAGTTGCTATAGATGAAAACAACTGAATTTGAGCAAATAATCAACTACTCTGCCATTTGGGTGATGATTTGAAATATTTCAAAAAAGTAACTAAATGACATCCTGTGATAATGTGAAGAAATACATTTTTATCACTACCAAATGGAGCTTTGCCAAATCGTATAAATATCGTTTTGAGCCATTCAAACGATAATTTTGAAAATTGCATTAATTGCAAATCAATTGATGAATGTCTAAATTTAAGTGAAATCAAAGATACTGATGAAGCTTTTGTAATTTGAGGAGCATCTATATATAAAGCCTTTTTTGATATGGCAGATAAACTTTATATAACGCGTATACATCATACATTTGAAGATGCCGACGTATTTTTTCCAAAAATAACTAAAAAAAATCGAAAACTAATCTCAAAATGAGATAAACATGAAATAGACGAAAATAACGAATATTCATTTACATTCGAAATTTATAAGAGAAAAATTTAAAGAACAAATATTTTTTAATAGCATTAAAGCCCATCTCAAGAAAGGACAGGCTTCACATAATAACTTCCACTATCCAATACAGTAAATGGATAAACAGAAAGTTCAACAGGTTTTACTTGACGTTGCCTAGAATACAGTTTGCCTTCACCAGTATTTTTGAGAAAGAAAATAAATTCAGCTTCACTTTCATCGCATATCTCAAATGTAACGGATGAAGATTGTGTCTTTATAAGACAAGAGATTCTACTTTCCCTAGTGCCGAAATCGACTACTAAAGTGTTTTCATCAGCCATTCTGGCTAAAAATGACCTTTCGGGATATTCTGCCATAGCTTTAATTTTTTTTAGGTTTAACAACACCTTCAATGTATAAATTTCTTCTAATAATAATCAATAGAAAATATTGACATATCAATATTTAAAAAATAACAAATAAAAAATAAAAAAAATTAAAGAATGATTTCTACAATTTCTCATCTTTTATATTCTCAATCCAATTCTACTTGGATATAATTTCATGTCCATCATCTCCATTTTCCATTTTTCTTTTCTTCAACCAAAACTTTTTGTGGTAGTCACTTATTTTCTGCTATAAATTTTTCCCTAATTTCATCTCATACAGAGATTAATTCTCTTTCTCTTTGCTTTTTGATATGAAATGGAACTTGATTTTTAAATAAATGTGCTGGGATTGACTCTCATTTATCGTGTGCAGAGAATGGGAAAGCATGTAGTTTCGTTATTTTATATTTCTTAATTCAATCTACTGTTTTTTGAAAATCTTCATCCGTTTCTCATGCAAATCATACGATAATATCCGCTCAAATTGAAATCTGATCTTTATCTGGCCTATCCAAATTTCTTATTTTAGTCAAAAGATAATCCAGTCTCTCTAAATCATAATTTCTATTCATAGCTTTGAGAACATTGTCTGAGAAACTCTGGATAGAAAAATGAAAATGTGGTAAAAATCTTGGATCTTTTACTACTTCAAAAAATTTTTCATCCAAAAATTCTGGTCATAGACTCGAAATTCTAATTCTCTCTATCTTTGTCTCATCCAAAATATATTGCAAAAGGTCTGAAAACTGAGATTCTTCAGGTCTTTTAGTATTACTGCAACCTCGTGCAGCTAAATTCACTCACGTAATTACAATTTCTTTACCTCAAATATCTACAAAATCATCTATTTGATCGATGATTTCATCAGCAGGAATTGTCTGAGATGGTCATCTTTTTTGGACAGTAAGACAAAATGAACAATGACTATCACATCCATTTTGGATTACAATAAAATTTTTGGTATAAATATTTGCATTTTCTTTGAATTGATGAGTTTTTATTTCACGAGTATCATCTCTTTCTGGTTCTTCTGAAAGTAATGTAATTTGGTCACGATATTTTACTAACTGTGGATAAATCGAATAAAATTTATCATCATCCATTTTTTTTCATTCATCAAAAACTGCACATCATGTGAGATAAACATATTTTCATTCAGATAGTTGAATCATAGTTTCTTTTAAGAATTTATCTTTTGCTCTATCAGTCACCACACAAGTAGCGATGATGCAACTATTTTGAATACTTTCATGATTCGAAAAATAATTCAACCACTTATTGAGATAATATTTATTAACTTTACAGCCAAAGATCTTATAATCCAAAATAAACAACCATAAAATAAATAACTCAAAAGTATATATAGATTACTATAAAAAATTCAAACAATATTTATTGTTGACATTTATTATTTTTTCATTATCATTATAATCTAAAAAACAGAAAATCAAACAAAACCACATACTATGAAAAAAATTACAAACTACGACAAAAATCCACAAATTAGTGGATATGTCACAAGCCAAAAGGAGGACCCAGAATTTATTAAAGATGTTATTGAGTCCTGTTCTGCCGCGTTTGGAGTAGGTACAGAAGACATCCATGATAGAGAATATCCCTATCTTGTTAGTCTTTACAACTCTAACAACTCTACCTATGTGCTAGCGGCATATAGGGTAATGCCATGCAAAAATGCAGACAAGAATGGCAGTAACCTATACACCGCAGAATTTTTTGACTACACTAAGAAGTTTGTAGAGATTCTCCCAAAATCTGCAGAATTTGGAAGATCATTCTCTTCTGCAGCAAGCTTAACGCTACCAAGAGCGATACTCATTCACTCGTTCAGATCAATCTGGACGACATCATTAGCCCCATTCATAACAGAATGTGAAAAAATTGGGATTCATTATTTCTTTGGACAAATGTCCATTCCGATAAAGGAATATCCGCCAGATGCTATCAAAAAAATAATAGCGTTCTTCGTTGTAAATTTTGGAACAAAAAAGTTTTTTGAACCAAAAAAACAACTATTATTGGATGGAAAAGAATACACAATGGATGATATCCTAGAAACTGCAGAAACCTGTGGATACACAGGAATTCCAAAAAATGATCTAAACATCTTAAACTCTAATCTCAACAAGGGTATGCCTATGTTGCTAAATAGATACCCAGAACTAGTAGACTGGGATCCAAAAGCAATCGTATGCAACATGGCCGTAAACAGCCATGTCAATACAATTGACTTACCTTTTTGTCTGGATAGTAAATACTTCACAGAAATGACAAGGAATAAGTACTTTTTGATTAAAAACTATAATCAAGAAGCCTTTTCTTTCCTGTAAGTAAAACCACATAAGCCGAACGATTTTTGCGTTTCGGCTTTACTTTTAATAAAATTATATCAAACAATCCCCAAAATTTCTCTTTAGTAATTTTAAAATTTCATCATTATAAATTTCAGAATTATTTGTATAAACGTAATCTGATAAAATTTTGAAGTCCTTACCTTGATCTCGAAAATCAAAAGCAGTAGCCATAATACAGCAATCTGTTTCGCAACCCATCAAAAAATATTCAACATCTGAACTACCAAATTTATTTTTTACAAACTCCAGAAATTCTAGTTCATTACCCACAGAATATTTCGTTTTTACTAAACAATAATCGTACGGAAATTCTAAATGTGTTTCTTTAGAATCTTTGCAATCAGACCAACCTAAATGCTTTACAAACATTGAATCATCAGAATTTCTATATAATGTAGCTATTATAAAATATTCATCTCTATGAGACTTTATATAATTAATACATTTTTCATATTTTCAAAATTCATCTCTAAATTGTTTTTGTAAATCCAAAACTAACAATACTTTCATAAAATTTTTAATTCAAAAAATAAATTTTAAATATTTAAACAAACGTTTTCGCCATCTACATCAATAAATTCCAGTCTATATGCAGTCAACTGCATTGGAATATCACTTTCATTTCCGTACAAATAATCTCAAACAATTGGTAATCAATGATTTGATAGATGATAACGGATCTGATGTGTACGCCCAGTTAAAATTTCCAGGTTCAGGTCAACGAATTCTCAATCTATTTTGAAATCAATTATTTTTGTAACTCACATTTTCACTATACAATTTGGGACTTTTGGAACTACATTTTCTCTAATATAATATGGCAAATTGCCTTTTATTTTTTCCAAAAAAGCATCTCCTAATGCTGTAATTTCACTCTTTGCTCTATAAAATTTTCTGAATTTTATCTCTTTTTCTACTGACTCAATATCATTAGTTTCAGCTACTAATCCACTTTTTTGCTGAAATAAATCTTTGAAATATGCTAATCACTTCTCAGTTTTTGCTATAATCATAAGTCCATCTGTGTCTTTATCCAATCTATGAACAAGTCATGCTCTAATAAAATTTCATACAGTTGGTAAATCTTTGTACTTGTGATACAAAAACCCAACTACCGATGGTTGGCTTACATCCCAAACACTATTTGGATGCGACAAAACTCATTTTGGCTTGTTTATCACAAGATAATCTTCTTTTTCCAACACTACTGGAATATCAATATCAGGCGTTTCATCCAAAATTATTGGAGACAAGTACCTAGAAAGATCATCAATTTCTACAATATCATTATTTTTCAATCTATATGATTTCTTTATTTGCTTATCGTTTACTTGGATTCATCACCTAGTTAATATGTGTTGAAAAAAATTTCTTGAATAAGAAAATTGTGACACTAACCACGAATCAATCCTATCTCAATTTCATTGATACAATAACTTTTCCATAATTCACAAAAGAAATAAACAATATCAATATACAAATTATCCAATAAAATTCAAAAGTTTTATTTTTTTAATTTTAAAAAAAATACCAAAAAATTTGCATTTTAAAAATTTTTGATTAAAATTAGTAATGTATTTATATACTACACAAAACAAAAAATGGCAGAAGAAAACACACAATCTACAGAAAATCAAAATCAAAACATTTTCAACCTAATTGACAAAGACAAAGCCAAGGAAGGTATACAACAAGCTTGAAAAAAAGTTTGAGGTTTTATGAATTGACTTGTAAATTTTATCAAAGATAAAACAACATGAGTAAAGACTCAAGCTACAGAAGATAAAAAAGTAGAAGCAAATAACACAAGTACCACATTAGAACAAGATGTAGAAAATCAGGAAAAACAAGAAGCTGAAGAAAAGAAATTCAATTTTGATAATGTAATGACTTGAGTTAGTAATGTATTAGACAAAATTGAGAAAAAAATATGAGAAAAAACTTGAATTGATTTTGATGCTCCTCTAAAAAAAAGAGAAGAAAGATTAGCTAAACAAACTAACTCAGAATGACAACAACCAGCACCAGCAAACACAGAACCAACAGCAGAACAACCAACAACAAATGAAGAAGTAAATAAAGAAACAAAATAAATGTAAAAAAATAAATAACAAAAAATTAGTAGGCAAATCTCTAACCTACTAATTTTTTTTATTTTTAATTATTACTTATTAATTTTTTTAGTACTTAGTACATTCCCATTCATCACATATCTGGTGCTCATGCTCAATGATTGCAATTACATTCTGGTTTTGGATTATCTACAATTACTGCATCTGTAGTCAAGAACATTGCTGCTGTACTTACAGCATTTTCCAAAGCAACTCTAATAACTTTTGCAGGATCAATGATTCCAGCTTTTACTAAGTCTTTAAAATCTCATGTACTTGCATCAAATCCTACATTCAAATCTTTGTCTCCTTTTACCTGTTCTACTACTCGATCTCCTTTGTATCCAGCGTTGTTTGAAATTTGGATTACAGGATATTGTATAGCGTCTCTAACTATATCTACAGCAATATTTTCATCTTCATCTTCAAGCTCAAAATTCTCTAATCCTTTTGAAATCTTCAAAAGTGCTGTTCATCCTCATGCAACTATTCATTCTTCTATAGCAGCTCTTGTAGCATTTAGAGCATCTTCTATCTTATATTTCTTGTTTTTCATCTCCATCTCTGTAGCAGCTCAAACCTTGATTACAGCTACTCATCCAACTAATTTTGCCAATCTTTCAGCTAATTTTTCCTTATCATAATCTGATTTACTTATCTCAATTTGAGATCTAATCAAATCAGCCCTATCATTGATTACATCTGGATTTCATTTTCCATCAACGATTATTGTATTATCTTTTGAACAAATAACTTTATCAGCTTTTCATAGCAATTCTATAGTAGCTTCTTCAAGTTTATATCCCAATTCTGGAGTAATCAATGTAGCTCATGTTACTGCTGAAATATCCAATAACATTTCTTTTTTCCTATCTCCAAATCATGGAGCTTTGATAGCTATTACATTCAAAACTCATCTCATCTTGTTCAAAACAAGTGATGCCAAAGCTTCTCATTCTACATCATCAGCTATAATTACGATATCTTTCTTTCATGTAGCAGCTACTGACTCCAAAATATTCATGATATCTTTCATAGAATTAATCTTTTGATCAGTCAACAATATATAAGGTTTATCTGCTACAGCTTCCATTCTCTGTGTATCTGTAACAAAATATGGAGAAGTATATCATTGATCAAATTGCATTCATGTTTTGACTTCTTTTGTAAGTCCGATTGAATTTCATTCTTCTACTGTAATAGTTCCATCATTTCAAATTTCTTCCATCACATCAGCAATCAAAGATCAAACTTCTTCATCTTGAGCAGAAATTGTAGCAACTTGCTTGATTTCTTCTTTATTTTTAATTGGTTTTGCTTGTGCTTTTAAATCTGAAATAACTTTGTCTACAGTCTTGTGTAAACCTCTACCAAGAGCAAAAGGATTTACTCCAGATCTAATAAATCTAAGTCATTCTTTTGACATAGCATGAGCCAAAACTACTGTAGTAGTTGTACCATCTCAAGCTTGCTTATTTGTTTTTTCAGCAGCTTCTTTTATCATGCTTGCTCAGACATTGTTCATCTTATCTTCAAGCTCTATTTCTTTTGCTACTGTAACTCCATCATTTGTCACTGTAGGAGCTCAGAAACTTTTTTCCAATATTACATTTCTTCATTTTGGTCACATTGTAACTTTTACAGCATCTGCAACCATTTCCATTCCTTGGAACATTAATTTACGTGCATCGTCACTATAATGTATTGTCTTTGACATGGTTAAAATCCTTTATAAAATAAAATTTTACTCTTTTGCTAAAATAGAATTATGTTTGATAATCAAATACTTTTTTCATTCAAATTCTATCTCATCAGGAGAATATGTAGAAAAATAAACAATATCACCTTCTTTTACCTCCATAGATGATCTTCCTCAAGTTTCCAAAATTTGTCATGGTCATACAGCTATGACCTTACCTTTATTTGGCTTTTCTTTTGAATCTGGGAGAATAATACCAGATTTGGTAGTACTTTCTTGCTCAATAGGTTCTACCAATACATGATCTTCAATAGGTTTCAACATGATTATTAAATCTTATGAAATAAAACTTTAGTGGCTATATCACCAAAATAACTTACGTGCTATTTTTTGTTATAACTATAAAATTTTATATTTCAAGAGAATATTTCAAAATTTATAAAAAAACATATTATATCACAAAATAGAAACAATGGCAATAAAAATAAATTATTATTCGAGAAACTTTTGCAATAATAATATAAAAGGGATAAAATCAATCTATAAGATTTATTTTACAAAAACAAAAATGGATAAAAAAGAATATTTATTGAAAATTCTAGTACAATTAGAGCCAATTTGGAATCTAGCAAAATGACTAAGAATTTTAGTTGAGTTATGACATCTAGATGATAATTTATTGGATGTAATCACACAAGCAGTTGAATGAGCCATCCATACAACAAAAGATGAAATAGCAAAAAGAAGATTAGAAAAATGACTCACTGTTTTGCAAAATCTAAAACAACGCGAGGCAGAAAGCAGAGCTCAAGATGAAAAAGAGCTAGCAGAATTAGATCAAATGATTGAACAAATATAATTTTTAATTTTTAATTAAATCAAAATGCCAGGAGGAGAACAAACAAAAGATTTCAAAAATTTATATGAAAATGAAAATAATAAAGAACAACACGAAAGAGACCAAAATTTAGCAAAAGTATTGGAAGAAGTAAATCAATTAAGAAATGGTGATAAAAAAGCAGATGACCATATTGATATTGCCTGACTATTATGAACAAATTTCGAAAACAACTTACAAGCAATATGAAAAGATAACGCAAATAAAATTATAAATGAATTACAAGATATATTAGATAATGATTCAAATTTAATTGGTTCAAATGAAAAAGAACGCAAAGAAATAATACAAGAAATTAATCATCTTATAAATTTACTACATCCAGCAGCAACTACAATCAAATGAAACGATACTGATATAAACACACAAATAGAACTTGATGAAGACATCGAATTATGATTAAATAATCATAAAGAAAAAATAAAAAACATATGTAAAGGCATCGACACACTTCTTGATACAATACACGATAATGCTTCTTACGATAAACTAAAATCCAATTTGATACAAATCAAAACCAGAATAGATAATAAAAATAGAATATCAAACAGAGATTGTTATATAATTATAGATTTTTTAGAAAGGGCTTGAATTACAAGCGACCAAAATGGAATATCAGTTGATAAGTTAGTAACTATGCTAGAAACTTTTATAAATGAGCTTACTGAATATAATACAAAAATGGAAAATCATAATGAAACAATTGAACATTACAAAAAGCAATATGAAGATTGGCAAGAAGATTATAATGAATTCAAAAAAATAATCGATGAATGAAACATACGAAAATTAGCTGATAGATTAAACGAAACAGAATTAGGAAAATTAAAAAATTATATTTCACACAAATATGTTAATGAAACAGACATAATTTATATATACGATAAAATGCATAAAATGGAAAATGCATTAGATTCACAAGATAAACACCTTAGTGAAAAAGATAAAAGAATATTTAATGAAATTTTTGAAACAATAAATGACAACTATAAAAACGAAATAACAACCCGTAGAATAGATTTAATTGAAACCACAATAAAAAGAAGAGATCAAGATTTAATACAATACTACTGGGATAATAATCGTGACCGAGATGGACAAGAAATTACAACAGAAAATATAATAAAAATGTTTCCAAATATGGACCTATGAAAAGAAGAAAATACCCAACTTCTTAATGAACTTACAAATAGATTCATAGAAAGAAACGAAGAAAGGATAAGTAACAATATAATATCATTAATAAATTTAGATATTACAAATACAAAATTCAACTTCATAGAAGAAAACGAATGGGAAAATTTCCATATTAATGAGAAAACTTGAGAACTAGAAGTAAATACAGAAGCAATTGAAAAATGATTTAGTTTTGGCAAACTAAAAAACAGAATAATGAAATATTTCGAGGATAATATATCAAATTTAGATAAAAATCAATTTCATTTCATAAACAAAGATGAAATTGGACAATTATTCTATGAAAATATATTCTTTGGTAATCCACCAACAGAAATAGGTAATGCTCGAACCGATAAACTATTAAAAACTATTCTTGAAAAAAATAAAAGTACTGATAATCCAAATATTACATTACATTTAGATAAAATGACACAACTAAATGAAAACGATATAAAAATATACAATATATTCTGACCTTTAAAAAATAATAATAATGTGAAACAAGAGATTGCAGAATATTTTAATACACTTGCAAACAAAGGTGTAAACCAAGAAATAAAAGAGCTCCTTACGCTACTAAAAGAGTGATTAACAGCTGAACGAAGCGGAAATCTTAAAGATTATAAAACCAGTAAAACTTACTTAAAGATCAGTGAATTACAAAATAGATGTAATGATGAAAATTTACCTGGTGAAAAAAAAGATTGATATTTTGGTAATTATACATTTGATGCTTTAAAAAGAAAAATAAGTGAAATACAAGAAAATATGGAAGCTAATACAGTACCATTACCAAATCAGCCATTAACAAATGAAGAAATTAAACAACAAGAAAAAGTATTAAAAGCAGAAATAACCAATATAATTGATACAAACAGTACCTGAATAGACTTCCCTTGAAAAGAAAAAATAAATAAAATAATAACTGAATGAAATAAAGAAGAAATTAGTTATCTTCAATTAGCTTTAAAACCAGAATACAAATGAAAAATTGATTGAAAGATCTCGCAAAATTTATCAGATGCTATTAAAACATATGTGGAAACCAAATGGGAAAATGACCAAAAATCAACAAAAATAATTATGTCATTATTACCAGAAGGAAAGGGTTTCTATAATCTAGATGAAGAACATAAAGATGAAGCATTCGTTTCAGTTGATTTAACTGATATTGACCATAGTTACTCTAGTGAAAAAATAGCATATTTTGCAGACTGAAGTGAATTTAGATATAAAGCCATAGATCTACAATGAGGATGAGCAACAAAAAAAATAAAATATGTTTGAAGATACGAAAATAAAGATGGAAATACAAAAACTTTAACATTAGATCCTACTGATTTTGTGAGCCCAGAAAATACCTTATCAAGTAAATATAACTTCACTGATGACGAATACAAACGCTTCAAAAAATTAAATGAGATGTTTTTAACAAACTATAAAGACACATTAAAAATATCCCAAAGTAATAATAATTAAAATTAATTCCTCTGCTCTATTAATTTTTTTCAAAATTTCATAGGATAAAACCACATCTATTAAACACAGTATCATAAAGTAGATAAAATATTCTTTCAAATAAGAATTAAAAATATTCTTTCAAATAACAAAGAGGCCCCGCAAAAAATGCGGAGCTTTTTTTAATACTCATACCTTACTCAGAAAAACTAAATCTGTACCTGATATCCCCGCATAAAAGCGCTTTTGCAAGCTTTGAATTCTAACCTACATGGGTAATGTTCATCATCCGACAATAAAACATCATCATCATCGAAAAACCTTTCCCCAGCTATAGCCATGTGACCAGCATCGGTTTCTTTGGTTTGTTTTTCCATTCCTTTACGGAAGAACCATAGCATCTTTTCTGTGGGTTCTGCACCTGTTCCTTTAAGGTAATCCTGTCTGAAAGTCTCGACCCTAACGTCAAATTTTTCTTGTCGATTATTTGTATCCATTACTTTTGTATTTTATAAGTTTTATTTTCTCTTAAAGGAAAAATATAATAAACATATTATACAGTAAGTCAAGTATTGTTTTATTTCTGAATTCTTTCCATAATTCACAAATATGTCTCGGCATCCAAAGGTGATGATATTCCATCTGTTAAACTAGACATCACCATTTTTTCTAAATTAATACTTATCTCTGTACCTTCTTTTTCTATATTTAATCATGCAACCATAGAAATATAAGTAGGTACTGTATTTTTATTCAAAGAATAATCAAAAATATGATCATAATTTCATCATGGCGTAGTTTTTCATCGAGTTTGATCAAAAATAAAATTTCAGAATGAATAAAATACATATTTTCAACTATATATTTCAAATTCTCATGGCACATGAGAATGTCATCACAAAATTAAATCAGCTCCAGAATCTATCAAAGAATGTGCTAAATTTTTTTGTTGAGCATTAGGAGAAATTCTATACTCTGCTCCTCGATGTATTGATAATATCTTCACATCACAACCAGTATCTTTCATTAAAACCAAGTCCTCTTTCATTATTTTTTCATCCATCGGATTCCACGAAATTTTTCATGCTCAAACTTTTACATACTGTCATTCATAAGAATAAGCTCATAAACATATTTTAATTCAATTTTTTTCATAAACAGCAAATTTTCTGCTTTCTCAAGTTGAAGTTCAAACACCAACCCACATAATATTATTAGAATCCAAAATATCTTTTGTCTGTACAACTCAATCATAAGTAGTATTAATCGTATGATTATTAGTTAAAGAAAGTATCATAGGATGATCTTGTTTAAGCTGAATTAATGTCTCAACATTTTTAGGATTAGATTTAAATATAAATCATCACTTCGGGATATCATTATCCTTTTCATTAAATAAACTCTCTAAGTTAAAAAATAAAAGACAATCTTCTCACGAACAATTTTCAAAAGAAGAAACAGGATTATAATTTCACTCTTGGAAAATACGATCATATCACTCTTTTTTTGCAAGATATCAAATATTTCTAGATAACATAATATCTCATCATGCCACTAAATACACTGATCTTTTTGCTGGTTTAAAAACCTCAACAATGTTAGAATAAATCTTCGAAAACTTTGTTTCAGGATTTTGTATATCTCTAGAATTACTTGATACTGCAGAACTTACAATCAAGGAAAGAGAAAAAACTATCAATATAGCACATACAATCACATTCTTTTTCATAAAAACAATTTCTTATAACAATAAATATGTATCAAATACATTTACAGACTACCTCTATAAAAAAATCATAACATTTGTCCAGAGATTTTTTTATTTTTCAAAACTTTACCATTGAAATATACGAAAAAAAAATTATTTATAAAATAGTGATATTGTTTATCACTATGAGTTTTTATTGGATTAAAATATCATCATGAACTTAGAACAAGCCTTATCTGAACTAAATTTAATAAAAGATAAAGTACAATTAGAGGAATTTTTTCAAAAATATTTAGGTAAAAAATGACTTTTGAACGAAGAATTTGCAAAAATGAAAGATGCTAGTGTAGAAGAAAAAAAGACTCTATGAGGTAAATTATCAGAAATTAAAACTAAATTAACTGAAGAATATAGCAAAAAAGAAAATGAAATATCAGTAAATGAAATAAATGAACAACTGGAAAAAGATATTGTAGATATTTCAGTAACTTGAACAAAATATAAATGATGACATTTTAGTTTGCTTGCAAAAACTAGAAGAGATATGGAAAAAATTGCTGAAAATATGTGATTTACAGTAGATTACGGACATGAAGTAGTAACAAAGTATGAAAATTTTGCATCAGTAAATATCCCATTGACACATCCAGCTACTGAGATGCATGATACTATTTATGTAAATGAAAAAGATACAACTGGAGAAAACTTAATATTGAGAACACACAATAGTAGTCAGCAAGTTAGAGATATGTTGAGAATGTGAGCTCCAATGAAATTAGTTTGTCCAGGTAGAGACTATAGATTTGATGATATGGATGCACATCACGATGTGATGTTCCAACAAATGGAATGAATTTACATAGAC
>Ga0310786_10008480_pt1 | contig 13180 bp, 7 predicted proteins | sample AusTroGonzalo_MG_FD_203881 | JGI IMG/M metagenome (GOLD analysis project Ga0310786, IMG submission 203881) | Bovine rumen microbial communities from tropical cattle in Woodstock, Queensland, Australia - Gonzalo_03 (v2) (version 2) | ecosystem: Host-associated > Mammals > Digestive system >... | reverse complement strand
ACCCAGAACACATTCTTTCACATCTTCAATCATCTGCATCTGAACCATAAGCAGCTCATCATGACCAGTGACCGCCCTCCCAAGGACCTGAAGGATCTGGAAGAGAGACTAATCACACGGTTCAAATGGGGACTTGTCGCAGAGTTGGAACATCCGGATCTTGAACTCCGCAAGGAAATACTGCGGGACAAGACACGCCGTGACGGCCTCAGGTTTCCCGAGCAGGTGATTGACTATATCGCGCAGAATGTAACGGACAATGTACGTGACCTTGAAGGCGTGATTGTATCCATAATGGCTCACGCAACCATCTATAGGAAAGAGATAGATCTTGAACTGACCCACGAGGTTCTGGAGAAGAGCCAGCACCGCGAAAAGAAGCCAATCACGATTGAAGGGATAATCAACAAGGTATGTGATTATTACAATATCTCCGCAGATTCCATTCAGACAAAATCACGGAAACACGAGATTGTTCAGGTAAGACAAATCAGCATGTACCTTGCCAAGAAGTATCTTGATTACTCAACAACAAAAATCGGTTCCTATATTGGAAAACGCGACCATGCAACGGTATTGCACGCCTGCAACATGGTTAGGGACCAGATACAGGTTGACAGGAATTTCAAGAGTGATGTCGAGAATATAGAAAGCAGCCTGCAATGCTGACCGCATGCAGGCTGCCTTTGTTATCGCTGAGCAGGTCGTCTATCGGATAAGATACTTCTTTCCGTCAATTATGTTAACACCTTTAACCGGTTCCTCCATACTGTGTCCCTGGATATCGGTAATGACCTTTGGATCGTGATGCCCCATGACACTTGGAACACTCAGGACTGCGCCCTGCGAAACAAGTATCGGCAAGGCTATCTCTCCATAACGTTTCCCGAGTTCACGATAACCGTCAGAGTCAAAGTGATACTGGTCGGCATTATACAACCCCTTCGACGAAGCCACGTAAGCACATTCCTTACCCGTAACCTTCTTCATGTATTCAGGAAGCTTATCAACCCATTTGATAGCGCTTGAACAATAGCCGAACGGACAGGGTTCCCCAGCTATAAACGGTACGGAATCAACACTTAATCCCAAATCTTCAAGTAAATCAAGATAAACCCGAGTGACATCAGAAAGCCATTTCTCACCCTGTTCATCAGAACAGTCGGTGACATCCGATTCACCCTGATGAAAATAAACTCCCTTTATCACACCATATTGCTGTGCTATTTTCCCGAATTTGACCAATGTTTCATAAGGCTTATTGCCGTAAGCTGCGGCAGCACTGGTAACCCAGGTTTCATTGTTGTTACGGGCATAGGCCAGATAAGACTGTGAAATCTCGTTATCCTTTGAAAAAGCTGCAATCTTTGCTCCGTCAACAGCAACCACAACCACCCCCACCTTGTAACAAGTGTCAAGGTTTTCAACAAGATATCGGCCGAAATAGTCCGATGGTCCGAGTCCGGTATCAGGACGGACTATCGGAGGCATGGCGACAGCCCATTTTCCGATCTGGGAAGAATCATTACTTACAATCTGCATCTTGAAGAAACGGGAACCCGCCTGCTCTTCAAAATATTTCCTCTTTTTGTCCTTTAAGCTATTGATGGAGCCCTTGCCCTGCATGTTAGATTGTCCGAAACCAATGTAAATGAAGAAATCAGGGTCAAAATGCCGGGCATGTGACACAGATGATGGAAATGAAATCACGAAAATGAGAAAGAATAATAAAAATCGTTTACACATATTTAATCTGATTCTAAGTTATCGTCGTAGAGACAGCAAAAAAGACGACTCTTCACAAACAACACCTACAGGCGGATTTTCCTTGACCACTCTAATATTCATGGACTGTATCCTGTCGCCAAAACACTCATCCAGTTCTGATGCAATCCGGCCTGCCACATGTTCAATGAGTTTGGAAGGAATCTCCATCTGCTGTTTAACTATTGAAGCGACACGGGCATAGTTGACTGTATCATTTAGACTGTCCGAATCCATGGCGTTCCTGACATCGGCGCATATATCTATATCAACCCGGTACCAGGCGCCAGCCACAGCCTCCTGCACTTCCGCGCCATGGTAAGCGAAAAAGCGCAGGCCGCTGAGCGATATTTTCTGTTCTAGGATCTTCATGACGAGACAGGTCAACCGCAGCGTGATGCGCCGCAGTTCTTACAAATGAGACAACCCTCCTGATAGACAAGGGATTCTGAACCGCAATTAGGACACTTCTCACCCTTGACGACAGTCCCGTCCTGGACATATTTCTTAAGGGCACGTTCCACACCATTCTTCCAGTTGTTGATGTTTTCGGAGCCCAAATCAAGTGAACCAATCAGTTTCATGCACAAATCGATAGGCATCTGATACCGAAGGACACCGGATATCAGCTTAGCGTAGTTCCAGTACTCCTTGTCAAACTTTTCTGACAGTCCCTCAATCGTGACCTTATAACCGCGTTTATTGGTGAACTGGAAGTCATAACGTTTGCTCCCGTTGTCATCAATGTTCTTGATTATCCAACCTTTCTCGACTGTCTTCGGCAACACTATTCCCTCCTCGTCATCCTGAAGTCCTGTGAATATCTCGTAAGGACGACCATCAAGCAGTCCGACAAATGCCACCCATTTCTCCTTATTGTTCTGGAAGCGGACCACATCGGCTTCCAAGACTTTCGGACGTGTCTCGACAACCTGACGGGGTTCGCAGTCGCATGGAGCGAAAACAGCGTCTTTTGCCACCTCTTTCTTCTCTTTTCGGTCACTCTTCGCATCAATGAGCACACCGTCACGGGAACCGTCACGATATACAGTGCAGCCCTTGCAACCACTCTTCCATGCTTCCACATAAAGGTCATTCACCAACTCCTCCGATACATCTGAAGGCAGATTGATTGTTACGCTGATGGAGTGATCGACCCACTTCTGCATGCGTCCCTGCATCTTTACCTTGTTCAGCCAGTCCACATCCTGGGCAGTGGCTTTGTAATATGGGGAACGGGCCACAAGCTCATCCACCTCCTCCGGAGTGAATTTCTGGGCCGGATTGATGCCGTTCACTATCATCCATTCCACGAACTTGTGATGGAATACTATAAACTCCTCGAATGCATCGCCGTTCTCATCAACAAAAGTGACATTGGCATTCTCGTCATCGCGGTTCACCTTGCGGCGACGCTTATAGACGGGCATGAATACCGGCTCCAGACCCGATGTGGTTTGGGTCATGAGACTTACAGTCCCGGTAGGAGCGATTGTCAGGCAGGCAATGTTGCGACGGCCGTATTTCTTCATGTCGGCGTACAGTGCAGGATCCGCCTCCTTCAGGCGGAGTATGAACGGGTTTTTCTGTTCGCGCTTCCAGTCAAAAATCCCGAATGCGCCACGTTCCTTTGCCATCTCGACCGAAGAGCGATAGGCTTCAAGAGCCAGAGTACGCTGCACCTTCTCGGCAAACTCAGTAGCCTCATCCGTTCCGTAACGAAGTCCCATTGCGGCCAGCATGTCGCCCTCGGCAGTGATGCCCACACCGGTGCGGCGTCCCATGGTGCTCTTGCGCATTATCTTCTCCCACAGACGCTTCTCGGTATGCTTGGTCTCATCGTCCTCAGGATCACTGGCTATCTTGGCCTGAATCATTTCGATCTTCTCTATTTCAAGGTCGATTATATCATCCATGATGCGCTGTGCCACTGCCACATGTTTCTTGAAGAGATCAAAATCGAATTCCGCTTCGGGAGTAAAAGGCTTTTTTACGTAAGAATAGAGGTTTATGGCAAGCAGGCGGCAACTGTCGTATGGACAAAGAGGTATCTCACCGCAGGGATTGGTGCTGACGGTGCGGAATCCCAGGTCGGCATAGCAGTCCGGAACAGACTCGCGCAGTATCGTATCCCAGAACAGCACACCCGGCTCGGCCGATTTCCATGCGTTATGCACTATCTTCTTCCAAAGCTGGCCGGCATCGATTTCCTTGGAATAAACAGGATTACTGGAATCAATAGGATAAGTCTGAATGTATTTCTGCCCTGAAATGGCGGCGTTCATGAAATCGTCATCTATCTTGACCGAGACATTGGCGCCGGTAACCTTGCCGCTGGTCATCTTGGCATCGATGAAAGACTCGGAGTCAGGATGCTTGATGGAAACACTCAGCATCAAGGCTCCTCTGCGACCGTCCTGCGCCACTTCGCGGGTTGAATTGGAGAAACGCTCCATGAACGGAACGAGTCCTGTTGAAGTGAGAGCCGAATTCTTGACCGGAGAACCCTTGGGACGTATGTGTGAAAGGTCATGTCCCACGCCTCCGCGACGTTTCATGAGCTGCACCTGCTCCTCGTCAATCTTCATGATGGCACCGTATGAATCAGCAGGGCCCTCGTTACCTATCACGAAACAGTTTGAAAGGGATGCGATCTGGTAATTGTTTCCTATTCCGGTCATGGGACTTCCCTGAGGAACGATATACCTGAACCCCTTCAGCAGTCCATGCAGTTCCTCAGCGGACAAAGAGTTGGCATACTTCTTCTCCACCCTTGCAATCTCATTGGCGATCCGCCAATGCATGTCATCCGGAGTCTTCTCATAGATGTTACCGTATGAATCCTTTACGGCATACTTGTTAACCCACACTTTGGCAGCCAGTTCATCACCCCCAAAGTACTCTACAGAGGCATTGAAAGCCTCATCAAATGTGTAAGTCTGTTTCCCGTCAGTCATTATTATGTAGCAATTAGAATCAACGCAGAAAAACACAACCGGTCAATCGAACCGGAAGCCACCACAAAAATAGTCAATGAATATCAAAAAGAATACAATTTGCAAAAAATAATTTATAAACAGACATCAAGTTGTCCGTTTTGCAAATACAAAGCACTTTATATTAATCATTTAAAAAAACAACAAACAGCAAAAGTTTTCCATTTCGGAAAACTTTTGCTGTTTGTTGTCCCCCATCCGTGAGGAAAAGGAGCTGCCGGATACAGTCTCCCTAAGGACAAAGGCATCACATTTCAGCAGTCACATGAACCACCGTACCGGAAGGGAATATCGGAACCGTATTACCTTCAATCCTGTTTCCGTTTACAATCAGCCGTTTTATGCCTTTTTGCGATGAATTCAGGTTGACCACCTTTATAATATACTGCGCTCCCCTGAAACGGCGGTTCACAGTGTAGCCCTTCATTCCGGACTCTATGCAGGGATCTATCAAAAGTCCGTCGTAAGTCGGCTTGATACCCAATATGAACTGGGTCACCGCGTACCAGTTCCATGCTGCCGTTCCGGTAAGCCATGAGTTCTTTCCTTCGCCCGGACGGGAAGCATCCTTTCCTGCCACCATCTGCGAATAGACGTACGGCTCCACTTTATGAAGGGTCTGGTCCTTGATATACGCCGGGCATATCTTGCGCCAGTACCCGACTGCGGCATTGCCGTTTCCACATACTGTCTCGCCTATTATCACCCACGGATTGTTATGACAGAATATGCCGGCATTCTCCTTATATCCCGCCGGATAACTTGAGATCTCACCATATTCTATATAATAGCGAGTGAAAGCCGGGTTGTTCAATACTATTCCATGCTCAGAATCAAGACGTCTCCTGACGGAATCCAGAGCCTTGCCGCACAGTCCCTCCTCAAGACCTATCCCTGCCATCGTGCACCAGCCGTTGGACTCGATGAAAATCTGCCCCTCCTCATTCTCACAGGAGCCTACCTTGCGACCGTAATAATCATACGCCCGCAGGAACCATTCTCCGTCCCAGCCATATCTCCTGACGGCCTTCACCATATCATCAATATGACCCTGTGCACGGTCCGCCTCATCGTTCCTGCCCGTATAACGGCAGAGCTCCACGTAATCGCGGCCGCTGAACACGAAAAGGCCGGCTATCATGAGGCTCTCAGCCTTACTGCCCTCCGTCTTGTTCTCTGTCGTCTGGAAGCTTTCATCCGGATCGTTCGAGAAACAGTTCAGGTTCAGGCAGTCGTTCCAGTCGGCACGTCCGATAAGCGGCAGTCCGTGAGGTCCAAGATTGTTCACCACATGGTCAAATGAAACGGTAAGGTGCTCAAACAGACTCTTTTCACTGCCGGGTACATTGTCGAACGGAACAGGCTCATCCAGGATACTGAAATCACCGGTCTCGCGCAGATATCCTGTGACGCCGAAAATGAGCCACATCGGATCATCGTTGAATCCTCCGCCGATACCGTCATTGCCGCGTTTGGTAAGAGGCTGATACTGGTGGTAGCAGCCACCGTCCGTGAATTGGGTGGACGCGATGTCGATGATACGTTCCCTGGCTCTTCCGGGTATCTGATGCACGAAGCCTATCAGGTCCTGGTTGGAATCACGGAATCCCATTCCACGTCCTATGCCGCTCTCAAAGAAGGAAGCACTGCGTGAAAAACAGAACGTTATCATGCACTGATACTGGTTCCAGATATTCACCGTCCGGTCTATACGCTCGTCACCGCTGTTTACCGAAAATATGCTGAGCAGGTCATCCCAATATCCGGCAAGACGGTCAAACTCGGCATCGACCTTTTCCGCTGTGTCAAGACGTGACAGCGTCTCACGGGCAGGACGTTTGTTTATAACCCCCTTGCTCTCCCACTTCTCCTCCTGAGGATTCTCGACATATCCCAGGACGAATATCAGGTCCTTGCTCTCGCCCGGTTTCAGTTCCAGCTCGATATAGTGGGAAGCTATCGGTGACCAGCCATGCGCCACGCTGTTGCGGGGACGGCCTTCCATCACCGCATCAGGGGCATCAAACCCGTTGTATAAGCCAATGAACGATTCGCGGTCCGTATCGAAACCCTGGACCGGCACATTGACCGAATAGTAGGCGTAATGGTTACGGCGCTCCTTGTACTCGGTTTTATGGTAAATCACTGAGCCTTCAATCTCCACCTCACCCGTAGAGAAATTCCGCTGGAAGTTCTCCATATCGGTCGAGGCATTCCAAAGGCACCATTCCTGGAAGGAGAACAGTTTCAGCCGTTTGACTCTGTCGCTGCCATTGTACAGGGATAGTTTGTGGACCTCGGCCCAGGTCCTTAAAGGGACGAACATCAGGACCTTGGCTGTCACACCGTCCTTCCGTCCCTCTATTCTGGTATAGTTCATGCCATGACGGCACTCGTAAAAGTCAAGAGGAGTCTTGCAGGGTTTCCATCCCGGGTTCCATACCGTATCACCGTCCTTTATGTAGAAATACCTGCCTCCGGCATCCATGGGAACCCCGTTGTAACGGTATCTGGTGATTCTGCGGAACTTTGCATCCTTGCAGAAACTGTATCCTCCAGCTGTATTTGACACCAGGCCAAAGAAATCCTCTGTGCCAAGGTAGTTGATCCATGGCCATGGAGTGCAGGGATCAGTTATGACATACTCCCTGGACTTGTCATCGTAATGTCCGTATTCCTTAGTCATATCATCTATTTCTTGAGCGGGAACTTAAAGGCAAGGAATCCCATGACCAAAGCTATGACGGCAGGGATCAGTGAGAACAGCGACCAGACCATGGTACGCACGGAATCTGTCACTGATGCCGGGTCTATCACGGAATTGCCGAATTCATCGGGAATCATGCGTGCTCCGGCCAGTCCGAGAAGCAGTGCAATGAGCGAACCGGATATGGCTCCTCCCAGTTTCTGCGCCATCGTGCCGGATGAGAAAATCAGTCCTGTCGATGAAGTGCCGAACTTTTCAGTGGCGAAATCTGCCACATCGGCATACATGGACCACAGAAGCGGCGAATAGAGACCCACTCCCACAGAGGTCAGGATGACAACGGCCACCATAAGCCAGATATACTTAGGATCCATCGGAATGAAGAAAAACAGCACGGAGAACACCATACATATAACTGAAGCCCATACAAAAGCCTTACGCTTGGAGCCGATCCATGCCGCGAATCCGGGCGACATGCCTCCGAATATCATGCATGTCACCTCGCCGAACGCCATGAGTACGGTGTAATTGATAATCAGGCCGCCGACAGTAACGTCACCTCCAAGGCAATACGAGATCATATAGCCTGCCACGGCATAGCGGAAGCCGTTGAAGAAATTTGTGCAAAGACCTATCAGAGTGAGATAAATCCAAGGCTTGTTACGGAACAGGTCCGCAAACTGACGGAATGAGTATTTCTCTGCACGGACAGGTTTCAGACGCTCTTTTGTAAGGAGTCCGCAGACAAGCGTCATGGCAGCCGCTGTCACGCCGAATATAACACCGAGAACAGCATACTGGTGGGCATCCGTGCCGCCCACCATTCTCTGCAGGTACGGGAATGAGAGCAGCGTGATGAATCCCATCGCATACGCACCGACCATTCGGTATGAAGAGAACTGGTTCTTTTCATTGTCATCATCGGTCATCACTCCCAACAGGGAACCGTAAGGTACATTTACCATGGTATAGACAGCCATCATGAGCAGATAGAGGATATATGCATATACCCGCTTGCCGACCGGCCCCAGGTCAGGGGTGAAAAGCAGAAGAGCGAAAACCAGTCCGAAAGGAATCGCTCCGAATATCAGCCAGGGACGGTATGTCCCCCAGCGCGACTGCGTGCGGTCAGCCAGACTGCCCATCAAAGGGTCGGTAACCACATCAAAGAGTCTGGCCACAAGCATCAGGGCTGCAGCATCGGCAAACGTCAGTCCGAACACATTGGTAAAGAAAAGCGGGAAAGCGATGGACATGATCTTCCATGTTATTCCACCGGCAGCGGCATCGCCAAGGGCGTAGGCGATCTTTTCCCTGACGGGAATCTTAGATGAACTCATTGTTTTTATCGATTAACTGGTTAATAATATTCATTTTTACTGATTAAAATGGTTAATCCCGGCAGTCTGTCTCTTGACTTCAGATGCAGGCACGACCGTTTCATTTCAACATATCATCAATCGCTGACAACTCCTCCCTGCTGAAGGAGGTGTTTCCGACTGCCTTGATGTTGGCCATAAGCTGTTCAGGCGAACTGGCTCCGGTAAGCACCGAGGTCACCAGTCCGTCCTTCAGGAGCCATGAAAGCGCCATTGCCGAGAGGGTCTGGCCGCGTCCGGACGCAATCCGGTCCAGACCTTTGATGCGTTCCGTAAGGTCTGGAGTGAGAACATCCTTCTTGAGAAAGAAATTACGTGCCATACGGGAGCGCTCAGGTATTCCGTTCATATATCTGTCTGTCAGAAGTCCCTGCGCGAGCGGGGAGAATGCAGTGAATCCCACCCCGTAACCGGCACAGGACTTGAGGATACCCGACTCCTCTACATGCCTGTCGAGCAGGTTGTAACGTCCCTGATAAACCAGGCAAGGCGCATCGTGGCTTCGGAGATAGCTGAACGTGAAGTCAAGAGTTTCCTGAGGATAGTTCGATATACCTATATATAGAGCCTTGCCGCTGCGGACAATGTCAACCAGGGCCTGGAGAGTCTCCTCAAGCGGAGTGAGAGGGTCGTATCTGTGGGAATAGAACAAATCGACATACTCTATCCGCATACGCTTCAGGCTCTGGTCGAGACTGCTGAAAAGATACTTCCTGGAGCCCCAGTTTCCGTACGGGCCAGGCCACATGTCATAGCCGGCTTTCGTGGTAATGAACAGCTCATCCCTGTATCGCCGGAACGAGCTGTCCATTATCCGTCCGAAATTTTCTTCGGCTGACCCGTATTCAGGGCCATAGTTGTTAGCCAGGTCAAAGCAGGTGATGCCGTTGTCGAATGCGCAACGTGCTATTTCCTGTGCAGTCTCGAAGTTGTCAACACTTCCGAAATTATGCCACAGTCCAAGAGAGACTGCCGGCAGTTCAATTCCGCTCCTGCCGCACCGGACATATTTCATCCCGTTTACGTAACGGTCCGGGGCGGCGCAATAAAGAGAATGGTCCATACACATAATCGGTCAAGCGTAATACATGTCAGCCGGCAGACGGAATCAATCCGCGACAATGGGCTTATATCTGGGTACAAGCAGTTTCATCACCGTCCAGCCAATCAAGTAGGCGACAGCACAGATACAGAACACAATCATATATCCGGCCTCCTTACCCTCAAACCCGAGGAAAGTAAAAGCCGAACCCAGGGCATCACTCTTAGTAAACAGCATGCCGGCACCCTTGTTAATCATAAATGATGCCAGACCACCCATGGTAGTACCCACACCGGTAATTGTTCCGATAGTTGACTTGGGGAACATATCACCAATGGTAGAGTAAAGGTTAGCCGACCAAGCCTGATGTCCGGCGCCGGCCAGACCGATGATGATTGCGGGGAACCACGCGCTGTACTTGGCCAGAGGCTGTGCAAAAAGCGCCAGCAACGGGAAGAATGCAAATATCAGCATAGCCTTCATACGGCCGGGATAAGGCTCCATACCCTTTTTCTCAACAAAGTATTTGGGCAGATAACCTCCACCTATGCTTACCACAGTAACGATCAGATAAAGCACGAAAATCAGTTTGATAGCCATTGCAGAGTCTGAACGGTAGCCGAACCTGTCTGAGAAGTATGCAGGTGCCCAGAAAAGGAAGAACCACCAGACACCGTCTGTAAAGAACTTTCCGCAGATGAATGCCCATGTCTGACGGAAAGTGAAGCATTTGAAGAAAGGAATAGACTTCTCCTCCTTAACCGGCTCGGCAGCCTTGGCTGCAGCCAGCCCGGCAGCATCATCCTGATGTATGTATTCCAGTTCAGCCTGGTTCACGAACCTGGACTCCTCAGGTTTACGGTAAAGTCCGAACCAGAAGAACATCCATACAAAGCCCAGCGCACCGATGATGATGAATGCCATCTCCCAACTGGTGGCGGCAGCCAACGGAGGGATGCAGGCGGGAGCAGCCAGCGCACCTACCGATGCACCGGCATTGAATATTGATGTGGCGAACGCACGGTCCTTCTTGGGAAAATACTCAGCCGTCACCTTGATGGCAGCAGGGAAGTTACCGGACTCACCCAGGGCCAGCACCGCACGGCAGAATATGAACATATAGACCGAGGCCGTAGTGACGAGCAGCATGATATCGGCCGAATTCTTGGCAGCCTCCATTGACTCGGCACCGGCCCATTTAAGTGCGCCCCATCCGCAGGCGGCATGCATGCAGGCACCGACCGACCAGATGAATATGGCCCACAGATAACCCTTGCGGGTGCCCAGTTTGTCAATGAACTTGCCGCTGAACAGACAGGCTACCGCATAGAAAATGGAAAAGAAACCGGTTATGGTACCATACTGGCTGTCACTCCAACCGAAATCAACTGAAATGAAATCTTTCCAGGTAAGTGAAAGGACCTGACGGTCCAGATAATTGACTGTTGTGGCCACAAAAAGGAGGGCACACATTACCCAGCGGAAGTTTGTCATCCGTTGAGCCGTTGTTTTTGATACAGTTGTCATATTGTCTTTAGGTTAGTTGTTATCGTTCAATAAACCGCATTAAAGTCATCCGCCGGCACTGCCGTCATTCGGTATAATAAACCCTCTTAACCCGGATGGACACCGTGGAGATGACCTCATACGGAATCGTATCCAGGATATCCGACAGGACATGTACCGGAAGGTCCTTTCCGAAAATCTCAACCGGATCCCCTTCCTTGCACTCAATGCCAGTCACATCTATCATGCAAACATCCATACAGATGTTTCCCACATACCACGCCTTCTGCCCGTTAACGAGACAATATGCATGGCGGTTGCCCAGATGACGGTCCAGGCCATCGGCGTAGCCAATGGGTATGGCGGCTATCCTGGAATGGCGCAGAATCTTTTCCCTGCGGCCGTAACCGACTGTCTCTCCGGGCTCAAGCTCCCTTATCTGAAGAATCGTGGTCTTGAGCGTACATACCGTCTCAAGATCGGAGTTGTCTATCGGATTGATGCCGTACAGGCCAAGCCCCAGGCGAACCATGTCATACTGGACCTTAGGGAACCGCTCTATTCCGGCAGAATTACAGATATGACGTATTATATGATGCTTGAATGAAGCCTGGACGGTATCCGCCGCCGTATTGAACCTTTCAATCTGAAGTCCGGTAAAATCATCGAACTCGCTGCTGTCGCTTCCCACGAAATGAGTGAACACGGAACGGGGAATCACAGCGGTCTGACGCTTGAGACGGTTCACAAGTTCAGGGACATCCGAAACATCGAATCCGAGCCTGTGCATACCTGTGTCTATCTTTATGTGAATCGGGAAGTTGGTTATACCGTTGTGTTCGGCGGCACGGATTATCGCGTCAAGGAGATGGAAGCTATAGACCTCGGGCTCCAGTTTCTGGTCAAAGAGAGTGTTGAAAGACGTACGTTCCGGGTTCATGACCATGATATTGGTCGAGATACCCGCCTTACGCAGTTCCCAGCCTTCATCGGCCACTGCTACCGCAAGATAATCCACCTGCCTGTCCTGAAGTGTCTTGGCAACCTCGATTGCTCCGGAACCGTATGCCGATGCCTTGACCATACAGATAATCCCGGTTTCGGGCCTGAGCATGCTTCTGTACCGGTCAAGATTGTCGGCAAGCGCATGGAGGTCAACCTCCAGTATGGTCTCATGGACCTTCAGTTCCAGGCGCTCGGCTATCCTGTCAAACATGAACACACGGGCACCTTTGATAAGAACCAGCTCATTACGCAACTGCTCAGCCAGACCCGACTTGAGGAACTCGTCGGTAGTCTTGAAGAAGTGTTTGTCCGGCACGTCGAATCTGAGTGCTTCCGATGATATGTCAGGACCTATTCCTATCAGTCTTGAGATGCCGCGGTTCTCCACGAGCTGCGCCACCTTCCGGTAAAGTTCGTGGACCGACAATCCGGACTGGAGGATGTCCGACAGGATGAGAGTCCTTCCGCGCGACTTGTCATCATGCCTCCTGGCCATGAAATCAAGGGCTATGGCCAATGAAGAGAAATCCGAATTGTAACTGTCGTTGATAAGGACACAACCCTGTTTCCCGTCCTTCACCTCAAGGCGCATGGCAAGCGGTTCCAGAAGCGGCATCCTCTCCGTGATCTTTTCAGGAGGCACCATAAGGAAAATGCAGACGGCGAGGCAATGCAGGGCATTCTCTATCGAAGCGTCGTCGGTGAAGGGTATGGTGAAACTGTTTTCAAGTCCGATATAGCGGTAGCGTATCTCGGTTGAACTTTCACCCTTGACGACAGA
>Ga0310786_10008479_pt1 | contig 13180 bp, 11 predicted proteins | sample AusTroGonzalo_MG_FD_203881 | JGI IMG/M metagenome (GOLD analysis project Ga0310786, IMG submission 203881) | Bovine rumen microbial communities from tropical cattle in Woodstock, Queensland, Australia - Gonzalo_03 (v2) (version 2) | ecosystem: Host-associated > Mammals > Digestive system >... | reverse complement strand
CCGGATCATCTGTTCGTTTGAAGGAGCGTCCTTCAATTGACCGACCGTGATCTTATGCAGAGAAATGGAAACAACCCGGTCTTTCTCCCTGCGTCCTGCCGCCATGCTGAAGCCGAACAGCACATTTTTTCCCGGAAGCATTTCAACAAACGCCTTAGGAGAAAGATTGTTCCCGACAATGACGATGTTTTTTGAGCCGTTGTCTGTAATCAGGGGAATCACGCTGTTGATCTGTGTGTAACGCATCACGACGAATATCACGTCGTAGACGTCGTCTTTTTTCAATTCCCGGATGACCGGGAGCCGGTATCTTCTTTTTCGCATGGAGAAGATCGGATCAATGACCAGGCCGTTTTTTCCCAACGTATCCGCCCATTTGCCCCTCGCCAGGATCGAAACGTTTCTGCCGGAAGCAAACAGGTCAGCTGCCAGATTCGAGCCGATTACTCCGGCTCCGATCACAAGTATTCTCATCTTTCTGATCCCCGTTCTATGCTTCTTTCACACTCTGCATACATCAAAGCGATTCGCGCTGCCATTTCTTTGCTGAAGGTGACCTGCCAGCCGCTTTTCTCAAGGAAAACCAGGTACTCCTGCGCAGACCATTGATGTTCAAAGCGAACGCCTGCGATCCGCAGGATCCCGGACCAGATGCGGCTTATAAACGTCCCTTTATGTTCCACGAAATTCGGCGCGATCAGGAGACCACCGGGTCTGAGAACACGGTCGATCTCAGAGAGTACCTTTTCCGGGTCTGGAACAATGTGCAGCGCATTTGCAATGAGAACAACATCAAAAGAGTTGTCCTCATAAGGGAGCGCCATGGCATCGGCCACTTCAAAGCGGAGATTCGCCGGGTATTCGCCTTTCTTAGCCTCAGCGATCATACCGTCGGAATAGTCTGTGGCGAGCATTGTTTTCGTGGCAGATGCTATATGTTTTGCGAGAAGACCCGGACCCGTAGCAATCTCCAGGACCTCTTTACCCTTAACCGTTTCAGGTATCCGTTCGTACATAAAATCGTAAATCTTCTGGTCTGCCTTCATGGCACGCTTATAAATCGGCGCGTATAAATCCCATATCTTTTTGTTCATATACGTTCCTCTTTATCTACCAGCTTCAATGCGCATACAAGATACATCAGGAGCCAGCCAAAGGATTCGAAGCCGGAATCAAGACCTTCCGCGATATAATTCATCAGCTGGCCAACAAGAGAAATTACGACCGGGTTGCAGATCAGGGCGATCTTCTTGACCGGGAGTTTTCCCTTGACGACCAATCCGATCCATCCGAGTGAAACGAATACATCGCAGATCAAAAAACCTAATCCCAGAGGAACCGCAATGCTCTTCAATACACGGAGGACCATATCCATAGATGTCTGCAGACTGCCGGTTGCCTCCATTCCCGCGTTGAAAACGACAGGAAGCATACAGATTCCGATATGGATGAAGGCAAAGTACAGAATCCCGCCCCAGTTCGCAATCTTAAAGAGCTTATACAGCTTGCTTTCTGCCAAACCGTATTCCTTCTCCATCACCTTCATCAGCTCTGTCGCAGCCACCGCAAACAGGGCAGCGCAGATAAAGCCAAGGACAGAAGAGGCTGCGTACCGCCAGTCCGGCACCACATTGGCTGTCATGCCCATATACGCGTCCGGGGAATCCGAAAAGCAGAAGGTGCCAAATCCCAGCAGATAATCTCCGATCATTGCCAGAATCATGGCATATACGCAAAAAAGGATCTTTTGTCTTGAAGTCAGGCTTTTCACACTAAAGACCTCCGTATGAACGTTTCTATTTCCTCACATGTTCCCGGCGCGGTCGTTAGCTTTTGCTAACCGCTGCGCAAAAAAAAGAGAGACAATCTCACCTACCGAATCGTTCATCCGCAGGAACGTGTTTTGCCTTCACGCCGGGGGGTAACCGCTCAGGCTTCACGGCATCTTCCGGGATCGCCCAGGCATGGCCAAAACGCTCACAGCCGGGAATTCTGCCCGCCAGAATATACTGATTGACCCAACGGACAGACACATTCCATTTTCGGGCGGTCTCTTGAACTGACAGGTATCCTTTCAACTCTGCACCTCTTTTTCTCACAACAACAATCATCATAGGATGGAGGGGCAATTTCGGTTAGCATTACCTAACCTTGCTTGTATTATAATCCGTTCCCGGAATAAATCAAGATGTTAAGCGAAAAAAGCTGAATCGCAGGGTTTGTTTGTTGCAAGCAAAGCGCGGATTTTTCCCTTGACAGGGAAACAGACGGCTGTTATAATCATGGTTAGCAAATGCTAACCTTATAAAGTTCAGCGAGGTGTCCGTTGAGTACAAAGGATTTTGATATCCGGGAGGCGCTGGTCAGGAGTGGGAGAGAGGAATTTCTCCTCCGTGGATTCGAAGGTGCGTCTCTGCGGGCGATCTGCCGTAAGGCGGGCGTCACGACCGGGGCTTTCTATGCCTACTTTGATAGGAAGGAAGCCCTGTTCTCCGCCATCGTGGAGCCAATGCTGGCAGACTTCCGCCGGATGTATGACAGAATCGCAGAAAAGGCGCTGGCGGATGTGACCAGCAGCGAAGAAAACGAGTTGGAGGCCATCGAATTTCTCTGTGCGCACAGAGACGAATTCCGACTGCTGTTCGACTGCTCCGTTGGGACGAAGTACGCCGACTTTAAGGACACGCTTTTGGAAACCCTGTTCATGCGTTCCTACCAGCGCTGCTTTGATCGCTATGCTGCCGGGCCGGTAGAGCCCGCAGTAGTGCGGCTTTTCGTGCGCATCAAATTCACTCAGTACATGGAACTGATTTATGGAGGATATCCAATGAAGGATGTAAAGCGACTGATCCGGCAATATGCCGCCTTTACGGAGGCGGGCTTCCTGAGGCTGATCGAAGAACTGAAAAGGGCAACGGCATAGGCTCCCGACCAAGGATGGTCGGGAGCTTCTTTATAACACTTTTCTAAAATCGTTATTTTCAGGAGAGATTTGATGAAACGTTACATCCTGCGCCGTGCGCTGGTGTTCTTTCTGGTGCTGCTGGGCGTAAGTATCCTGAGCTTTGCCCTCATCGGGCTCTTTGGCCGGGACCCGGCGGAGATTATCGCCCGGCGGACGAATCTTCACGCCACATATGAACAGATCGAGGCGGTCCGCCGCAGCATGGGCCTGGACAAGCCCCTCCCGGCACGCTACTTTGCCTGGATGGCCGGCCTTTTTCGGGGGGACGTGGGCGTCTCCATCTATTCCTACAAGCCCATCATGGAGGATGTGGGGCGGTATCTGCCCGTTTCCCTGTCTCTGGTTGGACTTTCCATGGCCTGGGTGATCCTGATTTCCCTTCCGATCAGCCTGGTTTGCGCCAACCGCCCTGGCAGCATTACAGACCACGCCGTCCGCTTCTGCAGCGTGGTGGGTTTGAGTTTCCCCACCTTCTGGCTGGGCTTCCTGCTGCTCATCGCCTTCGCGGTAAAAAAGCCCATCTTCACGATCCTTCCAGCGCCGGGGCTCAAGGGTTATATCCTGCCCTCCTTTGCTTTGTCGGTGCCGGTGTTCTCCGGGTTTATCCGGGTTTTCCGTGCCTCTCTCCTGAAGGAAATGAGGTCCGATTACGCGGACTACGCCAGGGCCAGAGGTTTCAGCCGGAGGCGCATCCTGATTGATCATGCCCTGCGCAACGCCCTGCCCCCGGTGGTGACCATGTTCTGCCAATACCTGGGCTACCTGATCGCAGGCGGGGCGGTGGTGGAGAACGTCTTCAGCCTGAATGGATTGGGGACCTACCTGGTGGGCTGCGTGGCCTCCGCGGATTCCACCGCTGTGGCCACTTGTGCTGTGATCGTTGCCGCCGTTTTTGTCGCAGCCAATCTCCTAGGGGACATGGCGAACCGTCTGCTCTGCCCCTGGACAGTACGGGAGGACAGCCATGATTAAGCGGCTTTTCCGAAATCCTCAGGCAATACTAGGCTTGGCGCTGATTCTTATCGTGCTGTTGGCGGCCCTGCTTTCCCCGCTGCTGGCTCCTCACGATCCCAACGCCACGGACCTGACAAAGAAGTATGTGCCCCCCTGCCCGGAGTATCCGCTGGGGGCGGATGAGCTGGGGCGCTGCGAATTGTCCCGGCTGATATACGGCGCCAGGGCCTCCCTGGGCATCAGTGTCCCGGTGCTGCTGATCCTGGCTGTCCTCGGACTCTTTCTCGGCGCCCTCAGTGCTTGCGGCGGCCGGGTTCTGGACCACATCCTGACCTTTGTCTGCGACACCTTCATTTCCTTTCCCCAGCTGGTGATCGCCATCGCCATCATTGGCATCCTGGGGACGGGGGTCCGCTCAGTCATCCTCTCCATTGTGGTGGCTATGTGGGCCTGGTTTGCCCGCATGGTCCGCTCCTATGCCACCCTGGAGATGGGAAAGGACTACATCTTGGCAGCACGGCTCTCCGGCTGCGGTACCGTGAAGCTCATCTGTCTGCACCTCATTCCCAATATCCTGCCCCAGTTTCTTGTATACCTCTCCACCGGCGTGGCCTCCTCCATCCTCATGGTATCCGGCTTTGCCTTCCTTGGGCTGGGACTCCCGCCGGAGACGGCGGAATGGGGCGGTATGCTCAGCAGCGCCAGGGGAACGATCTATACCCATCCGGAAATGCTGGTCTATCCCGGCATATGCATCCTGATCGCCGCTGCGGGCTTCAACCTCTTCGGCGAGGCACTGCGGGACGAGCTGGAGGGCGAGGGATGAGAGAATTGTGCGCAAACGAACTGACCGTCTCCCTGAAAAGAGAAGGAAAGCCCTTGGTGGATAAGATTTCCTTCCGTCTCGGTGAAGGGAAAAGCCTCATCCTTCTGGGGGAATCCGGCTGCGGCAAGACCATGACCTGCCGCGCCGTGATGGGGCTGCTGGAAAAGAGGCGTTTTCACGTTTCCGGCAGCGTATCTCTGGACGGTTCGGAATTGCTGGGCTTGTCGGAGAAAAAGCGGGCCGGTGTCTACGGAAAGCGCCTTGCCTTCATCCCCCAGAACCCCATGACGGCGCTGGACCCCTCCGTATCCATCGGAAGACAGATGGATGAGACCCTGCGGCTTCACACCAAGCTGAACAGCACCCGGCGGCGGGCACGGATATGCTCCTCTCTGCTGGAGTCGGGGCTGGAGGAGACCGAGCGGGTATGCCGAGCCCGGCCGAATATGCTCTCCGGCGGAATGCTTCAACGGGTACTGATCGCTGTCGCTCTGAGTACCGGCGCGGAGCTGGTGATCGCCGACGAGCCTACCACGGCCTTGGACGTGGTGCTGCGCAACGAGACCGTGGATGCCTTTGTGCACCTTCGGGAAAAGGGTGCCGCCGTCCTGTTCGTTACCCATGACTTTGCCGCCGCCCTGCGCCTGGGGGGCGAAGTCCTGGTCATGCGGGAGGGAACCGTGGTGGAGCGGGGCGACGTCCGGGAGGTCTGGGCCTCCCCAGGGAGCGAATACACGAAGGCGCTGGTGCGGGCCTCTGCCCTTTCCAAAGGAACAAGCTATGCTGATTGCTGAACATGTGACCAAAACCTACAAAAACGGCAAGGCGGAAACCACAGCTGTGAAGGATGTGAGTCTGTCGCTTTTCCCTGGAGAACTCACCGTACTGGTGGGTCAGTCCGGCTGTGGAAAGACCACTCTGTCCCGCATCTTGGCCGGGATCATCCCGCCCACCTCCGGAAGCGTCCTCCTGAACGGAAAGAACGTGTCGCCGCCTGCCAGAAGGAAAAACCAGCAGCTGAACGCTGAGATCCAGGTGGTGATGCAGGACGCGGGGAGCGCCTTGGACCCGCATTTTTCCGTGTATCGCAGCATCGCCGAACCCATCCGAAATTTGCTGCGCCTGTCAAAGACTGAGGAAAAAGCCCGCGTCGCCTCCCTGATGGAAAGGGTCCGGCTCCCTGCGTCGCTGGCTGACCGCCGTCCGGGGGAGCTTTCCGGCGGACAGCTGAAACGGGTCTGCATCGCCAGGGCTCTGGCAACTTCACCCCGATATCTGATCTTCGATGAGGCCACCTCCGGCCTGGACGTGCTGGTGAAAGAAACGATCCTGGACCTGATCCGGGAACTGCATCGGGAAACCGGGGCAGCTACCCTGATGATCACTCACGACATGGACGCGGCCCTGTATATGGCGGACCGGATCGCCGTTATGCTCCGGGGTGAGATCGTAGAAAATCGCCTTTATACCGGCGACCTCTCCTGCCTGACTCATCCCTACTCCCACCGACTTTTGGAGCAGATGGAGCCCTATGCCTGATACCGACCGGCACCAACGCCGTTCCGTATACCAAACGATCAATGCAAAAAGGAGAAGAAAACCATGAACCTGAAAAGACGAGTGCGCTTTCCCCTGACCCTGCTGGCGCTGGCCTTCTGCCTGATGCTTTCCGCCTGCGGCGGGAACACACCGCAGCCCACCCCGACGCCGGACCGGACCGCCGCGCCGCAGCAGAGCAGCGCTCCCGCGGAAGAAACTGCAGCGGAGCCCAAAACCGTCGTGCTGGCGGAAAGCTGGTCCTTCCCCTCGTTCTATCCCGTCATCTCACCGGAGACCGCAGTGAACTTCGGCATTGCCTACTGGACCATGAACTTCTATGACACCCTGGTCCGCTATAACGAGAACAATGAGATCGCGCCTTGCCTTGCGGAGAGCTGGGAGGTCAGCGACGACGGTCTCACCTATACCTTCCGCCTTCGGGACGGGGTGAGGTTCTCCGACGGAACGCCCCTTACCGCTGACGCGGTGAAGCAGAGCATCGACGCCGCCCGAGTGAACCTGGGAAATTATGTCGGAAACTACGGCAAGATCGGCGTGCTCATCGCCGACACCCAGGCAAAGGATGATTTCACCTTCGTCCTGACCCTGACGAATCCCTATTACTCCGCTCTGAACGACCTGACCTACTGCCTGCCCTACGCCGTTGTGAATCCCAGGGCCTTTGAGGGAGGCTTTCCGGCTGCTTTTGCAAACTGCGCATCCGAGACCATGGGCACCGGCCCCTATATGTACGCGAGCTATGACGGCATGACCTATACTTTCGTCCGCAATCCTTACTACTGGGGTCAGGCTCCCGATGTGGAAACCTTCCAGGTGAAGGAGATCCCGGACAACGACGCCAAGATCCTGGCCTTGCAGAGCGGAGAGGTGAATGCTCTCCTGGGTTCCGACAAGCTCACCTATGACGGCTTCGCCCAGCTGTCCGCCGCCGGTTACGGGACCAGAGTGAACGACGCCGGGAACCGAAGCACATACTTGGGTATGCGCATCAAGGACACCATGCTCTGGAACGAGACCTATACCGAGGTGGTGCAGACTATTCCTGCCGGCGTCTTTGCGGATAAAAACGTCCGTCTGGCTGTTTCCTATGCCATCGACCAGCAGCTCCTGGCCCAGAGCGTTTTCAACGGCGTCGAGACCCCGGCTGAGACGCTCTTCGCCTCCACAAAGCCCTACTGCGATGTTCCGGTGACCACCTATGAAACGGATATTGCCAAAGCAAACGCCCTGTTGGAGGAAGCGGGTTGGACGGATTCAGACGGTGATGGCATCCGGGAGAAGGACGGAGAGAAGCTGACGGTGACCATCTCCTTCTCCAATGATTTTGGCACCCTGGCGGCGGCCATGTCAGGCGTGAAGGCCCAACTGGAGGCCGTGGGCTTCTCTGTGGAGCTGGCTCCGGCGGCGGACATGATGGGCTGGTTCATGGCCGCCATGACTGGTAGCTACGACCTCATCTACTGGGAGACCAACGGCGGGGCTATGGATCCCTCCTCCACCGTCAGCAACATCGGTTCCATGGCCGACCCGGTATTGGGGCAGCTCCCCGGTTTCGGCAGCATCGCGAATGAGCTAATTGCCGAACTGGATACCACTCCCAGCGATGCGCGGGTGCGGGAGATCTACCGGACCATTCTGACCAGCATTGCCGACGAAGCCCTGGTAATCCCCCTGGTCTATGTTAACGAGACCGCCGTCTGGAACAGCGATGTGATCGCAGATTACGTCTATTACTACGACGCGAACTATACCCTTGTCCAGAATATCCGCTTGAAATAACGCGGGAGCGTGATGACAATGTTCACAAAAGTCAAGCCCTATATGGGTGAGTATGTGCGCTACACCCGGCGAGCGGCGGCGGTGGTCACCATCTCCGTGGTGCTGAGCGTCCTGCCCTATTTCCTGCTGTATCAGCTCATCGCGCCGCTGGTGGTGGGGGAAGCACTGACATTAGGGTTCGTCCTCCTCCGGGCAGGTCTCACCGCCGTTTGTCTCGTGGGCAACGCGGTCCTCTATGTCCACGGCTTGGACCTGAGCCATTTCAGCGCCTACAACACGCTGAAAAACCTCCGCACCGCCCTCCAGGGGAGGCTGGAAAAGCAGCCCCTGGGGGTGATCCGGGAGCTGGGGAACGGGCAGATCAAAAAGGTATTCACCGACGATATCGACACCATCGAGCTGCTGCTGGCCCACGCCATCCCGGAGGGGATCGGGAATCTCATCATTCCGGCAGTGGTGATCCTGGCCATGTTTTTCGTGGACTGGAAGCTGGCTCTCCTCTCCGTGGCCTCCCTGCCCTTCGGGCTCCTGACCATGGGGATGATGTTCAAAATCGGCATGAGCCGCATGGAAGCCTACTACGGCGCCGCAGCGAAGATGAACAACACCATCATCGAATACGTCAACGGCATGGAGGTGGTCAAGGTCTTCAACCGGGACGGGGAGAGCTATGAGCGCTTTGAGCGGGATATCCGCTACTACCGGGATATGACCCTGGACTGGTACCGCATCTGCTGGCCATGGATGGCCCTCTATTCCAGCCTGCTGCCCTGTGTGGCCCTCTTCACCCTGCCCCTGGGGGGCTGGTTCGTCCTCCGGGGGTGGAGCAGCCTTCCGGATTTCATCCTGACCCTCTGCATGACCTTTGCCATCGGTGCGCCGCTCCTCAAGGCCCTCAGCTTCGCGGGGAAATTTCCCCAGCTCAATTACAAGATCGAGGCCCTGGAAAAGCTGCTGGACCATCCGCCCCTGAAGCAGTCCGGCCGTTCCTTCGCGGGGCAGGGCAAGGACATCCGCCTGGAGAATGTGCGTTTTTCCTACAAGGACGCTGAGGTCATCCACGGGATCGACCTGGAGATCAGGGAGGGGACCATGACGGCCCTGGTGGGAGAGAGCGGCAGCGGCAAATCCACCTTGGCAAAGCTCCTGGTCCATTTCTACGATCTGGACAGCGGGCGGATCACCCTGGGCGGGCAGGACATTACGGATATGACCGTGGAAGCCCTGAACGAACAGATCGCTTTCGTCTCCCAGGAGCAGTTCCTGTTCAATACCAGCATCTATGAGAACATCCGTCTGGGAAAACCGGAGGCCTCCAGGGAGGAGGTCGTACGGGCGGCAAGTCTGGCCCAGTGCGACGAATTTCTGGCCCGCTTCCCGGCGGGCATTGACGCCAGAGCCGGGGATGGAGGCAAGATGCTCTCCGGGGGCGAGCGGCAGCGAATCTCCCTGGCCCGTGCCTTGCTGAAAAACGCACCGGTCATCGTCCTGGACGAGGCCACGGCCTTTGTGGACCCGGAGAACGAGGAGAAGATGAACGCCGCGATCTCCGAGGTCATCCGGGGCAAGACCGTCCTCATCATCGCCCACCGGCTACACACGGTGATGGGCGCGGATCAGATCGTCGTTCTGGATGAAGGCAAGGTGGAGGCCCAGGGGACCCATAAGGAGCTCCTGGATCGCTCCCCGGTCTACCGGCGGCTCTGGGCCGCGGCGGAGCAGAGCATTGAATGGGAGGTGCGGGCATGATCGCGCTTATGCAGCGTATCCTCCGGCTGGCGGAGGGGTACGGGAGGCGGATCCGCCTGGCGGCGGTCTGCTCCTTCCTCAAGGCGTTCCTCAGCAAAGCGCCCCTGGTGATCGCATTTTATATGATCTCCGGCTTTATCGCCGGGACCGTCACCGGCCGGAACTGTATCCTGGCGGGCGTCGCCATGCTGCTCTGCCTGGGGCTGCAATGCCTGTTTCAGCACCTGGCGGACCGGCTCCAGTCTGGCGCGGGCTTTGAGATGCTGGCAGATCTCCGCATGAAGCTGGGGGCCCATCTGCGGCGGCTGCCCATGGGTTTCTTCACCGAGGGAAACATCGGGCGTATCAGCTCCGTCCTCTCTACGGACATGGTGTTCATCGAGGAAAACCTGATGACCGTGCTGGCGGACCTGATGAGCTATCTCTTCTCTGCGGCGATCTTCATCCTCTTCATGTTCGTTTTCGACTGGCGGCTGGGACTGGCGGCCCTGATCGTCTCGGCGGTCATCTTCGGCATCGGCGAAGCCATGAAGAAGGATACTCTCATGCACTCGGCGGAGCGGCAGGCCGCTGCCCAGCAGGTCACCGACGCGGTGATCGACTTTACCGAAGGCATCGGCATCATCAAGACCTACAACCTGCTGGGGGAGAAATCCAAGGAGCTGACGGAGAGCTTTGCCGTCAACTGCGAGAAGAACCTACGCTTTGAGAAGGATTACGCTCCTTGGGCACGGGGGATCAATATCGCCAACGCCCTGGGCACGGTGGCGATGCTTATCCTGAGCTGGCTGCTGTATCAGGAGGGGACCATGTCCCTGGCCTATTTCATTGGCATGCTGCTCTTCCTTTTCGAGCTGTTTGCTCCCCTGAAGGCCTTTTACAATCAGGTGGCGCGGCTGACGGTAATGAACGCCTGTCTGGACCGGATCGAAGCGGTCTTTGCCGAGACGGAGCTGCCGAATACGGGAACCGGTACACTGGCAGAGACTGATGACGGCCCGGAGATCGAATTCAGGAACGTGAGCTTCGGTTACGGTGAACGGGTAGTCCTGAATGACGTATCTTTTGCCGTGCCCAAGGACAGCATGACCGCCCTGGTGGGTCCCTCCGGCAGCGGAAAATCCACCATCGCGAATCTTCTTCCTCGCTTCTGGGATATACGGAAAGGCGAGATTCTCCTGCGAGGGACGGATATCCGCAGCGTCCCCCTGGCCGCACTCATGGACCACATCAGCATGGTTTTCCAGCGGGTGTACCTGTTCCAGGACACCGTCTACAACAACATCGCCATCGGCAGGCCGGACGCGGCCAGGTCGGAGGTGGAGGAGGCGGCAAAAAAGGCCCGCTGCTACGACTTCATCATGGCCCTTCCTCAGGGCTTCGACACGGTCGTGGGCGAGGGCGGGGCCAGCCTCTCCAGGGGCGAGCAGCAGCGCATCTCCATCGCCCGCTGCATCCTCAAGGACGCCCCCATCGTCATTCTGGACGAGGCCACCGCCAGCGTGGACGCGGACAACGAGAGCCACATCCAGGCCGCCATCTCCGAGCTGGTGCGGGGCAAGACCCTGCTGGTCATCGCCCACCGGCTGAACACCATCGAAAGCGCCGATCAGATCCTGGTGGTGCGGGACGGGCAGATCGCCGAAAGGGGCAGGCATGAGGAACTCATGGCAGCCGGCGGCCTCTACCATACCATGGTCACCAAGCGCAGCGAGATCCGGGGCTTTACCCGCTGATTCTGCGCCAATCAGATTAATGACAAGGAGGAAGTGCAAACATGAAAGAATTTGGCGTATACGAACAGCTGACGCAGCTGGCCTATCTCCCCATCTACTTCAAGCTCTTGCGGGGCGCGATGGAACTGAACGTGTTTTCCCATCTGACCGTCCCGGTCACGGCGGAACATCTTTCCAGGGACCTTGGCTGGCATGAGGCCAATACCCGGATGCTGCTGGACGCGCTTTACTCTCTGGGCTTCGTGAAGAAAAGCGTCGACGGCTACGTCAACACACCGGAAACAACACAGTATCTCGTGATCTCCAGTCCGGATTACGCGGGCGGTTTCCTGACGACTTACATCCAGGAGGGGCTGGCTCCCATGGACGTGGCAAAGCTGGTCCGGGAGGGACCAAACCCCGCCGATATGGGTCAGATGGACCAGCAGCTGGATTTCACCCGCTTCGGGGACGCCTTCCGGGCTGCGCAACGGGGTTGCCGCCAGCAGGAGGTGCTGCGGATCATCCGCTCCCTGCCGGAAGGTGAGGGGATCAAAAACGTGCTGGACATAGGCTGCAATGCCGGTCTGCTGGGACTCGCGGTGATCGCTGACACGCCTGAGCGGAAAGGCGTGCTTTTCGATAAACCTCCCCTGTGCCCGGTGATTGAGGGCTCTATAGCCCAGATGGGCCTGCAGGATCGGGTCCGCGCACAGGGCGGGGATTTCCTCACGGACGAACTGGGCGGAGGCTACGACTTGATTCTGGCGGTCTCCGTCATGCTCTTTGCCAAAGGTGAACTGACGGCGTTCCTGAAAAAGCTGTACGACGCCCTGGCGCCCGGCGGTGTCGTCGTCAGCATCGGGGAGGGCGTCCAACCGGACTTCTCCGGCCCCTGGGATATGGTCATGGGGTATCTTCCTTACTGGCTCCAGGGGATGGACCTAGCCGTGCGAAAGGGCGAGATCGAAGCGGCGGCGAAGGAAGCGGGTTTCCGGGAAACGGAGACGAGGACCGGTCTCCTCTGCTCCGGCACCCAGGATATCGTGATCCTGCGGAAGTAGAGATAGATTTAGAAATGCAAGGAGGCGGTTATGTCTGAAGATGTTCTGGTCCGAAACAGCTCCCCCACCCTGGCCGGGATCAAAACCGGCAGTCTTTTCTCCTGCCCCTTTGTCTCATCGCGCCAGATGCAAATGTGTGTTGGGGAGTGGAACCGCTCCCTTTCCGGGAAAGGGATACGAGTGGTTAACCTGCGCTTTTCCGAAGGTCGAAGCCTGGTCTATGTCTTCCGCCCCCGGCAGCTTGCCCGGGATCTTGCAAAGCCGGAAGCAGCCGCGCTGCTGTCACAGCGGGGATACAACACCGCATTGCCGAAAAAAAGTCTGCTGCGGCTGAAGCAGCGGATCAACGCAGGCGGTGGTTTCCCCCATGAGATCGGTCTGTTTCTGGGGTATCCCCCGGCAGACGTGGACGGATTCATCCGGGACAGCCGGGGATATCAGTATTCCGGCATCTGGAAGGTATATGGAAACGTCGCCAAAACCAAGGCTCTTTTCGCCAGGTACAAGAAATGTACCCGAGATTTATGCGCAAAGCTGAACAGCGGCTGCCCCATCACGGAATTGGCGG
>Ga0310786_10008478_pt1 | contig 13181 bp, 12 predicted proteins | sample AusTroGonzalo_MG_FD_203881 | JGI IMG/M metagenome (GOLD analysis project Ga0310786, IMG submission 203881) | Bovine rumen microbial communities from tropical cattle in Woodstock, Queensland, Australia - Gonzalo_03 (v2) (version 2) | ecosystem: Host-associated > Mammals > Digestive system >... | reverse complement strand
GCTGATGTGCATGCGCCTTTTCATCGACTATGAGCGGTAGCGATGCTGGTATGGTACCCTAATGCGCGTTGTGCGCGTAGGGTAGAGAACATATCAGCAGATGAGTAGATTCGGTAAAGCAATCAGAGTGCTGTTCGGTCGGGAAGGCGCAGAATCCACGCCTTCCCAGCCGGCTGCACAGAAGGAAGAGAGCCTTGTCCGTCAGGGGTACGGATACGAGGAGCTCCTTCAGTTCTTCGCCGGAACGTCACCCCTGAGCATTTCGACGGTCTACCGCTGTGCGGGCGTCATCGCCGACAGCGTCGCATCCCTTCCGCTGCGATACATGAAGCGAAACGGATCCGGGGTTTACGAGGCCGACGAGCGCGACCGCATGAATTATCTCCTCACGGTCCGTCCCAATCCCGGGATGTCCGCATACGACCTCTGGAACAACGCCATCTACCAGGTCCTACTGGCCGGCAACGCATACATCGTACCGGTTTGGTCGAACGTGAAGCCGGACGAGCTCGATTACCTTTTCCTCTGCTCGAGGGGGACCGTTTCGCATGACATCGTAAACAATACCTATGAGGTCTACGACCCGTTGCAGGGCATTTCCGGCACCTACAACGAGGAAGACATCATCCATATCAAGAACGTGTCGCTGGACGGCAAGAACGGCCTTTCGGTGGTGTCCTTCGCGCAGCAGACGCTGGGTATCGCGTCCGCCGGCGACGCTGAGACGCTGAACCGATTCGCCAACGGCGGTAACGTGCGCGGCATCGTGTCGAACGATACCAGCGTGCGCGGTTTCGGCGAGTACCAGGACACGGAGCTCCAGAAGACCGCGAAGGACCTGGACACGAGGTTCCGGACCGGCGAGCGTATTATCTCGCTTCCGGGTCAGGCGCAGTTCTCCCCGCTGTCGATGACGTCGGCGGAGATGCAGTTCCTCGAGTCCCGGAAGTTCACGGTCCGCGAGATCTGCCGCTGGTTCGGCGTACCTCCGTCCTTCGTCTTCGACGACACATCGAACAACTACAAGAGCGCGGAGATGGCGAACGTGGCGTTCCTGTCGCAGACGCTTAACCCGCTCCTGTACAAGATCGAGCGCGAGCTCCAGGGCAAGCTTGTCCCGGAGTTCCGTTCGCCGCGTTACCGCTTCCAGTTCGACCGGCGCGAGCTCTATGCGACGGACCTGGAATCCCGTGCGAACTACCAGACGAAGACGATTGCCGCCGGCATCTACACGATCAACGAATGGCGCCGTTACGAGAACAAGCCTGACGTCGAAGGCGGCGACACCCCGCTCGTAAGCGCCAACCTCAAGACCATATCCGAACTGAAGAGCCAGCAGGCGCAGCCCGCCGGCGAAACTACCAACACTGTCAGCGATGAATAAAGAGAAGATTATCCGCAGGACGTTCTCCGTCTCGACCGACATCCGCATCCGCGAGGCGTCGGAGGCGGGGGATTCGCGTACCATCACCGGCTACGCGATCCTGTTCAACACGCCGTCGGTGGACTTCTGGAACGACGATGAAGGCGAGGGCCGCGAGATCATCGCGCCCGGAGCCGTCACCCGGGAGCTGCTTGACGGGTCCGACATCAAGATGACGATGTTCCACAACAGGGAGAAGATCCTCGCCCGCTCGAAGGAGGGGAAGGGGACGCTTACCTACGGCATCGACGAGAAGGGCGTCTGGTTCGAGTTCGAGGCGCCGGCGACGGCCCTGGGCGACGAAGCCCTGGAGCTGGTGCGCCGCGGCGACCTCGCCGGCTGCTCCTTCGCGTTCAGCACCCGCTACTACGACGAGAGCTGCGTCGAGCACAAGGTCGAGAAGCAGGGGAGCCGTACCGTGGAGACGTACATCGTCAAGTCGATGACGGGCATCTACGACTTCACCATCTGCGCCGATCCGGCCTATCCGGACACTTCCGTCGAGGCGAGGGAGTTCGTGACTTCCCTGCGCGAGCCGGAGGCTCCGGAGAAGGAGCCGGAGGTGTCCGCAGAGAAAATCCAGGCAATTCGTGAGCAGGTAGCATCCATGAGGGCTGCTGCTCGTGCAAAAGTCAATATCGTTTAACCAAATCCTTTTCAAAATGAAGAAGAATTCCATCGAATTCCGTTCTCTGTACGAGAAGTACCAGAAGAACTGCCAGCGCATCGACGAGATCGCCGATGTGTGCGAGAAGGAGCAGCGCGAGCGTAACGAGGAAGAGACCGCAGAGTACAATGCTCTCTCCCGCGACAACCAGCTCCTCTCCATGCGGATGGCAACCGCGAGCATCGACTTCAACCGCGAGAACCCGGACGCCCGGGCCCAGGCCGAGAAGCTCATCCGTGAGAACGCCGCCATGGGACGCCGCACCGAGCTCATGTTCTACCAGGAGCGTGACTTCACCGGCATGGTCGTTTCCGACGCTGCCGCCGGCAAGATCATCCCCCTGAACATCCAGGACATCCTGAAGCCCCTCGAGGAAGGTTTCATCCTCGACAAGGTCGGTCTTCCGATGCCTACCGGTCTGGCCGGTGACTATGTGTGGCCCTGCTACGAGGCCGTCGACGCGACCGTCCTCGCCGAGGGTGCTTCCCTGAGCGACACCAAGATCCCGTTCAGCTACCTCCAGGCTTCCCCCGCCCGCATCGGTCTCGCCATCCCCGTCTCGAACCAGGCTCTCAACCAGACCGCCGGCGTCCTCGAGATGATCGTCCGCCAGGTCATGCCGAAGGCTGTCCAGCAGCTTCTGAACAAGATCCTGTTCAGCACCGAGGCCGTGAACGCCGCCGCTTCCAGCGCCGGTCTTGTCGGTCCGTTCGTGGCCGCTTCCGCCAGCCCTGTCAGCCTGTCCTCCACCCCGACCTTCCTCGAGCTCAACCGCGACATGAAGGCGAAGGCCCTGGAGAGCGGCATCGACGGTGAGCACATGTGCTGGATCATGACCAAGAGCATGCAGGCCATCCTCGAAGGCACCCCGATCAACTCCAACGGAATCTACGTTCCGATGATCCAGAACGGCATGCTGTGCGGTCTCCCGGTCTACACGACCAACGCGATCCGCAAGACCGTCGTTTCCGGCAAGAAGGCCACCAAGAGCGAAGGCGTCGTCACCTGGGCCGACTACACGATCCAGTCCACCGACACCATCAAGTTCAAGGTCAGCGGTGACAGCGAGGCGAACGCCCTTGCTACCATCTCCGCCTCCGACGTGAGCTCCAACGACATCGCCCAGGTTACCGTGTACACCGAGTACATCGGCATCGGCGACTGGCGTTACCAGCCGATGGGTCTGTTCGGCAGCCTCCGTTTCACGGTGGATCCGTTCAGCAAGGCCCGTCAGGACGCCGTCGACTTCGTGCTCAACTGCGACTACGCTACCAAGACCCTCCGTCCGGAAGGCTTCAAGGTCGGCCAGGTCGCTGCCGTGTCGAACTCCTAACCTAAACTGACGGACTGCGATGGCGACACTGAACCTTGCTTTGCTGAAGAAGCACGTCCGCGCGGACGACTTCAACACGGATGACGATTACCTCCAGCACCTGCTTGACAGCGCGAAGGAGGCGGTCGTCATGGCTACGAACCGTTCGGAGGCCGAGCTCAATTCAATGGGCTCCGGTTCCCTTCCGAACATGCTCGTACAGGCGGTTCTGCTGCTCGCCGCGCATTGGTACAATCAGCGCGAGAGCGTGTCCGGGGTCTCCATGCACGAGGTCCCGGATTCGCTGGCTGCGTTGGTTAAGCCATACAGGAAGCTCATTGACGACAACCAGGAGGGATAGGGATGATAGCGGGGAAGATGACCGAATACGTGCTCTTGCAGCGTCCGTCCTCCACGAAGGACGGGTTCGGTTCCGAGATAGTGACCTACACGGACTACGGTACGGTGCATGCCGAGATCGTATGGAAGGGCGGGTCCACTGACTACGACGTCTCGGAGCTGTTCAGCGGCGAGCGTCTCGAAGTCATCATCCGCAGCGCCCATCCGGTGGTGGCGAAATGGAGGGTGACGTATGCCGGCACGGTCTATTACGTGCAGGCGGTCGAGCATAACCGGGTGAAGGGTCTTCGCAGGCTCCACTGCCAGAAGGTCAACGACTGATGGCGAGGGATGTCACATACGATGACGCGCAGCTCCGGGCCCTGTTCAACGAACTCTCTCCGAAGGCGAAGCGGACCGCCCTGCGTGGCGGTTTCCGCGGCGTGGCGAACAAGTTCCGCCGCCAGGTCATCGGCAACCTCCGTACCAGCATCCATTCCGGCTCCGACCTCGAGAAGGGCGTCCGTGCGCTCGTGTTCAAGCAGCAGCTTGGTTTCCGCGTGACGGTGGGAACGCAGGTGAAGCGGGACAAGGCGACGCGGAGGGTGGTATCGACGAAGGGGTTCCACGTGAACCGCCGGGGTTTCGAGAAACCCGTCCTGATCTGGGCGGAGGACGGAACGAAGGACAGGCGGACGGGCCGCATCCGTGGCGGAAAGCGTCACGGCGCATATCGCGGAAGCATGCGGCGCTACGCCTTCGTGGACCTCGCACGTCGTCAGTTCGGGGCGTCCGTCATGAACGAACTGAAGAAATCACTTGTTGAAAACACCATAAGGACTGCAAAGAGATATGGCTGCATCTGATCCGGTCACCTCATTGAGCGCAGGTCTATTGATTTACGACCTGCTGTCGAACGACACCGCCGTCAAGGCCCTGTCGAACAAGGTGTTCCCCGTCGTTAGCGAGGCGGGTGCCGTCCTTCCTTACATCTGCTACCGCCGGAGCAATTCGGTGACTACGCAGGTGAAGTCCATGTCCGGTGCCGACAATCAGGCCATCGAGGTCGTCTGCTATGCGGAGACCTACGCTGCGAGCGTGAAGATGGCGGAGGCGGTCCGGGCAGCTATGGAAGGAGGAAACATCTGCTACACGGACAGCGACGGCCACCGTCTGGTGGCGAGGTCCATCTCGCTACTGGAGAGTGAGGAGAACTGGATGGATGACGCCTACATGCAGTCCATGGTATTCAACGTGAGGATCAACAGCGTCGCACCGGTCACGCCGCCGACGCCCGTACAAACACCAACGGAAAACAATTCTAACAACGAATAACAATGTCTGTAACGAAATCTGGATACATCAATGGTTCGGACATGCTCCTTACCGTTGACTCGAAGGCGATCGGCCACTGCACTTCGCACTCCGTGACCATCACCTCCGACACGAAGGACCGTGCCGTCAAGCCCGCAGCGTCGACCGCCTATGCCGGCGCGAACCTGTGGAAGGACAAGACGGTCACCGGCCTTAACGTCTCCATCACCGGCGAGGGCCTCGCGTTCTACGCCGAGACCGAGGGCGGCTACAAGGAAGCGCTTGCGCTCATCGCCGCCGGCAGCGCGGTCGCAGTCACCTGCATCGAGCGTGACGGCAGCGCCGCTTACCTCTCCGGCAACTTCATCGTCACTTCGCTGGAGCGCACCGACCCTGCGAACGACGACTCCACCTACACCATCCAGCTGGAAAACAGCGGAGCGGTCACCTTCACCGGCAGCAACCTGACGTAGCATGGCGGGGAAGAAACCAGTCCAGGAAATCCGGATCGGGGAGGAAAGCTTCCCCTTCCGGATGACCATGGGCGCTCTGGTACGGTTCAAGCGCCTGACGGGGAAGGAGATCTCCGAGCTGAATGATGGCGACATCGAGGACATCTGCGCCCTCGTGTACTGCTGCATCCAGTCATCGTGCGCCGCCGACAAGATTCCGTTCGAGAAGACCTTCCTGGACTTCTGCGACGGTATCAGCGACAAGGAGGCCGGCACGTTCGCGGAGAGCATCCGGGCCCTTGCGGAGGGCAACTCGCAGCCTTCCGGTCAAAAAAAAAGATAACGCCGATTGAGGACCTTGCCGGGGTGGCGGTCGGCTGCATCGGCATGAGCTTCGACGACTTCTGCGCGCTGACGCCGGGCGAGTTCACGGCGGCGCACAAGGCATGGATACACCATGAGGAGGAAGTCGAGAAGTCGGCGCTGCGGAGGATGAGACTCCATGCCTGCCTGACGCTGCAACCGCACCTGAAGCCCGGGAGCCGGGCCGTTCCGGAGAAGATCCTGCCGTTCCCGTTCGACAGGGAGGAGGAGAAGGAGAAGAAGCCCGCGCCGAAATCGACGCTGGAACGCTTCAAGGAATTAGCAGAAAAATACAGTCATGAGCAGTAACTCGACCATATCCGCAACATTCAAGATTGTCACCGACGCGAAGTCCTTCAAGGACCTTGTGAATTCGTCGGATGCACTGAAGTCCGCGTTCAACGGTGCAGCCGTGGAGGCGGAGAAGCTTCCGAAGCGGATGGGCGGTGCGCTCTCCGACGTCAGCCGGAGCGTCGCAGGTCTCGCAGCCGGGTTCCTCTCCCTCAAGGCTGCGTTCAGCGTCCTGAAGGATGCCGTCGGGACCATCAAGGACTTCGAGAGGGCGAACAGCGAGCTGGCTGCGGTACTCGGGACGACCACCGGCGAGATCGAGGACATGACGCAGGCGGCTATCGACCTTGGCCGCAATACGATGTACTCCGCATCGGAGGTGACGGAGCTCCAGACCGCCCTCGCGCGCCTCGGCTTCACGAAGACGCAGATCCTCGACATGCAGGAATCCGTGCTGAAGTTCGCCGCGGCGGTCGGTACGGACCTTGGCAGCGCCGCCGACTTCACCGGCAGCGCCCTCCGTGCCTTCGGGCTGGATGCGAAGCAGTCGCAGGGGCTGCTCGACATGATGGCGAAGTCCACCACGGCATCCGCCCTGTCATTTGAGAAACTACAAACTTCCATATCCGTCGTTGCGCCCGTGGCCCATGCCTTCGGGCTTTCGGCGCAGGATACGGTCGCGTTCCTTGGCGCGATGTCCAACGCCGGCTTCGACGCATCGTCCGCGGCGACGGCTCTCCGCAACATCCTTTTGAACCTCGCCGATTCCAACGGCAAGCTGGCGAAAGGTCTCGGCCATACGGCGAGCACGATGCCGGAGATCATAGATGCTTTGCGCGAGCTCCGCGAGAGGGGCGTAGACCTGAACGCGACGCTGGAGATGACGGACAAGCGGAGCGTCTCCGCATTCAACGCCTTGCTGGACGGTGTGGATACCGTCGACGCCCTTCGGGATTCCCTCGAGAACTGCGACGGTGCCCTGGAAGAGATGTACGGCACGATGACGGATAACCTGGAAGGTGCCGTCAATTCGCTGAAATCCGCATGGGAGGGCCTCATTCTTTCGTTCAAGAACAGCGCAGGTCCGCTCGCCACCGTCACGAACTGGCTGGCGAAGTTCGTAAACGCCCTCACCGACTACGCATCCGACGACAAGCAATTCGAGGAACTTATAGAAGGCATCAGGGAGCTGAATTCCGGAACGGGTCCCGAACACACGTTCACCGTAACGACGCCGGTTGTAACACCTGCGGGTGGAAACGCGAACGCCGGTGGCAACACCAATGCCGGCGGATCCGGTGACGGAGAAAAGAAGAAGACCAAGTCCATCAAGGGACTCACGGATGCCATCAACGACTACCGTGAATCCGTGCAGCGTGCGCTGGAAGTCAACGAAGTCTTCAACGGTGGACTGAACGCGAACGACGTACAGCTCGACGCGATGGGTTCCGGACTCAAATCCATCGTGAGCAAGTACGGCGCCGAATCCGAAGCGGTACAGAAGCTTATCGCCGAATACAACGACCTGCTGAAGGCCCGGCGCGAGGCTTCCAGGAAGATACCTACCCTTGAGGCGGTCGGCGGCATCCAGGGCGCCGTATCGTTCGACATCACGAAGCCGCTGGACGAATATAAGAAGAAGACCGACGCGGCATCGCTTTCGGCGAAGGAGATGGGCTCGGTCATCGGGTCGCTTTCAGGCGTCGTCAGTTCGCTCGGCGGTGCGCTGGGTGACAGCGCGGCGCAGTGGGCGTCCTGGGCTGCCGGTCTCATCTCGGCAATCGGGAAGGCCATGCCGGTCATCGCGCAGATGATCGCGCAGCGCAAGCTGGAAGCCACGGCATCGGCGGAAGCTGCGGCGACGGAGGGGGCGGCGGCGGTGGCCGGCATCCCTTACGTCGGTCCGGTCATGGCAGTCAGCGCCATCGCGTCCATCATCGCGGCCCTGGCGTCCATCCCGAAGTTCGCAAAGGGCGGTCTCGCCTACGGTCCGACGCTGGGTGTCTTCGGCGAGTACCCGGGCGCTGCGAACAACCCGGAGGTCGTGGCTCCGCTCGACAAGCTCCGTTCCATCGTCAGGGAGGACGTAAGCCTCTCCGGAGGGAAGGTGAAGTTCCGCATCGAAGGCCGCGACCTTGTTGGGATCCTGGAAACCGAGACAAACATGAGGAGGAGGTCGTAGGATGGCGATGCAGCTGAAATACGAAGGGTCGTTCCTGCGGAATCCGGGCGGGACCTGTACGGTGAAGATATACCAGGAAGCGAACTCGGCTTTCTCTTCCGTCGGCGAGCTGTCCTTTCCTGCGGACCAGCCGCTTGTCATCGAATGGGACGAAGCGCCCATCGAGCAGCCGGTATGCGGATCCACGGCTACGCTGACGATCATCTCCGAAACCGACCGCGAATACGTCGACCTCTACACGGTCACTCCCGGCACGGTCCGGATGGACGTGTACATCGACAATGTCCTGTACTGGAGCGGGATGCTTGACACGGAGTTCTATTCGGAGCCGTACAAGGAAGAGAGCGGATATGACGTTTCCTTCACCTTCACGGACTTCGGCATACTGGACCGCCTGAAGTATTCCGGGACCGGGATGGACACCGTGCAGAACATCGTCCGGGATGCGGTCGCAGCTGCCGGCATCAACGTCACCGGCATCGACCAGACGTACATCTCTTCGTATCTCGGCAACACCCGTGCGACGCTCAATTACATCAGCGTCCGTTCGGACAATTTCTATGACGAAGACGGCGAAGCCTCCACGCTCCGCGAGGTCGTCGAGGGGATCCTCCAGCCGCTTGCGCTGAAGATGATCCAGCGTGCCGGAAAGGTCTATGTCTATGACGTCAACGGCCTTGCAGTCACTACGCCGACCACCTCGACGAACTTCCTGAACGATGGCGTCCTCGGAGTCGACAAGGTCTACAACAACGCGAGGGTCATTTTTTCGCAGTACGCCGACGGAAACGCGATGTCAGAACCGATAAAGTTCTCGCAGGAATTCGACGGAAACACGACCGCCGCGGACGCGAACTTCGGAACGACCGGCGACTACTATACCTTCCCGATCTACGACCCGATTACGTCGCAGCTGATGACGAACCAGAACATGGGATTCAACATCTACCCGGTCGCTTCTGCGGACGGAGGGATTGATTCCATCCACCAGAACGCACGGTATTTCCATATCCAGTCCATCATGGACGCGGAGGACCGCGACGGCATCATCAACTACTTCTGGACCGGCGGCTATGCCGGCAACAGCCGTGCGCGGAAGATGACCTCCACGCACATCACCGCTACGGACGTCCTTTTCACGACGAAGAAAATCTACCTTCCGCCGTCCAATGACGGCTACCTGCTCCGTATCCAGGTGCCGGCGCTCTTCGATACCAGGAAGAACCCTTACGAGGACACCGGCGGGACCGAGGAACAGGAGATAAAGGACGGCTGCACCGAGCGGACGAACATCGTTAAGGTCCCCGTCCAGATCCGCCTGTACAACGCGAGCGGCGTCGTGACGGCGCACTACGTGAACTACGTCAACCCTGACGTGTTCCAGTACCTCGGGAGCCTGCTCGGCAGCTGGGAATCCGGCGACTATCCGTCGAACTCATCCGAAAGCTGCTGCTTCCTGTGGTACGGCAACGGATGCCCGCTCTACCAGTGGACGAACAACCGGCAACGATTCACGGGCCTTCCGAACCTGTCCTTCCTGAAGATTGACGACGGCCAGTTCCTTCCTTATCCCGCAGCTGGCGGATACCTGGAAATCAAGGTTACTGCCGGCGAGGTCTACCTGAAGAACGTCGGCGACACTCCGGACGATCTTGTCGAGAGCAAGGTCCGCTGGGTCCTGTACGGCGCTCCGGAGGTCTCCATCTGCAAGAACGATGCGACGACCTCGCCGCTGGAGAACAAGGACATCGAATACAGCGGGACGCTGCTTGCCGACGCGAAGGACGAGCTGGAGATCCAGACCATCTGCGGATCCTTCGCCAACGGAGCCATCCCGTCCGCGAGAGGTCTCTACTTCGACGGATCCGGGAACGGAATCACGGAGATGACCCGCGCCGACAGGACGAAGGAGATTGAGCACCTTCTTATCGGCACGCTTTACACCCACTACGCATCCCGTCACCTCAAGCTCTCCGGCACCACCGGTCCGCACTACGAGGCGCTGTGCCTTTACCAGGACCCCGCATCGCCGGGCAGGAAGCTGCTCATGACGGGCACGGTGCAGGACATCATCGAAGGCGAGGAAAGCGTCACCTTCGTCGAGGTGGAAAACGACGAATATATCACGGAGGAAGAAGATGAGTAAGACTTACACGGCATCAACGCGCACCCTGTCCCCGGTCCCGCGCTCGAAGCGGCTCCGGGAGTCCGGCGTCACGACCATCGTCAACGGAGCTCCGCAGCAGACGGAGTCGCAGTCCATCTGGATCGTCCAGGCAGACGGATCCGTTCGGCTCAACCCGTCGTATACGGGCGCATGGGCGGACGGGTTCATCTCCGCCGGCGGGCAGTCAGACACCGAGCCTTCCGGTGGTGCGACGACGCTCGCGGAGTTACAAGATGTCTATCTTTCGAGCCTTGCCAACGGGCAGTTGCTGATGTACGATTCAACGCTCGGCAAGTGGAAGAATGTGGCGCAGTCCTCCATCGTTCCAGACCTGTCGAACTACTATACCAAGTCGCAGACGGACAGTGCCATTTCGTCGGCAATTACGGCCCTTAACCTCGGTGCTGCGGCTACCTATGGTATCGGTTCGGTTGCAAACGGAAACGGGGGTCTTGTGACTGGCGGTTCTGTTTATTCCGCGCTGGCGGGTTATGTCCCGATAGCTACGGCTGCGACCGTGACCGCGCTGCACACCTTCTCTGCGGGCATCAACCTGAATAGCGGTACGAACTGGTCTAACAGCGACAGGGCCGTTCCGTTCAGCGCGAGCGGTACTCCGGCGAACATAAGATACTACTACGACGACGCGGACAAGGGACTGACCTTCAACCCGTATTCCGGGGCATTGAAAGCCGCATCCTTCGTCAAGCGGGGCGGTACTTCGAGCCAGTTCCTGAAAGCGGATGGAAGCGTGGACAGCAGCGCCTATATCACCGGCATCACCTCGTCGATGGTGACGACTGCGCTGGGTTATACACCTGCCAATACGACCGCGCTGGCGAACTACCTGCCTTTGGCTGGCGGCACGATGACGGGCGCAATCACGATGCCCACGGGTTCGAGCGCATTGTCCGCGAACGGTATCGACTTCGGAACGACGGCGCATCTCGGCGCATCCTCTTCCTTCGGGATTTACAGCACGGGTTCAATCTACCTCCGTCCGGGAAACGGAACGCAGAGCGGTTCTTACGGAATTGTGGTCAGTTATGATTCGCTGACCTACAACTCCAACACCGTCTATCACGCGGGCAACCTCACGATTGCGACGCTGCTGGGTTCGTCTGCCATCGGTTCTGCATCGCGTCCCGTGTACTACACCGGGAGCGGATTCGCCGGGATTACCTCGCTTGACCTGCTCTCGCAAAGCACGGGCTATGTGAAAGCCAACCGCCTGTACCTTAACTCCAGCACCTATTTCGAGGTGGATTCCAATGGCTATGTGCATCTGGTGCATCCGTCGGGAAAGGGCTTCTACGCGGACGGCTTTGTGAGCGCAGGCGGCGTATCCGGGAGCGGTACAGGTGGAGGCATCGACGCTCTGGCGATGTGGAAGCTGCTGACGAACAACAACTCGCTGACAACTTATGACAATAACACCAAGATTGCATCGGCGCATATCCCCGTAGCGACGGCCAGCGCCGTCGGCGGCATCAAGGTGGGCAGCAACCTCTCCATCAGCAACGGTGTATTGTCCGCGACGGATACGACCTACTCCGCAGGGACCGGCCTGACCCTCTCCGGCTCGATCTTCTCGCTCGACGTTTCCAGTGCAAAGACCGCTCTCGGACTTGGGAGCAACGCCTACACCAGCACGGCTTACCTTCCTCTCGCCGGCGGGACGATGACTTCGACGGCCCTCATTTCGTGGGGCGAGAACTTCAAGACCGATTGGAACGCATCGTTTGACAAGGGCCTGCAAATCTTCTCGTCGCAGGTATCCGGGAGCAACGCACCGACGCAGTACGCGACAGCATTGAGCGTCATCGGCCAGTACGGATTCCAGCTCGCCTTGAAAGGTGGCAATTTCAGCAACTTCTATATCCGTAGCATTGCGTCCGGTCAGCGCACTTGGTACGAACTCCTGCATACCGGGAACTATAACTCCTTTGTCCCGACGCTTACGGGTACTGGAGCGAGCGGTACTTGGGGTATCAGCGTGACGGGTTCTGCGGCTTCGCTATCGTCCGGTATCACCCTCTGGGGAAAATCCGGAATCAACGCCGGAACGTCCTATGACGGCGACCTGACTATCGCAAACAACTCCTACCTGAATTACAAGAACGCGGCGGGAACGGGCAACGCAGGCAGGATTGGCGCGACTTCCAACGACTATTTCCGCGTCGAGGGCGCATCCGGTATATCACTCCGCACGGGTTCGACCATAGCGACGAGGATGTATATCGCTTCGACCGGAAATGTCGGCATCGGCACTACATCTCCGTCCTACGCACTGGATGTGGTTGGAAGCGGCTTTTTCTCAACGGGCGCGGTGCTTGCCAACGGTTCCAGCGCCGGACTCCGTGCGATGAACAACGCCGGGGATACCGAAATGACGCTGATGTATGTAAGCACCAGCGACAACCTCATCATCGGATCGGGTGCTGCGGTGGCTGGCAAGGCCACCTACATCAACGGCAATCCCATTATCTTCCGCTACTACAACAGCTCCTATACGGAGGTGGCGAGGATGACTACGGACGGATATTTCGGTATCGGAACCACCACGCCTGCCTATGCGCTCGACGTTGCCGGTACGGGCAACTTCTCTACCGGCGTGAACGTCGCCAACAACTACGGCTTCCGGGCTTTTGACAATCCCTCGTCCGGGACT
>Ga0310786_10008476_pt1 | contig 13182 bp, 11 predicted proteins | sample AusTroGonzalo_MG_FD_203881 | JGI IMG/M metagenome (GOLD analysis project Ga0310786, IMG submission 203881) | Bovine rumen microbial communities from tropical cattle in Woodstock, Queensland, Australia - Gonzalo_03 (v2) (version 2) | ecosystem: Host-associated > Mammals > Digestive system >... | reverse complement strand
AAAATCACGGCACTGCCGAAAGCCACACCCAAAATGGCTTTTGCGATGCTGTAAGGCTTGTCGTAACCTCCTGAGAAATACGTCGATAAAAGCCAAATCAGGATGTATGCCGGCAACACGGCGGCAAAAAGTAAAGTCGGGTAACTGCCTGAGCCTCCGTAAATTGTCCCGTGACCCCAGAAATAACTGATGGCCGACAAACCGCCATAGCCCAACACGGCATCAAGGAACGGAATGGCCGCTTTGTGGAAAAATTGCGACACAAGAGCGAAAAACGCCTTGAGGTAGATGGCTATATTGATAAGGAAAGAAAACGACCGCGCCCATGACTTGCCGAAGTGTTTTTTGGCGAAAATCTCCATAGCGCGATAGAACACAAACACGTAATTGACACTAGTTTTCTTAGTGCTTTCACCCTTATAGTGGATGATGCGTGTTTCGGGGAAATAGTAGTTTTTATAGCCGCCCTGCGTGATGCGATATGACAAGTCGATGTCCTCGCCGTACATGAAAAACGTCTCGTCCAGCAAGCCAATCTTGTCCAAAGTTTCGCGCCGCATGAGCATGAAGGCTCCGGCCAGAATCTCCACTTCGTTGGTCTTATCGTTGGAAAGATGGCCCATGTAATACCTTGCGAAACGCTTGCTGTGCGGGAAGAGTTTGGCCAGTCCGAACATCTTGTAAAACGCAGTCTTGGCCGTGGGCAAACCACGTTTCGACTCAGGCAAAAACTGTCCCTTGCCGTCCACCATCTTCACGCCGAGGCCGCCCGCATCAAGGTGGCTGTCCATGAAAGCGAGGCATTTCGAGAAGGTGTCGTCCTCCACCACCGTGTCGGGATTGAGGAGCAACACATACTCTCCTGTCGAAACGCGGATGGCTTGGTTGTTGGCACGACTAAAACCTACATTCTCCTTGTTGGCGATGACCTTCACCTCAGGGAACTTCTGCGCCAGCATCTTCAACGAGCCATCGACGGAATTGTTGTCAACGACAAACACCTCACCTTCAATGCCTTGCAAAGCACGATACACCGAATGCAGGCACTGCTCAAGGAAGTACTCGACATTGTAGTTGACGATGACGATGGACAGTTTCATGCGCTGGAACCTTATTTGGCCGATTGCGATACTGTATACGAGTCAAGATTAGTTCTGATGGCCTTGATTTGAGAATGATCCACCTCAGGAAGCGAGTCGGTAATATTCTCCAAACCACAGGCATTCAGGATTTTACCCTTGATGGCCGTATTCTGCATCCAACCCGTGAACCGCTCGGCACCCGGGCCATAGGCATAAACCATCACGGGTAAGCAAGTGTGGCTTCTCGTGGAATAATCAAACACAACATTTGTGTATCTGCCTTGTGGGTCGGGCAAAGTCAAACCGCCGGTTTCATGGTCGGCAGTGACGACGACAAGGGTGTTGCCATGCTCCTCGGCATAGTTCAACGCCACTTGAATGGCGCAACTGAAATCCACCACCTCGTCCACCATCCAAGCGGAGTCGTTGGCATGGCAGGCGAAGTCGATTTGCGAGCCTTCCACCATGAGGAAGAAACCGTTTTCGGCACCGTCGAGGGTCTTTAAAGCAGTCTTCACGGCACGAGGCAGAAAATCGCCGCGTTCAGCCGCGTGAGGCAGGTGGTTGTCGTCTTCCAACACCGCGTACTTCTTGCAGGTCGTGTCGATGTCGGCGAGGGTGTCATACACCTTCCAACCCAATTCTTTTTCCATACGTTCGATGAGGTTGATGCTGTCCTTACGATGGTCGAAATGCTTCCTGCCACCGCCGATGGCTACATTAATATTCTCTGCTTCAGCCAATTGCAAGGCAATATCCTCATACATGCTACGCTTCGGCACCTTGGCATAAAAACTGGCCGGCGTGGCATGGGTGATATAACTGGTCACGACAAGACCCGTTTCCTTTCCCTGTTCGGCAAAGACCTCAAGCAGGGTTTTCACCGGAATGGTGTCAGGATTCATGCCAACCATAGAATTCTTGGTCTTATGGTCGCTAGCGAGGGCCGTACCGCCTGCTGCCGAATCGGTGATGTCGTTGCTGGCCGAATGCGTATCAACCACGCCGATGTAGGGGAACTTGGGGAAAACCAAATCCTGACGGGTAGCCAACATGCCCGCATAGACCTGTGGCAAGGCTGTTCCGTCACCAATGAAATAAATGACATTCAATGCCTTAGGTGGCTCTGGAGTTTCTTCTTTCTTGTTGCCGCAAGCAGACAACATACCCAACATAACAAGGGCAATAAGAGATAATGTAGTTAGTTTCTTCATACTAGTATTAATCTTGATTTCAAGGTTTTATTGTTTCCGCGCAACAACTTTTTTGACGGCCTCCACGATGTCGGGCGTGTCGAGATGATAGAATCTCATCAACTCGTCAGGCGTGCCGCTTTGTCCGAACTCATCATTGATGGCAACCATCTCCATCGGGCAAGGCATGTTCAAAGCCAAAACCTGGGCGATGCTGTCGCCCAAACCGCCGTTGCGCTGGTGTTCCTCCGCCGTGACTACGCAACGGGTCTTGGCTACAGATTTCAGCACGGCCTCCACATCCAAGGGCTTGATGGTGTGGATGTTAATCAGTTCGGCATTGATACCCATCTCCTTCAGAATCGGCAAGGCTTGGATGGCCCTCCAAACAAGATGACCGCAAGCGAAAATACTCACGTCGGTGCCTTCTTGCAGCATTTGCGCCTTGCCGATGATGAACTTCTCGTCAACAGGGGTAAAGTTCGGCACTTTTGGGCGACCGAAACGCAAATACACCGGTCCATCGTATTCAGCGACAGCAAGGGTGGCGTTCTTGGTTTGGTTGAAATCGCATGGCACGATGACCGTCATATTGGGCAGCATCCTCATCAAGCCGATGTCCTCAAGGATTTGATGGGTGGCACCATCCTCACCGAGCGTAACGCCCGCATGGGAAGCCGCGATTTTCACGTTCTTGTTGGAATAGGCCACGCTTTGGCGGATTTGGTCATAAACGCGCCCCGTGGCAAAAGCCGCGAAAGTGCCCGTGAACGGCACGAAACCGCTCAAGGCCATGCCCGCCGCCATATCGATCATGTTGGCTTCAGCGATGCCCGTCTGGAAGAAACGGTTGGGGAACTCCTTGGCGAAGTCGCCCATCTTCAACGAGCCAGTGAGGTCGGCGCAAAAAGCCACCACCTTGGAATTGCGGCGACCCGCCTCAAGCAAGCCTTCCCCGAACCCCGATCTTGTATCTTTCTGGTTTTGAATCGTAAAGTCCATATTTTTCTTTTTTGTCACAAAACCCACAAAACTGTCAAAACCTGATTCATGTTCTGCGGGTTTTGCATGTTTTGTGATTAAAAATCTCCTAAAGTTTCTGTGAGTTGTGAAAGTGCGTTGGCGGCTTGCTCGTCGTTGGGCGGCGTACCGTGCCATTTGTGCGTGCCCATCATGAAGTCCACGCCCATGCCCATCTCCGTGTGCGCGAGGATGAGTTGCGGTTTGCCCTCAAAAGCGTTCTCGCGGGCGAATTTCAAAGTATTCACGATGGCCTGCATGTTGTTTCCGCTCATTTCAAGGACATTCCAACCGAAAGCCTCATATTTGGCGCGCAGGTCACCGAGGTTCATCACATCATCGGTGGAGCCATCGATTTGCTTCTTGTTGTAGTCGATGATGGCGATGAGGTTGTCCACGCCCTTGGCGGGCGCATACATAGCAGCCTCCCAAATCTGGCCTTCCTCCTGCTCGCCGTCGCCCATGAGGACGAATACAAGATGTTTGTCGCCGTTCAGTTTCTTGGCCTGAGCCGCACCGACAGCCACTGAAAGGCCTTGTCCGAGCGAACCCGATGCGATACGGATGCCCGGCAATCCTTCAACTGTAGTGGGATGCCCTTGCAGGCGCGTACCGAGCCGACGGAAAGTAGCCAGTTCGCTCACAGGGAAATAGCCGCGGCGTGCCATGATGCTGTAGAGCATCGGGCTGATGTGGCCGTTGGAGAGGAAAAACATGTCCTCGCCATTGCCGTCCATGCGGAAGTTGGCGGGGTCGATTTGCATTTGGTCGAAATAAAGGGCCGTGACAATGTCAGTTGCGCCCAAAGAGCCGCCCGGATGCCCCGACTGGCACCCATGCACCATGCGAATAATATCGCGGCGCACTTGGGAGGCTATTCTTTCTAGTTCGGTGATGGTCATAGTGAAGTCAGTTTTGATTTCTGACCGCAAAGGTAGGGAAAAAACTATTCCATCTCACTCTCTTTGACCTTGTTTTTCTTCCTGTCGTAATCCTTTTTCGACTTGTGCACTTTCGATGGCCTCATGCTAACCTGCTTGCCGTACTGTTTGATTTCTTTCTCGCGGTCGGCTTTGAGGAGGGATTTCAGGTTGCTGAAGTACTGCTTTTTATGTTTTTCGAGGTGGGGGCTTTGTGCTTTGAAGCCATGGAGCCATTATTGATGGATTTCATCTCAGTTAACACACATTGTCTCAAAAACTATTCCCGTAAAATCCATGCAAAGGACAATCTTGATTTTGGGACAGAGGCGGGGTAGTCCCCTGTCCCAAATCACTAAAATCAATCTTTATTATTCCTGTCAACTCCAATTCTATCAGCATACTCATTGACTGTCTTTATAAAATTAGGGTCAGCTAAATATGTCCTTAACAACACGCTCAGATTTGGATCTGCTTCACTCTTTAATAGTACGCTTTCGATATTATACCCTCCATCAATTGTAATGTTTTCACCGCTAATAAAACCTGCTTCGTCTGTGGACAAGAAATAAACGACTTTTGCAACATCTTTAGGGGTGCCAACTCGTGCTATAGGAGAAAAATACGGAGATATCTGCATTTGTTCAGGTGTATTCATTGCAGTATCAATGGCACCCGGAGCAACTGAATTAACCCTAATGCCTCGTTTACCGTAATTTACGCTAAGGCATTTCATTAAACTCAACAATGCCGATTTGCTAATGGAATAGGACATACTTGAAAAAGCTCCTGGATATGCATCATTGCTTGACATAATCACTATGCTTCCGCCTGCAACGATTGAGTCTTTTAAGGCAGTAGTGATTATCAATGGAGTATAAAAATTACAATTCATAACGCTTGTAAAATCCTCCAAATCAAATTCGTTAAAATCATCGTTTTCAGAAAACATACCAGCATTGCATACAACAGCATCAAATTGATATGTTTTTACCTCTTCTGCAAATCTTATTGAATCGTTTAGATTTGTAAAATCATATGGACCAAAAAGTTTTACACGAGTTTCTCCATACTGTTCAATTAGTTCTGTTGCTTTTTCTTTTCCTTTGTAGAAAGTTCCAAATAGAACATAACCTTCATTAAGGAATCTTTCTGCAATTCCTCTACCAATGCCTTGTGAGACACCTGTGATTAGTACTTTTTTCATGATTCACCTCCATTTTTACTGTTTATTATTCCTTTATAGTATTCTGTATATTCTCTCAACATGCATGATGGCATTTTATAATAAATCGGAATGTCATTTTCGTCTTTTCTGATTGATAGATATCCCTCGGTAAAATCAGGTATGTTAGTTCTTTTGTCTTTTATACCAAATAGAATAGAGCCACACAAAAGAGGTAATGTATGATTACCTATATATCCATAACTAACATCTATAGGAACAAATGACAATAGTTTTCTTTCCCGTTTAGAAAAACTATCATTTAATCTATCCATATTATAATTTATTGTTCTTATGCCTTCATTATCATTACTATTTAAATAGAAAAAGGTGTATCTCGTTCTATTCTTCACAATGTTTTTTTTCACGACCTTCTCGGCTCCATTGGTTTTAGAATCAATTTCTGTCGACAAATCTGCAGAAAAAACCCATATATCTGACCATGGTTTATCCCTACCTATTCCTTCAATTGTGTATACATAAGATTTTGAATATAAACGATCTTTTTCTGTTATAGGTGTATTATACATATTGACCCCAACCATTAATGAGCATAATACCGAATTATCATTATCACAACAGACAACTTTTTTTTCTTCTTTTATCGCCTTTGATAGCCCCGCTTCACAACTTTCATCTCCAGCATTGGTTATTATTTTCATAAGTTTAATAACAATGAACCAACAGAATAATCCTATAACAACAATGATTGTGCAAAAAATGATTGTTTCTTTTATGTTTACCGGAATTGCTACACTTACTATTTTATCAAACACAAAGTATAGTAATAAAGAAAATAAATATAATACGGTCAGAAAAAGGCCAATGCCAGAAGCGATTTTGTTTTTGCTCATAATTTTACTCCTCCGTTATTTTCTTAAAAAATCCCTATAAATATTCATTATTTCTTCATAAAGATGGCTAGTATAGTTGACAGAAATCTTTTTGTAAAACGCCTCGGTTTTTCTTCCATAATTACATTTTTCTTTACAATCTACTTTGTGGCAACTTCTCATTGGTCTGTTTTTTGGAACAAAATCAACTGCAAAAAAACCATCAATCTTACCTTGTTCGTTCTGATAAACCGTAATATCAAAACCCAAAGTTTCCGCTAAATTACCATCAATGCTATCAGTATACTTGTTCCCAAATTTTTTATCTGATAAATCCACAAGGTTCTCCGCTCCATAAAGTTGTTCAATCTTTTCTTTCTCTTCATCAGAACAGGTACTTGTATAAAATAATACAATATACTGAACACCTTTTGCTATATTCTCAATTGCTTCTTTTTCCGCATCTTTCTCTGTTGCCAAATCCGAAGTATAAACCAAAACTTTACATTCACTAGGATTACTACTCAAAGATAGCTTTCCCTCATAATCAAGCAAGTCTTGTAAATGCAACAATCCATGGTCATGAAAAGCTTCTTTCATTCTACTATTGATACAATTATAACAAGAAAGCGCATCCTTATGGAACTCCTTTTCAGATAATTCTTTATATTTCTTGATTGCAGAAGACACAAAAGCCAATAATATAACGATAAATAATAAAATAGATTCTATAACTAATATATAGTTGGACTGATATTCATTGTATAAAGCATAAGCACAAATAGCCAACGGGAAAAAATACCCTAAACTTGCTAAAACTGTTTTTATTGGCAATACTTGATTATAATCTATTCTTTGAGCACACATACTTCTTAGTTATTTTATAAACACAATTTATACAAACGGACTTTGTTATCTTTTTCATCATATATTTCCTCTATAAAAACCCATCTGGTTTTTTCATAAAACCCATCGAGTTCAGTGAACAAAAAAGCCTCTTTGATTCCTTCTTCTTTTAATACCCTATTTACTTCTGTTTGGATAAATAACCCTATTCCTTGTCCACGAAAAGAAGGTTCAACAACAATCCCTCCAACCCATGGAGACAAATCTTGCCTAGATTGTAAGTCACAATTCCAAAAACTAAATGTTCCCGCATATTGTTCATCGGAAAGAACAACGTATGTAGAAGGAATTCCTTTTTCTCTAATAGAACTCTTTATCCAACTCTTCCAAAAATTCGGATTACCTTCTCCCCATTCTCCATATATGGATTCAAATACATTGTCAAAATACTGTGGGGCTTTTGCAAGATTTACTGTTTTTATCATTTCTCGGCCTCCTATGGATGTAAAAACGGATAAGGATTGCATGTACCTAATTTATCAAACAAATACCTAACAGCCTTACATTTGACAAAGTTTTGCCCGTCTAATCTACCTGTTTCATTAACGGTTTCGCCCAAACATTGCCCTCCGCAATGCAGTTTTGCGGGACATTTTTGACAATGAGTCATATTTGTCGATTTGCGTTCGTTCAATGCTTTTATCTTATCGTTCTCGAAATCGAACGATTTGGTTGTTTCGTTCCATTTTCCCACAATAAATAATTTCATATGGGACGGGGTTGAGCCATTTAAAGCCATGTCACATGCAGAAATGTAACCGTCTGTTGTCAGATGCGGCGCACTGAGAGGGGTACAACAACGGCAATGATATTCCGATTCTCCGTCAAAGTTAATCGTTAAGAAACTTCCCCAAAACAAACCTTTCGCTTTTGCATATTCGTATGCTATCAGATAGTTATCAAGATACCCATCCATGTCGAAATGGAATTCTTTTCGTTTCTTTTCATCCTTACAAACGGGCTCTTGTCCTACGCCATAAAACAATGGGTTTGTCCACACATATCTTATTCCAAGACCATAAAAATAGTCAACCATTTCTATCTGCTTGTCTATGTTTATGTCGGTAATAGTTACCCTTGCTCCAACCATCAGATTTCTATCACCCTTATTTTCAATCAACCACTTTACATTGCTTTCAAGAACTTCTGCCGATGTCTTATTCCCAAAAACGGTTACATATTTAGGGTTGAGCGGGCGGTTAAAGTTCTGAATATCTCTCATTCCATCAAATGACATCCATATTATGTTGATATTATCTAACGCCCAATCACGCACCTCCTCTGTGAAAACTCCATTTGTTTGAACTTCAACGGTTACATCTTCGCCTCTATTTTCATGCGCTTTTGCATATTCTGTAATCTCTTTTAGTTTTTCAAATTCTTGAGTTGGTTCACCAGGACCATAAAAGCGAATATGACGGCTTTCATTAGTTGAAAAGTACCAATCAATACCTGCTTTTGCTATTTCAATAGGAATTGTTTGTTCTTCTATTGAATTTCTTTCATCAGCATTATAACAATAATGACAACACAAATTGCATTTTGTTGTGAGAAAGAATGAAATCATTTTTTTGTTACAATGAGGCATTTTTATTCTCCTTATCTTAATTTAGGTTAAAAGGGTTCTATTTCGTCATTTTAAATCTCCTTCACAAAATAGCACTCGTTATCCTGTTAGGCAACTATTTTCCGATGCAAAGATACGTTTTTTCCGCACACTCTATCGTTTTAATTCATTTTTTTGATAATTTGTGATTTCCTATCCATTTATCCATCCTATTCGAAAAACATCAACCAACTCTCCACCTCCCCAAATATCCTCTCCCATCACTTAATAAAAGTTCCACATTAGATGTACCAACGGAATGAAACTCATTGTCAATTATCATCATTGCCTCATTATATCAGGAATGTGTTCTATCAACTTCCTGTCAATGTCCTTTGCGGCATCATCCAACTCTGAGAAAGGACGAATGTCGTCGTGGATGAAGCGATCCTTATACCCTTTCTTTTTCTCTGCATCGGCTTTAATCAGTTCGTGCTCCTCGTCAGAAGTCGGACGAAAGCCCATCAGCAACTTCTCCATGTTCCAACGGTTGTGCTCCACCTCGGCAAGTATTTCAAGGTTGGCAGCTATACACTCTTTTCCGCCTACACTATAATAGTCAGCCCACCCCACCCCTCTCAATACAACACCGATGCGCCTTACTCTCCCGCTCATAAGTAATCCCCACAAGCAACAGATTGTCAGTGTACTGCGCCACCTTAACAGGATACTGCCTGCGCTTAATCTGTTCTATTGCAGTGTCAACGGCCTTGTCGTATTTCAGTTCGATGACGATGGCAGGAGAATTGACATTCTTACGCGGGATGAGCACCAAGTCGGCGAACCCCTTGCCCGTGGCCAACTCACGGAGGATGATGTAGTCGTTGGAGGCGTAATAATAGGCGATGCTTAGCACACAAGCCAATGAGTTCTCGTCGTTGTAACTCAAAATGCTCGTGTTCTCATCGTGGGCGGCATCCACGCCATGCGCCACAGCCTCCTCGTCGCCACGAAGTGTGGCCTGAAGGAGTTGTTTAGATTTCTCAATTGCATCAGCAACATGGCTCCAATTGTTCATCTTCACAGCGTTGACCATCTCGCCCGCAACTTCACGATTGGGGATGTAACATTCACTCTCCTTCCAGTCGTATGACAAGTAACCCAGATGGATGAGTACGGTCAGCACATCGTCTTTTGATTGAATGACAGACATATCGTTCTGGAATCCCGTTGGGTCAACAGCACAGCGTTCCCCTGCCAACATCCGCACCACATCGTCCTTCAATCCTTCGTAGTTCATTTGAATATAATTCGCCACTGCATCGTAGGCTCCCGTAGCCGCCCAAAAACTGCGGCAACGACCCGCATCAATGGCTTGCATCACCGAATTGGGGTTGAAAATGGAGCGCTCATCACCTATCTGATAGCCGTCATACCACTTCACGAGTTCATCAAAGTCCATGCGATGCTTTTCGGCCAAGACTTTTACCTCGTCCTTGGTGAATCCAAAATAGGAAGCCATCCGTCTTGGCTCCACCATGGAATACTCTGTAAAATTGTTCAGTGCCGACTCTGTCTTGTATTTCTTGATGGGCAAAATGCCTGTCATATAGACCCCTGCAAACACCTGTGGGGAATTGCTTCCTTTGAACATTCGACGCAGCCAACTGACATACTCGTCCATGGCATGAGTGCCAGTCATAAATTCGCGGCAAATGGCATCCCACTCGTCAATGATGAAGATGAACGGCTGTTGGGTAAACTCGACAACACGAATCAGATAAGCCATAAGGTCGTCATCGTCTTTGACGGGAACATTCAGATAGGCTTCATGAATGTCAGCCTTCAATTCTTTTTGAACATGTTCCATAATGCTGTCATCCTTGAAACGCGTGGTGAAATTGGTCATGTCAAGATAAATGACAGGGTACTTGTTCAAATGTTTCTCAAACGATGGGTTAGAAGCAATCTCAAGGTCGGAAAAAAGACTTCGGGAATCGCACGAGTGGTCGTAATAGGCGCACAACATCTTGGCCGCCACCGATTTTCCGAAGCGTCGGCTACGCGAAACGCAACTGAAACGCCGCTCTGTGAAAAGCGCATTGTTGACAATGGAGATAAGCCCAGACTTGTCAACATACTCACCATTTCTAACACTCTGGAATCCTGCTTTGCCAATGTTGATGTATGCTCCCATGACATTACGATTTTGCTGCAAAGGTAGCAATTTTTCATAAATCGCTGATATTACAAATGAAAAATCAACAAACCAACTACCACTGCTACAGATTCCTCCCTCCTAACAAATAATGACAACCCCCACCCAAAAATTATCATTAATAAGGATATATTCGTCCGAGGCAACTCCGTATTTTTGCAGGCTGAAAACAAGACACAAATGATTACTCTCGATAAACTTGAAATCGGTCAATCGGCTCGCATACAGGCCGTTGGTGGCGAAGGTGCTCGCCGACAGCATTTCTTGGATATGGGCCTCATCCCCGATGCGGTCATTAAATTGGTGAAATATGCGCCTTTGGGCGACCCGATGGAAGTGATGATTCATGGCTATGCACTGACTTTGCGCAAAGCCGATGCCACCCTCATCGAAGTGGAGCCTTGCAACAATTCCGACGAGGCTGAAGGCACTGACCATCAGGACGATGAACGATTGTATATCACCTCCTTGCCTGACCACAATGCCCACCCAGGCTTGGGCGAAGCGGGCATCTATCACGATAAGACCCACGAAACACCTCTACCCAAAGGCACCCGACTGACTTTCGCCCTCGCGGGACAACAGAACTGCGGCAAAACGACCCTATTCAACCAATTGACGGGCGCGAACCAACATGTGGGCAACTTTCCGGGTGTCACTGTCGACCGTAAGGATGGCACCATCAAAGGACATTCCGATACATCCGTCACCGACCTGCCGGGCATTTATTCGCTGTCGCCTTATACCTCTGAGGAAATCGTTTCGCGAGAGTTCATTTTGAAGGAAAAACCCAAAGGCATCATCAACATCGTGGACGCCAACAACATCGAGCGCAACCTCTATCTGACCATGCAACTGATGGAATTGGGTACGCCTATGGTACTTGCCCTCAATATGATGGACGAGGTACGCAACAACGGTGGCAGTATCCTCGTGAACGAAATGGAGCAAATCTTGGGCTTGCCAGTTGTGCCTATCGCGGCCGCCAAAAACGAAGGTGTTTCCGAATTGGTCGACCACGCTATCCATGTGGCGAAGTATCAGGAAGCCCCTGTACGTCAGGACTTTTGTGACAAAGACGACCACGGCGGAGCCGTTCACCGCTGCCTGCATAGCATCATGCACCTCATTGAGGACCACGCGCAACGTGCCGACATCCCTGTGCGCTTCGCGGCCTCCAAACTTGTTGAAGGCGACTCTATCGTCATGGATGCTTTGCGACTCTCTCAAAACGAGAAAGAAACGCTCGAACACCTCATTGTTCAGATGGAAGAGGAACGCGGCCTCGACCGCGCTGCAGCGATGGCCGAAATGCGCTTCGCTTTCATCAAAAGACTATGCGACAAAACCGTGGTGAAACCCAAGGAAAGCAAGGAATACCAACGCAGCCGCCGCATCGACAGGATTATGACCGGTAAATGGACGGCCATCCCGATTTTCATCCTCGTCATGGTGGGCATCATCTACCTCTCCATAGACCTGCTTGGCGCACCTTTGCAAGACTGGCTCGACCAAGGCATTTCGTGGCTCGCCGTGCAATGCGGCAACGCCTTGGCCCGTTGGGATGTCAGTCCAGCGGTGCAGTCGCTGGTGGTCGATGGCATCTTTGGCGGCGTGGGCAGCGTGCTCAGTTTCGTGCCCATCATTATTTTGTTGTTTTTCTTCCTCAGTCTGCTTGAGGACAGCGGCTATATGGCTCGCGTGGCTTTTGTCAGCGACAGTTTCCTGCGTAAACTCGGCCTCACGGGTCACAGCATCGTGCCCATGCTCATCGGTTTCGGTTGCACCGTGCCTGCAGTGATGTCTGCTCGCACTCTGCATTCCACCCACGATCGTTGGCGCACGATTTTGTTGACGCCGTTTATGAGTTGCTCGGCCAAAATTCCGATTTACGCCTTCTTCACCAGCATGTTTTTCCCGCATCACGGCGGCGTGGTCTTGATTTGCCTTTATCTTTTGGGCATCATCGTCGGTGTCGTTACCGCGCTGTTTACCAAGTGGATGGGCAACAAGGGCGATGTGTCGCCTTTCGTGATGGAACTGCCCAACTACCGCTTGCCCGGCCTCAAAAATGTGGCACACCTGCTGTGGGACAAAACCAAGGACTTCCTGCAACGTGCTTTCACGGTGATTTTCCTCGCCTCGTTGGTGATTTGGTTCCTACAAACCTTTGATTTTCATTTCAATATGGTGGAAAACGGCGAAGGTAGCATGTTGGCGAACGTGGCCGGCTGGATTG
>Ga0310786_10008475_pt1 | contig 13182 bp, 17 predicted proteins | sample AusTroGonzalo_MG_FD_203881 | JGI IMG/M metagenome (GOLD analysis project Ga0310786, IMG submission 203881) | Bovine rumen microbial communities from tropical cattle in Woodstock, Queensland, Australia - Gonzalo_03 (v2) (version 2) | ecosystem: Host-associated > Mammals > Digestive system >... | reverse complement strand
AGAAAGTTCTTAGAGCTACAATTCTATCATAAGTATCTTTAATAAATTTTGCATCAAATAATGTCATGATACATCTTCTCCTAAAGCATTTAATCTTTTATATAATTTATTCAATTCTTTGTTAAGTTCATCTCTAACTACACTTACCATATTATCATTGAGTCTAATCCTAATAGGATCATCTGGTTCATCATAATTATCAGGGCTAAAACCATCTTCTATTTCTAAAATAACCTTAGCTGTTCCATGCACTGTAAGCTTTCTATTAAGAGAATTTGTAAACTCTCTTAATGTCTCTATTTTATTTAGTATATTTCTAGCTTCTACTGCATCTTGATAATTCATTTACATTTCCTCTAGTTGTTTATTAAGAGATTCTAGCTTCTTTGTAAACACAGCAAGGATCTCTTTAATATCATCTATTTCACCAGAATATAAAGTGAAAGAATAAATACTATCAATATGCTTACTCTTACTATAATCTATTTTAATAGATATTTTCTCTGCTTCATTAAGAGTTTCAACAAACTTTTCTAATTCTTCAATTCTGCATACTAGATTATATGCATCAGTTGCTTGTCCTCTTGTCATTTTATTTACCTCTATTACATAGCTTCTAGTTGTTCACTAAGAGCATCTATTTCCTTCTTCACTATATTAGCAACTTCTTTAACATCGTCATCATATAACTGAAGTTCCATTTTAGAACTATAACATGGAACTGATCTCATAATCTCTTCAGGAATATTTTCTATTTTTATAGTTGCAGTTTTTACACTCTCTAGAGCTTTAAGAAAGGTTTCTAATCCAGAAAGCTTGCTCAGTATATTATATGACTTGATGACTTCTTCTCTCTTCAACTTTAGCAATCTCCTCTCTTGTTATTGATTATTATTTAGCTATTTCATTCATTATTTTATAGAATGTTTTTCCTATAATATATTTAATTATCATTGGAATAATTCTTTTTAATAACAATATAGGCCATATTATAACAGAAAATATAGTATCCTCCCTATAAGGATCTTTAAAATACTTTTTCCAATCCTTAGAAGCTTCAAATTTTATATTATAATCATAATACATATCATATGATTCATATCGTTCTAAAGAATCATATTCATTGAATACAGGGTAACGAAAATATTTCAAGAAGATAATAGTTACAATAAATCCAATAGATATATATGAAAATATACTTGAAGGGATAATTAAAATAATCAGTAGTAACTTCATTATATGACCCCTTTTCATTATAGATTTAATTATAAGACCATATGATATTGCCTTTAGTATAGTCTGAACTTAGATTATTACTCTTTAGAACTATTACATCAGATGTATCTAGTTGTAGTTCACTATTATGAGAGATCATAATGCATTGTTCTGTGTGCATTATATTCATAATCTCATTGAGTACATCTATAAACATCAATCTATTATTCTCATCTAGAGGAGCATCTATCTCATCTAGCTTAATTATATTATATTTGGTACTACTATGATAGAGTAGTGAGAAACTCAATATCATAGAGATCATAGATATCTGTGCACTACTCATAGATGATATATCATCTATAGTATAATTATCAGTCAAACATGGAATCCTGAACTCAGATTCATTGATTATAAATTGTTGGATCATAAATCTACCATTGAAGAGTAGAGATAATAACTCGTTTGCTAGACTTATGATCTTACTCATATACATCTCCATAAATACTAGTTGTATACCAGTAGTTGGAGAAGCATAATACTTAATAGTCTCTATATAATTATAATTCTCAGAGAGTTGATTATACTCATCTTGATATTCTTTAAATAGCTTAAGAGAATAGATAACCTGATCTAACTCTCTAGTTATATTAACCATCTCTTGTTCACAAGAGTTGATTAACTCTGTGAGATTAGTAATTCCTAACATACTGGACTCTACTGACTTAAGCTTAAGAGATATATCATCTACTATAGCTTTAGCAGCATTCATTTGAACTTTAATATCTTCTCTATCTTTAATGAGAGTAGAGAGTTTAGTATATGCTTCTATCTTAGTAGTGAGATCCATAACAATAAGATTATTATTAGAGATCTTCATATTCTTCTCTTTAATAGATTCATCTATACTGGCTATAGAGGATCTATACTCATCTATCTCTTTATTAACAGCATCTACTATAGAAGATCTTGTTAGTGCTACATTGAGTTTATTGGTAAACTCTGTAACTAAAATCTGATACTGTTTATAGATATCTATGTTGTTAGCATAATCTATATACTTATAGATAGACATTAGATCATTATATACTTCATTATTATTGAGATATCTCAGCAATAACTCTTTAGGATCACTATATACAACTCCATTAGGAAGCTTCATCAGCACTGCTTGATGGAGTTTAATATCTCTTATAATATTAGCTAAGCTGTTTACTACAGAACGTAGCTCTAGCTGAGCGTCATACTTTCTATTGATCTCTTTCTGTTCTACTTCCAGAGCTCTTAGTTCTAGATTTAGATCAGTGAGTTGATCTAGTACTCTATTATTCTTATAAGATAAAGCCTCAGAGATAAAGGGACAATCATCCACTTTACAACTCTTAGGTCTCATCTCTAATACATTGAGAATCTTAATCTTCTCATTAGTCTCTATAATCTTTCTCTCTGTACTTTTAATAGATTGCTCTACTGCATCTTTCTGATTCTTTAGAGTATTTACATCTACAGGAAACTTCATATCTCCTGTAGCAATCTCTACAGCTTCAGCAAAGATATCAAAACTGGTAGTAGACTTAGTTACATCTATATTCTCTTGTATAGACTTAACTGTATTGAGAGCCAGTACATACTCATCACGAGATATATTAGAGATATCATATATACCAATAGACTCAAAGGCTTTAATGATATCTTCCATCTTCTCTTTATACTCTTTAATCTTATCCTCTAAGAACTTAGGATCCTCTGCATCAGAAGCTGTCTGTTGTAAGAATAGTTTCTTATCTACTATCTTCTTAGACATCTCTTCCCTCTTAGTTCTAAGAGAGGTTATATCAGCATTATAGAGTTCATTCTCTACATTAACTCTATTGAGAGCTTGTTTAGAAGATTCCAACTCTCTATCCACATCTATATTATCTCTAATAGCATTTATCTTGGAGAATAGATAATCTATAGACTTATATAGAGTCTTATTCTTCTCAGATAACTGATTATACTCTTCTGTCTTCTCAGCTAGAGTAGACTGTAGAGTACCATCTTTATCCACAGATTCAACTTGGAACTTATATTCCCCTAATTTTTGCATATATTGGTCTTTTTGAGCACTTAGCTGTGTCTTTCTACTGGTTAGGGCTGAAAAGTTCGATTTTAGAATATTTTCATCCCCAAGTTGACCTAATTTAGACGCTACAGAGTTGACCATTGACTTATAAACTGAAGAATGTTTATTTAGAGTCTTATACATGTTATTATATACTTCTAGACTGGCAATAATAGAGTTTACAAATCTCTTCCTCTCAGCAGGTCTTTTCATTGCTAGTCCTTTATCATCCATAGATAATTGAGAGAGTGCTATAAAGTTAGCATCTAGCTTAAGCTCTTCAAAGAGAACGTCTTTATAAGAGTTTACATTACCATTCTCATTGAGTTCTACTATTCTCCCATCAGGGAATTGTTTCTTAAAGTATACTTTAGTAGTATCTCTATCTCCATTATTCTTTACATTATGAACACAAGTTATGATATAAATAGTATTAGCATCCTGTAGATAAATCTCCTTCATAGCAGGTTTACCTGGGATGAAACTATCATTAGAATCAGGAAGTACTGAGAGAGCATTGAATATAGTAGACTTACCAGATCCATTTTCTCCTCTTATAATACAAGTCTTAAACTTCTGTTTTCTGAAGTCTATAAAGATATCAGGTGTACCGATACCATTAACTAATCTTATATATCCTTTCAATTGAAGAGATAAATATTTCATCTATATTTAATCCTTTCAACTTATTTATTTTAAAGTTCTGAGGTCAATCAATACCTAAAAATATAGTATACAGTTATAAAAAATAAACACCCTATAACTTTATATTAAAAGAGAGTGAGCTGCTCTTACAACTCACTCTCCTGTGTGGCTTAAATATCTATAGCCACGATGTTAGGATCATCACTCCTAACTGTCATTAAGTGTGTGGGAATTCTAGGCTCCTTGGATATTACATTCTTATAGTATTCTTGGAGTCTATAATTCTCCTTATTTGACCAGTATGGATCATTCTTCTCCATAAACTGATCGAACCTTTGAGATAACGATGGAGGCACTGACATTCACCTCCTTTCTATGGGAAAATATGAATAGAGCTATTAACTCTATTCATATTTATATTATAAAATTCTATATATCTACTATTACAAAAAATAACCCTCTAGTGTAATTTTACACTAGAGGGCTTTTTCTAAAAACCTATCTTCATCTTCATAGGCTTCGGCTTAAAGATAGCTTCTTCAGCAGCTTCCTCCTCATCAGTCTTCAAAACTCTTGGAGCACCAGTGCTGGAGTCACTATCATCTTCATCATCGTCAGATTTATTATTCTCATCTCTCTCATTGAAGATCTCCTGGATCCAGTCAATCTCAATTCTGAATCTCTTGAGCTCTACATGATAACCTTTCAGAGTGAGCTCTCTGAATACTACAGTGTACATAGTCTCTTTGTATTTACGAAGTTTAAGTCCCAGTACAGGGATGAGGTGGATAGTGGTTTCCAATCTTCCCTGACTAATAGCTTCGCTGATCTTTTCTTCTACCATATGCATATATCTATCATAGACATACTTGTAAGTATTAGATTTAATAGATTGAAGATATACAGAACCTGTTCTTAAAATCATAATTATATAACACCTCTCTTTATAGTATTTTAGTTTATCTATATTATTATATATAATTATATGAAAAAATAAACAGTAAGTACTAAAAAGCACTTACCACAACTAAAAATAAACCGAAGAACTACAAGAGAAAATAACGAGGGCATACGCTCAACCTCACTAGGCTGCAGTCCTAGATGAGTATACGTATACCCCCGGTGCACTTTTCGGGGCGGGCAAATGCACGAACCCATGAATGTATTCGATCCATTCTGAACCTCTTGAATATTCGCTAATGTCCATAATCATATGCTGGTACCTAAGCATAGATTAAAAGCATCATTGCTTATATTCATATTTATTATATATAATTATAATTTATAAGTTTGACAAATCCAGTTGTTTCTCTCTAAAGAACTCTATACCATCATCTTTATATCCAGCAAAGAATGCTCTGTTAGGAAAGAAGTTTTTCTCTGTTGGATATGGAAAGAAGTCTTTACTATCATAGCATATAATGTATTGTTCTCCACAAGACTTACACTCCATAGAGAATATAGTCTTATTTCTAGGCATCTGAGTTTCCCAGTTCTTACCTGCTAGTTTAGCATTAACTAGTCTAGTGTATCCTATAGGACTATTGAAGAAATCATAACACTCTATAGACTGTCTATTACATTTATGACAGAAGTCATATCTATAATGAATTAATGGATTAGTAAGTTGTCCTTCCATGATATTACCCTTTCAACCAATTGCTTAACTCTTTATTCTTAAACTCTTCAGAATCTAAAGAGAGATTCTTATAGTAGTTTACTCCTTTATTTAAGAGATCTACACCACTTACATAGATACATTTACCAGTTTCATATATAATGATATAATTTCTCTCTTTCTTAGGAGTAAGTTTAGACTCTTTATATACTATTTGAATACCAGTACGTACAGTGTATTTTGTCTTTATATCACAATAATATCGTCTAGTTGATCCTATAGCAGCTTCTTTAAATACTACAGAAGCTCCATTAAGATTACAGATAGCTCTAATAGCATCCTTGTCAATAGGTAGCAGTCTCATAGTACAAAATACACCTCCTGTAATATATTAGTTTATTAAATTGTTAAAAAACAATGGGGAGTGTAAATCAATACACTCCCCAAAGCTCTCAGTAGACCATCCTGTACTGGAAGTGTCCGAAGTGGACCTTTCCGTACAGCTTCAGGTTGGGATGCTCCTTCTTGGCGTCAGCGATGAAGTTACTGAGCGCCTTGATGTCTTCTGCTTCATCTCCGTTGTCAAAGAAGATTGTGTCTCCTCCATTGATCTGAATGGAGTGCAGATTCATGAACGGATTTGCCATTGTGTGATATCCCCTTTCTAAAATAAGAATATGGCAGGGATGGAAGGACTCGAACCTTCGATATATGCTTCAAGGGCATACGCCTTAACCACTTGGCCACATCCCTGTGTCAATATTATAATATATAATTGATTTGGATTATAAAAAGAGATAGGGATTTCTCCCTATCTCTATAGTTAGTTATTACTCCATATAACCCTGATCGTATACAGTATCTCCAGGTCCAAGATCATCTCTTGCAGCCTGTCCAAAGTATACCCCACCAGGAACAGGATCCTTCTTGTAATAAGGACCTTTCTCCATAGGCTCCATATTACGTACATGGCCACATACATTGATAGCCCATTTGACAATCTTCTCTTTAATATCAGAATCCATATTAGGACACAGAGCATTTAGAGCAGCTTCGAAGTTTAGCATATTACAAAGAGCCTCCATACATACGACATCTTCAAAACTAGTTGTATTAATAGATAGAGGGAACTTGGGTTGAGTATATACATCGTTATTACTTCTTACACAAGTAATAGTTTCTTCACTCTCATCAAATGCTACAAATGATCTTGTAGAATCAAAGGTCAGTAGCTCATCTAGAAAGAGAACAAAATTAGGAACCAGCATATTACCAGAACCATCAGCGGTTCTATATACCTGTTCTATAGCTTTAACCTGTTCACTAGTCATTGTATATTAACTTCCTCCTCTAATTAATTCTTTTGATCAACCATGTTGTAATATCCTTCAATCTGAAGAATACTATCGAATCCTACTGCATTGATTACAATAGGGAATTTCTGTGCTATATAAGCTTCATCATATTTATTAGCTTCTATATAGAATAGCATCTCTCTATCAAAGTCCCAATACATGAATCCCCTACAAGTATCGAAAGGAATACAATGCTTATCATGAGACTTGAGATACCATACTCTATATTCTTTTGTATTAAGAGACATGAGAATATGCTTAATCCACATACCTCTTTCAGATGGTGGGAAGGGTTCAGGATCAGGATCTACATATGTTGAGAATAGCATACCATTGATTAGAGATAACTGTAAGTCTTCATCTTCAGCATCTCCACCAGGCTTATCTTCATCATATGATACATTTACTATACCATTAACACCTTTAAAGCCTAAATCAGAAGTTTCTGTATCCTGAGGATCTACTATTGTTGGATCTATTGTATGGTTTATAGCAGTGTCTTCTTTTTCACCATAGTCTTCTATAGATAGTCCTAGTTGTTCATTGAGTTCACTGTTGTCAGCCATAGATATTAATCATCTCCTCTATTACATGAAATGAGAAAAAAGAAAAGGCAGAATAGAAAGACTCTATTCTGCCATAAACTTATTCAATTATGCAGAACTTATTTATATGTTCTGCTTATAGATATCCTTTATAAGTTCCTAGTGCTGAATGGAGATTATATATAATAGTAGGATCCCCACTCATTCTAATTTGATTCAATATATCTAAAATAATTCTCCATGCCATAGAAGTCTTAAAGTCTGAGTTATGGAGTTCTATGACATTTCTATCTGTAGAATTTGGGTAAGCATATTCAATAGCCACCCTATGAATTTCTGCTTTAATATATCTTTCATTTGCTACTCTAATAGCAGCCTGTACAAAATCTGGATGAGAGAACATTCTATATACATGTCCAATATCATAATTAGCTTTAGACATTGAAATGAATATATTGAGTGCTTCTCTCTCCATTGTTTTAGGATTACTTAATGGATCTATATTCTGAGGGCTTACTCTGTTGCGATTATTTCCTTTACCCATTATATAATACCTCCAATAGATTTACTCTTTATTACTTATATAATATCCAATCAAATATCATTTTCATCATCATCTTCATCATCAGAACTGGAGGTTGGTTTCTGATAAGATGATGTATCTATTTCTAGATTAGTAGCCTGATTCCACATCATAATGTCTATATTACCATTATAATTTTTTACAGCTTCTTCATCATCTTCAAATGCATAGTCATAGTCTTCTACATCAAATCCATCATGATAGTTGTCTTGTACTTTCTTCAGGAATTGATATACAGTAATAGCCTTATCTATGCTGGTCATATACCAACGTCTTACTTGAGTCTTAGTCTCAGTTTGTTTAGTCTCTACTAAGATATAAGAGTTATGTATATCTATTTCAGATATATTATCTCTTAAAAAATAATAAGTCTCAGTTCTTCCAGTTCCAACGAAGAAGTGATTACCAAATTCTGATGAGTCATCATTCATGACCCACAGTACTAAATACTTCTTTTCTTCAAAACCCTTATCTGGCTCATCTGGTGGTAGTAATGGATCTGTTAGACCATTATCTACTGTAACCAGTGGATCAATAAGAGGTTGATGAATCTTATCACTACTCTTACTCATATATAGAACAACTCCTTGTGTATATACTACTATTAATTCTTTGTACGCTTTACATAGATCAAATGGTTTCTAAATCTTGTGATAGCTGTATAGTGTAGATTCTTATTAATCTCACTATTAAGATATTCCTCTATATATACTCCATTAGGATACTCAGATCCCTGAGATAGATGAGTAGTAATAGAATAACCAAACTCTAAGAACGTACCTGCTTCTGATCTATAAGATGGTTGTTCTTTTATTCTCTGTCTAGTCTTATAGTCAGCACAGAAATACTCATAGTTTATCTCTAGTTTAGGGAATATTACATTAGATAGATCTGGTAAGAAGTCTATTCTAAATACTCCCTTTCTATCATCTATAGGACCAGGATAATTCATTACTGTACCCATTAGTCCATTAGTGATATTAATATTATCTATAGAATTAACCCAATCATTTCTTCTAAAGATAACTCTCTCCATATATCCTGGAGTTGCAGATCTTTGATTTCTAATCTCTCTGATCTTAGTATTATAGTAATCTCTAGTAGTATTCTTACCACATAGAGTTACACAAGCATATCTTAACATCTCATCAGTTAGATCAGTATCTCTTATAACCATAACGTCTCTACCATAGTTACCAACATGTATAGGAAGATTATTAATAGCTAACTGAGATAGATATACTATAGCAGAGTTTTGAGCTTGTCTCATAATCTGTCTAAGTCTATATACTTTTCCATTATAGAGATATGCAGGATTATCATTAACAGGAGGTAACTGATCTAGATCTCCTGCTACAATAATTTTCTTACCAAATCTCTCTATATCTTCTTTCATATTCATTGGTACAAATGAACCCTCATCTATAATGATGAGATCAGTATCAAGTTCCTTCTTGGGTATGAAGGTCTTCTTCATTATTGGTATATTAAAGTACGAATCCATTCTCGGATTACCATTAAAATCTAATAATGGTACCTCTATAATATCATATAGACTAGAATGAATAGTCTTAGCATTATAGAATCCTCTAGTTCTTAATACTAAGCTGGCACATCCAGTATACGCCATAGGCATAACTCTAGAAGGATTTATATTCAAAGCATCCATTATAGCTTTAATTAATATAGTCTTACCACTCCCAGGAGGTCCAGATATTTGAAATACCTGTGGAGCTAAATCATCTCTATACCATCTAACAGCTTCATTCAGTATATATTGTTGATCCTGAGTTAATTCAATCATGACCAATAAACACTCCATATAATTAGATTAATAGATAGTTTTCACTCTATTAGACTCTTATACAGAGCAGCACCAATTGCCCAAAAAGCATTAGTCATATTATATAATAAAACAATATTAAGCATCCCACTCTCTTTACCAGTACCAGAATGTCCACCACGTCTAACATAAGAATTCAAACTTCGATTTTGATAAACTTATAAGATATAGCAGCACCAACATCCCAACCAGAATAAGCTGAATGTGTAGCTATATTAACAAGAAAAGCTCCACAAGCAGTATTATTAGAAGCTCTACCTCCACGTATAGAATATAATTGAGCAACACTTCGATTTTGATAAACTAGAGCAGTACCAAATGGCCAACTAGTATCAGAAGTATAGTTATAAGCACGAACATAAAATGCACCACTATTATAATTAGCATTTGAAGCACCACCACGAATAGCATAAGTTGAACCATTTCGATTTTGATTTAGAGCAGCACCAAGAATCCAGTACGTATAAGAGGCAGTAGTACTAGTATTAACATAGAAAGAACCACAGTAATCACCCGAGTACGAGTTACCACCACGCATAACATAAGAATTCAAACTTCGATTTTGATAAACTAGAGCAGCACCAGTTCCCCAACCATAAATAGAATTAGAATACAAAAATACTATATAGAATATTCCACAATAATAATTATCTCCAGAATTTCCACCACGTACACAATATTTATAAATTTCACTTCGATTTTGATAAACTTATGAGAGAGCAGCACCACGATGCCAATTGGCATCAGAAGCAGCATAGCGCAAGTAAACATAGAAAGTCCCACAGTAGATATCAGAGCTTGAACAACCACCACGAGCAGAATATCTTTCACCAGCTGTTCGATTTTGATAACTTCTCAAAAAAAAAAATAAGAGGTAACCCATACAGGTTACCTCTATATATTGTTTTAGATTAGTGGATCTATTAGATAATCATCTACTACTACCAATGGATCAATTAACTCTATAGAATTATAATATGGAATATTATTAGCTATATTACTCTCCAGTATATTACCAAGATCTACAGAAGAACTACTACCACCATTTGACATCTGAGACTTCATAAAGATATTCTCTTCAGCATCTGGTTTCATACCACTACCAATTTCATTGATCTTATTACCATGATATACAGATTGAGATGCTGTCTGGAATGTAAGACCTTCCATTAGAGTCTTCTTAAATACTGGTACAGCTAATCCATAATCTTCTTCTAGAGCTATTTCATTATTCTCTTTAAATGGTAGATAGATATAATCTAATTTGCTGGTCTCATATCTTGCTTTAATCTTTTGTACGCCTAAGAACTTCTTACTCTCTTTAGTAAACTCAGGTGCTATTATATAGGCTCCATCAAGATTATTCAAGATCAGCATTGACTCAGATATATTACTTCTACCAATAGTTCTTACCAGATCTACTTTATTCTTAGATCTTCCCTCATCTATATGCTTACTGGCATCTCTATTCAACTGAGAAGCTGTGATGACAGGAATATCTTTAACACTGGCAAAGACTTTAAATTCATCAGTTACATTACCATATTCTATACGAGTATCTTGAGAATGATCTATAGATCTTATTCTACCAATATAATCTTGTATCATACAGATTACTTCATAGCCTTGATCTTCTAGATCTTCTGCTAGAGTATATAGATAACTTGTATCTACTGAGAATGATGGTTGATACTTTATATAAATATCTATAGGAGAATCATCAGCTAGATATAATTCTCCCTGCATTCTGAAGATATCTATAATCTCTCCAGGAGAATGTCTCTTAAAGTTATCTCCAGCTGATACTATATTAAAGAGTCTATTAACAGTCTCTTTAATCTTATTTTCCATGGTCAATAAGACTATACATGGTCTCTTAGTAGGATCTTTAGTTCTATATCTCTTATTATATTTCTTAATCTGATATGCTAGATTAAGTAATATAGTAGACTTACCCTCACCTGGTAGACCAAAGAATGCATATACTCTACCAGCTTCCAATCCTCCGCCTAATAATTCATTAAGTCCTTGCATACCTGTCATTATTAGATTCCGAGGACTAGTTAGAGATCTATGAATATCGTATATAGAGTTCTCGAATGCTCCAGCTCTCAGAGAAAACTCAGACTCTTCTAAGTCTTCTGTTCTAGACTTTCTGAACTCATTCTGTACTCTCTTATTTATATCCTCAAACTCACTAAGAATCTTATGCTTAGACCCATAGTCTGAACTTAAGAACTTACCACAAGTATTATACATAGCTTTCGCTAAGTGAGTCATTGTCTTAAACTTAAGAGCTTCAGAGATCATATTATTCAACCACATAATCTCTGAGTCTGGTAACTCTTGATAGTTGTTTAGATCTATTACACTAGTATCGAATATACCACCATTAATATGCTTAATAATTGTATAGGGATCTGTTAGATTATACTCTAATCTAGCTTCTAGACCTTTCTTTATAAAGTCTACTCTAGACTGCTTATCAGCATCATTATTATATACAGATGGATCTATTCCATATATAAAATTTCTCATATTAATTAATTGACCTCTACGAACTGTTAAGTTCTTAGAGGTTATATATCTACACATCATATTCAATAGCTGAATATCAAGACTAATCTCTTCAAGCCTATTACTATTATTCATCATAGGCTGACTATACTTACTCTGTCGTTCATAGTCCAATAGATTTCACCACCTAATTGCCACTATCTTTCTTACTCGTAATTAAATGTTCGATGGTGGTTTATATATTACTTCTTCTCAAAGAGGCTCTTAATCCATTCCATTTCATCTTTTCTCTTAATAGTATAAGAGCCATGACCATTGGATTGGAAGGATCCTGCTTTTCTACGGATTCCTAAGTCTTTAGCTTCTCTATCTATAGTGTCATAGTCTCCCAAATGTGGATTATATTTCTTCACTATAGATCTTATTACGCTCTCATACTTATCTTCTTCATAGTCTTCCATAGCATCCACATCTACAAAGTATATATATGCATCATATGGATCTTTCTGGAATGATTTAATCTCTGTATAAGCTTCTTCTATAGTATCGTATTTTACAGAAGACTTACCATTATTGATACAATGATCTAGATACTTCTGCATTAGATCTATAAAATTCTTCTTATACTTATTTTCAAATACTTCTTGTGGAATATATCTAATGAACTTATTTATCATACCAACAGCTACTAGTTTATTATTTTTCTTAAATAATAGAGTATAGAACATCCTCTCAGGATATTTGGGTTTACTATTGA
>Ga0310786_10008473_pt1 | contig 13188 bp, 10 predicted proteins | sample AusTroGonzalo_MG_FD_203881 | JGI IMG/M metagenome (GOLD analysis project Ga0310786, IMG submission 203881) | Bovine rumen microbial communities from tropical cattle in Woodstock, Queensland, Australia - Gonzalo_03 (v2) (version 2) | ecosystem: Host-associated > Mammals > Digestive system >... | reverse complement strand
GCCTCCACTTTCTTGTCGAAGGAAAGAGGATAGGCTCGTGAGGAGGAGGGAAGGCGGTAGAGTAGGAGAGGGGGAACTATGGTTACAGCCTCATTCACCTTGGGAATAATAGGGAGGTGAAGTGAGGCGCAAACCGTCTGTGTGGCCTTCTCGCCCGTGGTGACAATCGCGCGACAATGGGGCAGATGGCGAAGCAGAGCGATGATGTCGGTGGGTTCCACTACTTCCAGGAACTGATCGGCAGCGTTGTCTTTCAGGCGGCGAACAGCTGTCGAAGTATCAAAGAAAGCGAGGCCCCGCTCCTCGCAGAATGCTACAATCTCATCCACCTTGAAACATTTGGCCGACACGTCCACGAAATGGTTCCTGTCGCCAAAGAACACCTCGCCCTGAATACGCCAGTGGTCATTGATGAAATTCGGGTAGTAGAAGTCCATGCACCACCGTTTCCGCTGTGGCGGAAAGCTCCCCAGGAACAACACTTTGGCATTTTGCGGCAGAAACGGACGCAACGGATGGTACTCCACCCCATCGCCACTGCGCTTAATATTCTCGGTGTTCAGATACGAAATCATACCTTAACGTATATACGTATAAATGTCTCTGCGATTCTCACTGGTGAATAAAGGTTTTCTTACTAATGAGAAACGACTGTCCCACCAATGGAACAATGGAATCCCCCCAGTGGGACAATGCTGTCCCACCAGTGGGACAAACCTTTCTATAGGGTTGTGTCGAACAAACTATACTTACTTCGGCGAGTAACTATAGTTCCACGCCCGACAAAGTATAGTTCCTTTTTTCTGAGGAGGGGGTTACAGCTGGCTCTCGCTGATGCTGAAGGTGTCACCACGACTCATGTCGCCTGTCTGGAGTCCCAGTTTCAGCCACTTCATGCGCTGTGCGCTGGTGCCGTGGGTGAAGCTTTCGGGCTGTGAGTATCCGCGTGCTTTCTCCTGGAGGTAGTTGTCGCCGATGACCTGTGCACATTGTATAGCTTCCTGCAGGTCGCCGTCTTCGAGAGAACCAAAGGTCTTGCCCTCATGATAGCCCCACACGCCGGCATAGAAGTCCGCCTGGAGTTCGATGCGCACGCTGACTTTGTTGGCGGCGGTCTCGTTCATGCGGGCCATCTGTGAATGGGCATCGTTGAGGGTGCCGAGAAGGTGCTGTACGTGGTGTCCTACCTCGTGGGCGATGACATAGGCATAGGCAAAGTCGCCGTCAGCACCGAGGGTTTGCTTCATTTCCGAGAAGAAACTGAGGTCAATGTACAGTGCCTGGTCGGCCGAGCAGTAGAAAGGTCCTACAGAGGCTGTACCCTGGCCGCATCCCGTCTGCACGCTGCCAGTATAGAGCACCATGCGTGGAGGGATGTAGGTCTTGCCGAGCTGGGTCTTGAAGACTTCGCTCCATACATCTTCCGTACTGGCGAGAACCTGAGAAGAGAAGAGTGCCAGCGCCTGTTCTTCTTCTGTGAATTCGCGCTCCTGTGAACCACTTACCTCAGTATTGTTGCCCAGGGATTGCTGAAACGCCTGCATACCTGCTTCCAGCGGATTGCCGCCGGAGAAGTAAGCAATAACCATCGCGATGATAACACCAATGAAGCCGCCAATTCCGGCTTTCTGTGCGCCGCTCATTCCGCGACGGTCATCGACATTTGAACTTTGTCTTCTTCCTGTCAAATCCATAGTATTTTTAGTATTATAGGGTGAATAATCCTTGTTTCTGCGTGCAAAAGTACACTTTTTGTTTGAAAGGACAAAGAAAAAGTGGAAATAATTGACGAAAGGGCATAAAAACCCCCTACCTCGGGGCGGGAGGGAATGAGGTAGGGGGAAAGAGGCGCCTTGAGGGAGGATGGAGAGAGATAGAAAAGGCGCCTCTCAGGGGTGTGATGCTGTTTACTTAACGAGCACCTTGCTGGCCTTGCCGCCACGTACTACGATGTAGAGACCGCGGTTGAGCTGGCTGACGCGACGGCCATCGAGTGTGTAGATGCCATCAGCGCTTGCGGGCAGGGTGGTGATTTCGCGAACAGCGGTGAGCGGTCCGTTCCAGTCGTCGTTGTTACCCTTCTCAACGAGTGTGAGGGTCCAGTCAGTAACAGAGAACCAGCTGCCTTCGAAGGCCTTGCCAGAGAGGGCGGAGTTGGTGGTCTGACCGATGGTCATGGTGTGATCCTTGACGACGATGTTGTCGATGGAGAGGTACTGCCAGCCACGACCTTCGTTACCGTTGGCCATTGCGATGTTGGTTTGTTCCTCGGTAGCTGTGCCCATGATGTAGGCATCGAATGCCTCTTGCCAGATGGGACCGTACTTGTCGCTGGCGACAACGGTGGTGTCTACGCCTGTTTCAGGATCCATATACGTATAGTACTGAAGAGGAATCTCAACGAAGATGGAGTCGGCTTTCTCTGCACCCGTAATAGCGAAGATGAATGCGCCTACAGCGGGAGTGCGGACGAGTGCCTGTGCTTTATAGGTACCGTTGGGCAGACCTTCTACGGTCTGGAAGCCGGTGACGTTGAGCTCACCACGTGTGCTGAAGTAGCTGTCGAAGTAGGTGTATGACTCGTCGCCGTTGACATACTGGCCAGTCTTCACAGGACCATCGCCCTTGATGACCTCGTAGGTCCATCCGAAGTTCTCAGCGAAGTTGGGATTGAGGATCCATCCGGTATAGTCTGTGCCGTTGGGATTCTTCTCATATTCATTCTGTTTGTCAGCAGCAGCCATGAGGTATGAGAGGTCCTCTTTTATCGGCGTTGTGGCTTCAACACTGAGCATGACGTTGTTGCCGGGCATGAGCTTCTTCTTGGCGCTGGCGATGCCTTCGAGCACAAGGTTCTTAGCAGTTTGAGACTGGAATCCAGAAACATACTCTTCTCCATCAATGAAGGACTGAGCAAATTCGTTGATATAGTTCTTGGCAACGGTGAGCACGCTGTCAACCTCTGTGTAGGTGGCTTCGGAACTGTTGATCCAAGCGATGGTAGCGTCGTAAGCGTACTTGACGAGGTCAACCTGGTTGCCATAGGTCTCTGCGGCGAGGGATGCGTCAGCGAGGTTCTCGGCCACGGTGGGCAGGGTCTTGCCCGGCTCCATGATTTCATCGTACTTAGCTTCGGAAGTCTTGGCGAAGGCGATGCCACCATTCAGCACGTCGAGATCCTTAGATGCGTTGTAGGCAGCGATGGAGTCGTTGACCTGTTTTTTGTCAGCAGCAAAGTGCATAGCGGCAGCGAGGTCGCCAGCCAGCTTCTCGCGGGCTGCAATGGCCTCGGCAATCTGGGCCTCAGTAGCGGGGCCGTGGTAGCGGAGGACGACGTTGGTGAACCAGAAGCTGCCGCGACGATAGCTGGCGCTGATGTCTTCCACGTTGGGATCGCCGTGAGTGGAACGAGCACCGATGGTGAGCTTGCCGTCGATGACGATGACGGCGCCAGTAGTGGTCACAGTTTCCCAAGGCTCAGTGCCGTCAGCAGGATAGAGACCTTCGTAGTCACCGCTGGGCCAGTCGCCGAGTACACCAGCTTCAGTCATGAAGCCTTCGGTCTCGCCGAGAGAGGAAGCAGCATATACGCGCTGGTCGCTGAGGGCGTCGGTATTGGTGATGAGGTCCATCTGAACGCTGTAGATACCGTTGGGCAGGTTCGTCAGCTCCTGATTGGCATCGAGGATACCGGTGAAGTTGTTGTCAGCCCAAAGCTGGTAGCAGGTGCGGCCAACCTTGAAGTAAGCGCCGGTGGTGCGGTTGCTGGCGCTGGAAACATCGTTCCAACCCGTGATGTCCTTGTCGTCGGTGGTGAGTGCGGCTGCCTCGACGTCAGCAGCAACGCCGCTGGCGGGTTCGCGGCCGTCCAGACACATCCAGGGATGCTGAACGAGGAAGCTGTAGTTAGCAGGATTCTCCATATCAGCAGGCTGGCTGAAGTAGTATTCGTTGAGAGCTGCCTTCAAATCAGCCTCAGCAGCGATGACAGCAGCTGCATCGCCACCCTTACCGTCGCTGAAGAGGAGCTGGTAGGTGGTCTCATAAACACCCTGGAGATTAGCCTTTCCAGGATAGTCGGTAGCATCGAGCACGCTCTGAACCTTGATGAGCTGAGCTTCCACTCTCTTAGCAGCCTCGATGGCTTCTTTCATAGTGGCATAGAGGGCCTTGAGGCCATCGATAGAAGCCTGCAGCAGCTCTAAGTCGTTGCCTTCATAGATGAGGTCTTCAGCTTTTTCCTCAGCCTCGTCGAGCAGACCATAGAAGTAATCGCCGTTAAGACCGGTGAAGTCCAGTGAATCCTTAATCATGTCGTTGTAGTAGTAGACATCGGAACGCAGGAGTTCAGCGGGGTCGGCATCACCAATCTTGTAGAGCTTGATACCGTCGATGATCATCCAGGGAGTGTTGTTAGAGCTGCTGTTGCTGACCTGAATACCGAATTCGATGGTGAACTTGTCCACGGGAGTGAACTCGAATTCGTGCTTGGTCCATTCAGAAGCGGACAGAGCCTCACCACCTTCTTCCTTAAACACATCGCGGCGGCAGGTGATCTTCGTGAGGTCAGTAGCCGAAGCAGAGGTGTTGGGGTTGATGTTGATGGTCCAGTATTCCAGACGATATTCGGCGCAGGGCAGCTTCACTTCCTGCTTGTAGGAGAAGCTTCCGCCCCAACCTGCACGGAGGTAGAGGGCACCTGTTTCGCCTTCGAACTCATCCGAACGCTCAGGAACTCTCATATAAGTCTGACCGTCGTCTGCAATAGGAATAGACTCTTCTTCCAAGTCGTAGGGAACAGTACCGAAGTACACCCACTCGCACTTATCACCATCGCGGGGAGTAACCCACTCCCAGCCCTTGATCTGTCCGACGAAGCCATTGGTAGCCTCGAAGGTGCGGCCGTCTGAACGGGAGTTGGGGGTCTTCGGATTCACGGTAGCGTAGAGCGAACCGTCTTCCGTCACAAAAGCAATGGAACGGTTGCTGAGCTCGGTCGTGCGAATGGAGGTGTCGGACTTCTTGGAACCGTCTTCCTGCCAGGTGAGGTCCTCGTCGAAACCAGCATTAGCAATGTAATGGGTCATGTCTTCCTCCTGTGCCACAACAGGCATAACAGCGAAAGAGCCCAATGTCATGAGAAGTAGTAGTTTCTTCATAAACGTTGTTTTTTAATGAAATAAAGTGGTTAGTAAACTCTTGTTTTCTTTAGATTATTTTTCATATCCGAGGATACGACGTCCGCTGATGAAATGCCGGTTCCAGTAGTCATCCTCAGGATAGCTGTCGATGCGCACGCCTCTCGATGTGCTGCTGTGGATGAACTCGAAGGTGCCCTGTTCGGTGTCCACGGAAGTCACGATGCCCACATGGTTCACGCGCTTTCCGCGGCCGAAGAATACCAGGTCGCCCGGCAACAGTTCTCTGATGTCAGTAACCTGTTCGCCCTGGGTGCTCTGCTCGCGCGATGAACGCTTCAGCTGGATGCCCATCAGGTTGAAGACATAGCTGGTGAAGCCCGAGCAGTCGAAAGCCTTGGGGCCGCTGCTGCCAATACGGTAGCGCGAGCCTATCAGGTGCTTGGCTGCATTGATGAGGTCCGAGGCAACGGTGCTGCCCAAACCCGTCAGCATATTTGCCCGCAACATCGGACACACAGGCGCAATGATTGCTGCCAGCTCCTTCTGGATATCCATAGGACTGACAACGGCATCGGGCTCCGTGAGTTCCACGCGATGGCGAACGGGGTTATTGGCAAATAACATTGTGCTGAAGCACAAAAGTAAAGCCAGTAGTTTCTTTGTCATTTAGCTCTTTTTGGTAGAAGAACAGCCCTTCCGACGGGCCATACTTATATATTTCGGGCGCAAAGGTAGGCAAAAAAGCGCAACGGACAAAGAAAATCATGCTAAAAAGCTATAAAATGAAAAAAATGTCGTACCTTTGCGCCCGAAATTGAAGAAACAGTCAAAAAATACGTACATTTCTATACAAATAAATAAGTTAAAAAAAGATGAACTTTGTAGAAGAACTCTCATGGCGCGGCATGATCCATCAGATGATGCCAGGCACGGAGGAACTCCTCCAGAAAGAACAAGTATCGGCGTATGTCGGCATCGATCCCACAGCAGACAGCCTTCATATCGGTCATCTCTGCGGCGTCATGATGCTGCGCCACCTCCAGCGCTGCGGCCACAAACCCATCGCCCTCATTGGTGGAGCCACCGGCATGATCGGCGACCCCAGCGGCAAGAGCCAGGAGCGCAATCTGCTCGACGAGGAGACACTGGCCCACAATGTCAGCTGCATCAAGGCCCAGCTGGCCCATTTCCTCGACTTCGAGAGCGATGCTCCCAACCGCGCAGAACTCGTCAACAACTACGACTGGATGAAGGATTTCACCTTCCTCGCCTTCGCCCGTGATGTAGGTAAGCATATCACTGTCAACTACATGATGGCCAAGGACAGCGTGCAGAAGCGCCTCAATGGCGAAGCTCGCGACGGTCTCTCCTTCACGGAATTCACCTACCAGCTGCTGCAGGGCTACGACTTCTACTACCTCAACACCCATAAGGGCTGCAAGCTTCAGATGGGCGGCAGCGACCAGTGGGGCAACATCACTACCGGCACAGAACTCATCCGCCGTATGGGTGGTGGCGAGGCCTATGCCCTCACCTGTCCCCTCATCACCAAGTCCGACGGCCGCAAGTTCGGCAAGACCGAGCAGGGCAACATCTGGCTCGACCGCCGCTACACCAGCCCCTACCGTTTCTATCAGTTCTGGATCAACGTAGCCGACGAGGATGCCGAGCGCTATATCAAGATCTTCACCTCCCTGCCGAAGGAGGAAATCGACGACCTCATCGCCCGTCATCGCGAAGACCCCGGCCGCCGCGAACTCCAGCGCCGCCTGGCCGAAGAGGTCACCAAGATGGTACATAGCGAGGAAGACCTGCACGCTGCCCAGGAAGCCAGCCAGATGCTCTTCGGCAAGAGCACCAAGGAAGCCCTGATGGCCCTCGACGAGCAGACCCTCCTCGACGTCTTCGACGGTGTGCCCCAGTTCCGCATCAGCCGCAGCCTCCTCGAGGGCGAAGGCATCAAGGCCATCGACCTCATGGCAGCCGAGACCCAGTGCTTCCCCAGCAAGGGCGAGATGCGTAAGATGGTGCAGGGCGGTGGCGTCAGCCTTAACAAGGAGAAACTCGCTGCCTTCGACCAGCTCGTCACCACATCCGACCTCATCGACGACCGCTATCTGCTCGTCCAGAAAGGCAAGAAGAACTACTATCTGCTAATTGCAGAATGAAAGTAGAGAATTGAGCGGAAGCGTGAAAGAACGTTAAATTCTGCGCTTACCGCTTTAATTTTCAACTTCCAACTTTCAATATTCAAGCAAAAAGCAGTACCTTTGCGCCGCTTTTAGCGATAAAAGCCTCAGGATTGGGATATGGTGTAATGGTAACACAACAGGTTTTGGTTCTGTTTTTCCTGGTTCGAATCCGGGTATCCCAACCACCGCAGACTCCCGCCCACATCCTTCTTGTGGACGGGTTTTCAATAAACTCTAAACCCGCTTTAAACATAGGATTCTATATTCTAACTACAATAAAACAAATACATGTCACTAAAGCGCATCACAGCTGCCGAAGCCGCAGCACAAATCGAGAATGGCCACACCCTGGGTCTCTCTGGCTTCACGCCTGCCGGCGTTCCTAAGAGCGTAACCGCAGAACTGGCAAAGAAAGCTCACATCGAGCACGAGGCCGGACGTCCCTTCAAGGTAAACATCTTCACTGGTGCCAGCACAGGTCAGAGCTGCGACGGTATGCTCGCCAACGAGCAGGCCATAGGACTGCGTGCTCCCTACACCACGAACCCCGACTTCCGCAAACACGTGAACCTCAACGAGATTCGCTACACCGACCTGAACCTCAGCAACATGGCTACCCAGATTCGTCAGGGTTACCTGGGCGATGTGGATTGGGCAATAATCGAGGCTTGCGACGTAGAGGTTCACGGCTCCAAGGCCCACATCTTCCTCACCGCAGCCGGTGGCATCAGCCCCACGGTGTGCCGTCTGGCAAAGCGTGGTATCTTCGTGGAGGTCAATGCCTTCCACAGCCCCAAGAGCAAGGGCCTGCACGATGTGTATGAGATTGAGTATCATCCCTATCGCACACCCATCAACATTACAAAGCCCAGCGACCGCATCGGCAAGCCCTATGTGGAAGTTGATGCCGACCGCATCCTGGGCATCATCGAGTGCGACATCCCCGATGAGGCTCGTGCCTTCAAGGATCCCGATCCCATCACGACGCAGATTGGTCAGAACGTGGCCGACTTCCTCGTTCAGAACATGCGCGAGGGCAAGATACCTCCCACCTTCCTGAACCTGCAGTCGGGTGTCGGCAGCGGTGCCAATGCAGTGCTGGGTGCTCTGGGTCACTCCACCGAGGTTCCCAACTTCAACATCTACACCGAGGTGCTTCAGGATGCTCCCGTTCAGCTCATGCGCGAAGGTCGTGTGCTCAGCGCCAGCGCCTGCTCGCTGACGGTGACCAACGAGTGCCTGAAGGGCATCTACGATGACATCGACTTCTTCAAGGACAAGCTGGTGCTGCGTCCCTCCGAGATCTCCAACAATCCCGAGGTCATTGCCCGCATCGGCGTCTGCTCGCTGAACACCGCCATCGAAGCTGACATCTATGGCCACGTGAACTCTACGAAGATCTGTGGCACGAAGATGATGAACGGCATCGGCGGTTCGGCAGACTTCACCTGCAACTCCTACCTGAGCATCTTCACCTGCGGTTCCACCACCAAGGGCGGCGCCATCAGCAGCATCGTTCCCTTTGCCAGCCACATCGACCACACCAGCCACTTCGTCGATGCTGTCATCACGGAGTACGGCGTAGCCGACCTGCGCGGCAAGTGCGCTATGGAGAAGGCCGAGGAGCTCATCAAGGTGGCTCACCCCGACTATCAGCCCATGTTGCGCGACTACCTGAAGTATGCCGAGAAGTACAGCGGCCACACGCACCACTGCCTCAGCGCTGCCTTCGCCATGCACGACACGTTCCTGCGCAAGGGCGACATGCGTCTGACCGACCTCGCAGAGTACATCAAGTAAGCTTCGAGCGCTAAAGAAATCCCCATCGCCGTGCCCACCCAAGATAATCAAGTGGAGCGCGGCGATGTCCTTTTCTTTTCATCTGCGATTCCTATATAATTAAGGTATAAGGAACTCTTTTCATCAGGTATAAATACTTTTTTTTGAAAATTTTTTTGTGTTTCTGCAACTTTTCGTGTTCCATCGCCGTCTAAGGGATAGAAAACAGCAAAAAATTGCATGTTAAACAATAAAAAAACAATAAAGACAATGAAAACAAAAAGATTCTTTACAATGATGCTGGCCGCCATGATGGTGGTCGCTACTCCCGCCTCTCTCTGGGCACAGGAAGAGGAAGTCCAACAACCCGCCACGGTTGAGGAACAACCTACAGAAACTCAGACGACAACGCATGCCAGCGTTACGGTGAATGGCAAGACCTTCACCACAGGTCAGAAGGCTGTGGCCCAAAAGATGGCCCGTCAGGGAGCCCGCATGGCCGCACAGGGAGCCCGCATGGCAGCCAGAGCTGCTGCCAACCCGCTTCAAGCTGAACAGATAGCCGATGAAATGGAGGCTCAGATGGAAGCTATGAGCGAAGAGATGGAACGTCTGGGCGACTCGCTGGCAACCATGGCCGAAGACACCACCTTCCTCTATGATGAAGCCGACAGCGTAGAACTCGCTGGCGATTTCGATGAGCTCGTCGAAACCATTGAAGGGGATTTCGGTTGGCTGAATACCTGGTGGGGCAAGATCATTGGTGGTGGGTTTGGTATTCTGGTAGGCATCCTCGGCATCCTGTTAGCCCTCTTCGTCGTCGTGCTGCTGATAGGTATCTTCACCGCTCCCATCTGGATTCTCGCACTCATCATCTGGCTGGCCGTACGCGGTGGCCGCAGAAACAGAACCCAGACCTATCAGAACCCGCCGCTCAATCCTGGCACTCCTGGCGCCACCCCTGGTGCTACTCCTGGCACCGCAGCTCCCGCTCAGGCAGCCGCTGCTCAGACGGCAACCGCACAACCCGCCGCAGCCTATGCTCAACCTGGCACACAAAGCGCTCAGAGCCCGCAACCTGCAGTACTGAATAACTACGTACAGCCCTATCCCGACGAGAATGCGGAGATCTGGAAGAGCGGCATCATGTACTCCTGCATCGGCGTGGGTCTGATCATCCTCTTCTTCTCCATCGGATTGGATGGATTGTGGGGCGTAGGTGCTCTGGTGGCCTGCATCGGCGTTGCCAAGCTGGTGATTGCTACCACCTCCAAGAAGAAGCAACAGCCGCAGCAGCCGCAGCAGCCGGATCCCACTCCTGACGACTACTCGAAGAGCGAGAACTGATGCAAGGCCTATCGGACATAGCACTCATCGCGCAAGTAGTGGCGCTCGGCAGCGAACGGGCATTCGGCCAGCTGGTCGAGGCTCACCAGGAAGCCGTGCGCCGCTTCTTGCGCCGATTGACGGCAGGCGATGAGATGCGTGCTGACGACCTCTCGCAGGAGACCTTCATCCGCGCCTGGCAGGGGTTGAGCAGTTTTCGCCAGCTCTCCGGCTTCGAAACCTGGTTGCTGCGTATCGCCTATCGGGTGTTCCTGGACGATGAGCGGGCCTTGAACCACTCTCCGCTCGCACATGATGGAGCTGACCTCTCCACCCTCGACAGCGGTGCTGCCGCCGCCTCAAGTCCTACGAGAGAAAGCTCCACGGCAGGTCTTTCGATGGACCTCGACCAAGCCCTCTCCACCCTCTCTGAAACAGAACGCACCTGCGTGGTGCTGCAATGCGTAGAGGGACAGAGTATCAAGGAAATAGCCCAAATCATGGGCATCCCTGAAAATACAGTCAAGAGCCACCTGCTGCGTGGCAAGAAGAACTTGGCAAACTACCTGAGACGGAATGGGTATGGGGGAGGAGGAGAGTAAAATTGAAAATTGAAAATTAAAAATTGAAAATTAGGCTCGCGCACAGCGGGAAATTGAAAATTGACAATTTGAGATTTGAAAAATGAATAATATGGAAAAGAACAAGCAATATAGAGACAGCGACGAGGCGCTGATTGCCAGCTTCTTCGCAGAACATCGGGAGCCGATAGCAGACAACGGTTTCACCGAGCGGGTGCTGAGCGCATTGCCCGAACGGGAGGATGCCAGCTGGGCCGAGACGATGCGGCTGAGGCGGTGGTCGATGTGGCTGAATGTCTTAGGCACCATCGCCGGCATAGGACTGCTGATCTACCTGGGCGTGTTCACAGAGTGGGTGCAGTTCCTGCAGGACCTCTCCAACCGCCTGATATCGGGCGTTTTGTACTTCGACTACAGCAGCCTGCTCGTGCAGTTCATGCTCTTTCTCCACCGTCTGCCCGAGATGCTGCCTTCGCCCACACAGCTGTTGGCCATCGCCCTCACGTCGATGATCCTTACTGCCGTGGGTATCAAGCGGGTAGTGACCGAGTTGCAATAATCCTCCGACTATGCTTCATCTTCCAACCGATGAAGCAGTTCGCGGGTGTATTCCATCACCTCGAAGAGCTCTTCCACCGTGTCGGCCTGCAGCATCTTGATGCGCGTCTGGCGGAAGTCAGGAATGCCCTTGAACAAAGGCGAGGCAGCCAGATGACGGCGGATGTGGCGGATGCCGCTCAGCTCGTTGGTGCGAGCCACAGATGTCAGCACCTGCTCTTTCAGAATATCAAGTTTCCAGTCAAGGGAAAGCTCCTCCCCCTGACCCTCCATCGCGGAAGGTGTCTGGGGGTGGATTTTTTCTGCAATCTCCCTGAAAATCCAGGGCCTGCCGAAGGTGGCGCGCCCCACCATGATGGCATCCACGCCATAGCGTTCGAAGGCCTCCACGGCGCGCTCTGCCGACGTGATGTCTCCATTGCCGATGATGGGAATCTTCATGCGCGGATTGCGCTTCACCTCGCCGATCAGCGTCCAGTCGGCCTGGTCGGAGTAGAGCTGCGAGCGCGTGCGGCCATGAATCGTCAATGCCGAGATGCCACAATCCTGCAGCTGCTCGGCCAGCTCCGTGATGATCAGGTGCTCCTTGTCCCACCCCAGCCGCGTCTTCACGGTCACGGGCACCTCGCTGCCCACAGCATCCACCACGGCGCGTGTGATTTCCAGCAGCTTAGGCACATTGCGCAGCATGCCTGCACCAGCTCCCTTGGTGGCAATCTTCTTGACGGGGCAGCCGAAGTTCAGGTCCAGCACATCCGGGTGCGCCTGTTCGACCACGATGCGCGCCGCCTCTGCCATGGGTTCCGGCTCCCTGCCGTAGATCTGAATGGCCACAGGGCGTTCCTCATCGCACACCTCCAGCTTCTTCAGGCTCTTGTTGACCATTCTCACGAGGGCATCAGCCGCCACGAATTCCGAATACACCATTGCCGCCCCCATGCGTCGGCACAGCAGGCGGAAGCCGATGTCCGTCACGTCCTCCATCGGCGCTAAAAATACAGGGCGCGAGCCCAAATCCAGTGTTCCTATCTTCATTTTGGCGCAAAAGTAGTGTTTTTTTGCCAAACATCGATGCCGTTTGCTAAAAAAACACTACTTTTGCACCATGAAACGCGAAGATTTTGAGATAATGGCCCCCGTAGGCTCGCGGGAGAGCCTGGCTGCCGCCCTTCAGGCAGGAGCCGACAGCATCTATTTCGGCATCGAACGACTGAACATGCGGGCGCACTCCGCATCCGCCTTCACCATCGACGACCTGAAGGAGATTGCCGCCACCTGCCGCCAGCAGGGAGTCAGGAGCTACCTGACCGTCAACACCATCATCTATGGCGAGGACCTCCCCCTGATGCGCCAGATCCTGGATGCCGCCAAGGAAGCGGACATCTCCGCCGTCATCGCCTCCGATGTCGCTGTGATGACCTATGCCCGCAGCATCGGCCTGGAAGTACACCTCTCCACCCAGCTGAACATCTCCAACACCGAGGCACTGCGCTTCTATGCCCAGTTTGCGGATGTCGTGGTGCTGGCGCGCGAGCTGAACATCCAACAGGTGCGCGAGATCTATGATGCCATCCTGCGCGATCGTATCTGTGGCCCCTCCGGACAGCTCGT
>Ga0310786_10008472_pt1 | contig 13189 bp, 15 predicted proteins | sample AusTroGonzalo_MG_FD_203881 | JGI IMG/M metagenome (GOLD analysis project Ga0310786, IMG submission 203881) | Bovine rumen microbial communities from tropical cattle in Woodstock, Queensland, Australia - Gonzalo_03 (v2) (version 2) | ecosystem: Host-associated > Mammals > Digestive system >... | reverse complement strand
AGAAGCGCGCGTCTATAATCAAAAAAACAAAAAGCATCTCAAAATAAAACCAAACGCGCGTCCGGTTATCTAAAAACCAAACGCGCGTTTTTTTCTACACTCGCGAATTTCTTGCAAATAATTTCAAGTTTAGCGCGAGTTATTTGAGATTTTCGAGGTCCAGCCGGATGATGCCGCCCTTGTCGGCTTTGAGGATGAGGAACTCGCCGCAGTCGATCACGTCGCAGCTCCAGCCGATCTCGGCGGTGTCGAATGCGTGGTCATAGACGGCCTGCTTCTGCTCGTCTGTCATCCCCGGGGTAATCTCGCCGATTTCCGTAAACTCGTCCTCGTAGAGCTTTACATAGTCGAAGCCGTTTGGTGTGACGACAATGCCGCCGCGATGCATCCAATCGCCCTGGCTTTCGCTGTCCGGGGAGAAGGAAGCGATCGCGTGGCCATGGCCGAAGGTGTAGCGGCCCGCGACCATCACGAGATTGGTGCGCTCGCCGAGGTAGTTGTAGGACGGCTCGATCTCAATGTCAGCCGCCGACGTGGTACGTGCCCAGCGCCAGAAGCCGTCGCCCATTCCGTCGGTCGCAAAGATAACCGAGTGCTCCATCGGGATCGGGAACATCAGCTGCGTGGCCAGGCCGTCCATCGCGCTAGTGTTGCGCGTGGATAGGCGGTGCCACGTCCGGCCTATATCGTCAGTCCACCAGATGCCGGTCACGCCGTCCGGGTAGCCCGCTCCGTCGCCGGTGCAGACCCACAAACGGCCCATCCAGCGGTCGTAGGCGATGCCGTGAATGTGTATATTTCCGTTACCCGTTCCACTCCAATCCAGCGGCGTGCTGGAAATAATGGAGGTCGGGGTAGGCCACGCGCCGTAGTATTCGCCCTCTTCCTCGTACTTCGGCGCTATCTGGATTGTGGAGTTGGCGGTGTCACCGCAGAAGATAACCTCCCAATTCGCGCCGTAGTCCACGGAGTGGTAGATGATGGCCGTAATGCCGGAGCCGTAGGGCGCGACGAAAAGTTCGCCGGCCTTCGCCTCGCAAATCTGCTCGAAAGCTGAAATGCGGGAGTTGTTGTGCTCAAAGGAGAGCACCAGCGAGATGTTCTGCGCGGGCACGGTGATCACCCCGTCCACGGGGGGTATGTCGAACACGCCAGTAATCTTGTAGAGGTTGCAGGAGTATTTCGTGGTGGTGTACTTGAAGCCGTTTTCCACCTCGACAAGCAGGTCGCCGTTGCTCATCTCAAACACATACTTCTTGCGCCCAGTTCTCCCTGCGGTCGCGCCGGGGAGGTCGGACGGCAGCACCACCTTCACCATCTGCGTCGGTGTTTCCTTCGGGGCAAAGTAGAAGTAAGGCACGGCGAACTGGTCCACGTCGGTGTAGTCGATGTGCTTCGTGTCCGTTGGGCAGATGGAGTAGTAGATGCGCTTCGCGGAGTGCGAAATCACGTATAGCATATTGCTCGCGCTATCGTAGAGGCGCGTGAGAGTGGATTTCACCACCTGCGGGAAGCGCGGATTCGGGGCCGTGGTCTTGTAGTTCGCAAGCACGGGGCGAATGTCCGCGGCATCGTACTGCACCGCATTGAAGCCGATGACCACATTTTGGCCGATGGCCATCTGCCCGACGTGCTGGGCCTCGACAGCCGCGCGGAGGGTCTTGTAGGTGCTCTGGCCGGCGATCGACGCGATGGCGGGGCGGTAGCACTTCGGCGAGATATAGTGCGACGCGCCGAGGTAGTTCGCGTCGCCCCATTGTCCTGCGAAATCAGCCGTTAGATAGGTTCCGTTCACAAGGATGCGGAACAGCTTACCGAAGGCGGTAAGCTCCATCCACGCCGGAGTCCCGGCCTCGATCTTGTCAAGCTCCGCCTTGACCGCCAGCGGTGCGCTGGGGGACTTGAATTGCATCGACTCGACCAGGGAATAGTCCGTCGCGGAGAGTTTCTTCAGCCACACGCCATTACCCCAATCGTTCGCGCTGCGCCGCTTGGAGAGAAGGTATATCTGGTACACATATCCCTCCGCCTCGTTCGCGCCGTAGATTTCCACATCCAGCACCGCTTTCAGGTAGTTCCGCACATGGTCGGCACGGGCCGCGCTGAAGTTCGGGGAGGTGGTGACGTTCACGAAGGGATAGAGCGCACCCTCGTTGATGTCAATTGCGTCATTGAGGCCCTTGCCTAGTTCGTAGTTTACCACCGCCGACGAGCCGCCGACGGAAAACGTGACCACCTCCGCGTCGAACATAGCCTTGACGTCCACGACGAGGGTGATTTCCGGGCTTCCGGCAACCAGGCGAGGTATGGAGATTTCTGCGGCGTTGTTGGAGGCGTAGGAGTCCAGCGACGCGCCGTTCAGGAAGTTCGTCTGCACCCCGTTGCCGTCATAAATACGGCATACGAGCGAGAGCGAGAGGGCATTGTCCTCAGTGGTAGCTGTGATCGCGAAGTTCATCGCAATCGTGCGCCCGGTCTCGTTGCAGTAGATGTGCCGAATATATTTGTCGGCCCGGTTAGAAGGCGGAGAAACAAACACACTCTTGTAGTCCTTCGGCTCCCAGAAAGCATCATTAGGCCAATTGGAAGGCCCAGAGCCAACGTACTGCTCTTCGACGAGGGTGCCGTCTGTCAAGAGATAGATGAGCCGACAGCCCTGGTACTTGTCCGTGACAGCCGCCCGCGCCGCGATCCTGGTCGCGTAGGTTTCCAGCTTGTCATAGTGCAGCGCCTGATAGATGCGCTGTGCGCCGACGGACGCCTTGAGTCTATCGAGCTGCGCCTTAGTTGCCGCGCCGGTGACGTCCTTGCTCCAGGCGTCGCCGTCAAACTTGAAGTAAACGACCTCTCCCTCATTGACCACCAGGTTGCCGAAGTTGCCGTAGGTACCAGGTTCCGACGCTTCGTAGAATACCTTCTGCGTAGGAGCGCCCGGGTCGGTCGGCGTCGGGGTCAGGACGGCCTTGCCCATATAAAGAAATCCATCCAGATAGGGAGCGCTGCCGATGCGGCCGACGGCGGTCCAGCTGCTGGTTTCGTCCTCGGTACCGTCGTAACGGTACACCAGGCCGTCTTCCGGGTCATCCGGATCTCCGGTCACGATGCAGACCAGCTGGCCGGGAAGGAGGGCGGAACCGTCAAGATCTGACACGGGCGCGGGGTCCGCCTCCATTTCAGCGACGGAGTCGTAGATCTTGGAGAGCAGCAGCGGGTTCGCATCCTGCAGCTGCATTTCGTTGATATAGGCCAGGGTGTCGTACATGATTCCGCCGGCTCGCTCAGGGGAAATGCTGTTGATCGCCGTCTCGTTGCGCAGAGATCTGGCGCGATTCATTATTTGCTGAATAGTAGGCATATCGAAAAAAACTTAATTGTTAAAACACCGGAAGCACCTCGTCGACGAACCACTCGGTGAGCTGCACTGCGGTGGCCGCTGTGATTGCGAATGTTACCTTTTTGCCGGAAATGCTCCAGGACAACGTAGCCACGATGGTGGAAGAGGTCGACAGCACAGACCTCACGGAAATAAGCATGCTGCCGGGAGCGTTCGCCTGCTGGAAAAGCTGCACAAGGACATCCGGAAGCGCGTCCGTCGTCCCCTCAAAAATAGTCGTCGAGGCGGAATCCATGGCGGCCATACGCAAGGATAGATGCCACGCGCCTCCGCAGAAGGCAAGACGAGCGTAGCTGGTCGGCGTGTTGCTGATACCGTAAAAACCGAAGATTTTAGCAAACTGCGTGTCGCGCGAAGCTATTCTCGGAAACGTCGCAACGCCGTATCCAGTGTTGGTCTTGGAGATCGTTGCCTGCCGGTACTCGAAACAATCGTGCTGCTGGCCGTCGCCGAATGTTCTGGCGCCGCCGAGAGAAGAAATAACCTCGAAATAATTGGTCCCTTCGCCGCTTAGCGTCCCGGCCTGGATGGCAAGCACCTCGCCGTTAATAGCAACAATTCCAGACGTCCAGGAGATCTGGTTGTGCGCATAGCTGAACTCACACCCGAGGAGGATGGCGTTTCCACTATTATCTCCGATGTACGCGCGAAGGAGCTCCTTCATGGCGCCGGCGACGCTGGTCTGCAGGAAATCAACGTCACCCAGATAGACCGGCTGTTTGCCGGGGTAGGTCAAATACTTGTCCATATCTTATCTAATTATATTGTTCAATTCTAAACTGCGTCCCCGCAAACTTGTAGTAGTTCACCCACTCTTCCACCACGGCGATGTCTGCCTGAGTCATAACCGGAGGGACGTGAACAACAAATGCTCCGAACTTCGAGCCTGGCGGCGCGCTGTAGAGGTCTAACGCGACCGCCGGATCCTCGTCGACGGCGGTGACATATACCGGCGCATCGCCCTCATCATCGAAAGACAGGGCCGGGGCCGGAAACTCCTCGTCCGTGATATATATGGTGCCCTGCGGGTAGAAAAAGACATCATTCAGCCATTTCTGCAGATAGTTAGTAAATGCGTTGTAGCTCAGCTGCAGATTTGCAGCTTCCCGGTATGTCCCAAACACCTCGAGCAGCTGCTTGACCGGATACAGGAACACCTTCAGGAACGAGAAGTTCGCCCCCGTACGAAGGACCGGCGGAAGCTGGTGGATGATCCACCTGTCAATGTCAAATTGATAAAACATAGTGGATGTATACGGGGAGGTTATACGAGCGGAATGCTCCGCTATAACTTTCATAGTTGTTGCCGACCACCTCCTTCCAGGCGGAGGAGATCGCCGACCGGACGGTCACCTTGTCCAGCTTGATGTCCACAACACCAGGGACAGCCTGAATCGCGTCCACCAGGGCGGTCTTGTTGAGCACTCCTCCGTACTCGATGTTCCGGAGGTAGTTATTGATTGCGGCGTCCACCGGACGGACGGAGGTGTCCTCGACGAGCTCGCCGGCGGCGTTGATGACCTGCGGGTTGTACTGGACGTCTGCGTAGACGCGGACGCCGTCCGGAGCGTACGAGCCGACCTCGACGATCACGCCGGCCGGTTTTCGCTGGTTCAAATAGCTTTCAAACGCCGTTAAAACGTCCGCGTCGAGCGCGACCGGAGTGCCGTTGCTGTAGGCCCCTGCAGCGAGCACGTAGACCCCGCCGCCGACGTCGCGGCAGGCCGCATACTTCACGACCTGCTTGTTCGGATGCAGCTCCGGATAGACGAACTGCTGCGTCTCCTCGTCGAAGACCAGCTGGTCGCCGTACTGGAACTCCAGGGCGATCTTATGGTACCAGGGAATGGACGCAAGCACCGCCGTGGCGATCTTGGCGTCCACGTCTTCCCGGAAGGCGTCGAAGAGAGACTCCAGCACCCAGATGGAGGATGCAACGATGGAGAACCAGATGTTCTCCAAGCTGACCTTGCTGAATGTCTCGTCGAAGGTCGCGGCGCCGGTGATGCCGTATTTCGTGCGGATGACGCTGTCGCTCATGAACTGCTGCGTCATCGCCGCCTTAATCTGTTGAATTGTTCTAGCCATTCTATTCAAATTCTTCTGTGAACTGTTCCGTAAAAATGCGCTGATGGATCTCGCCGAGGCCGTCGTAGGCGGTCGCCGGCACGATGCCGTTCTTGCGCACGTAGGTCTGCAGGTAGGCGTCGTAGGTGACGTCCGGACATTCCAGGACAAGGCCGGGCTGCAGCTCTTCGGAGGCGGCGAGTCCGTTCGCGCGGGCGAGTGCCATGATGCCATCGAGCGTGCCGTAGACCTGGAGGCAGATGTCTGAGAGCGTCTGCCGGCGCCGTACCGTCACCGTGATCATCTCGATGCCCTCCCTGCTCTTACGCCAAGCACCACGCCGCAGACGAGCGCGGCCACCAGGCCGATGATATATAGATATAGGCGGGATCTCCGCGCCGCGGGCGCGGGTGCAACCTCTTCCTCCTCGTGGATCTCCAGCTGCTCGACATTGGAGCTGTCCGCCATAGCCACGCTGTCGGTCTTCTCGAGCAGCTGCTGCTCGCGGGCGGAGTGGCTGCTGGCCACGGTGCTGGAGCCTGCGACGGTGTACGTCGTGCTGCGCTCGACGACATACTGCCGGCCGGCGGTGTCAGGAGCGGAGTAGACCTCGTGGACCGTCTCCGACTGCTGGCTCTCGATGCGCTCGAGGCGCTGGTCGACGAGCTCCTGCAGGAGCACCTCCATGCGGCGCTCAAACGCGATGCTGTCGCGCCTTCTGGCCTCTTGCAAAGCCCGGACGTCCTGCACGCCGGAGAAAGTCTTCGGCGAGCAGGAGGCCAGGGCCAACACACAAAAAAAGAAAAATATGCACTTCCGCATAGTGTCAGATTTTGGGTCCTTTGTAGGACTTGTTATACAGGACGTTCCCGCGCTGCGGGCCGCCGAGCTTGTGGCTCACGTGCACGAAGGTCGGGTAGAGGATGAGCTGGTCGAACGGCAGGCCGGCCGCGATAATCTCGCGGGCCAGCTCCGCGGAGTGCATCCGGGAGCCGTCCGCCAGGAGGACGTAGATGTCGGCCGCCTCGCCCTTGGTATGCTGCGACGTGTCGACGCCGCCGACGGCCCTGTTGAGCTCAGAGCACCGGTAGCCGGAGGAGATCCGGACCGCGTGCTGCAGGCGGTCGCGCAGCGGCTGCAGGATGTTCAGCGTCAGGGCACGCACGGCGTCGCGTACGCGCACCGTGATGATGACGTTGCACAGGCCCAGCCGGTCGGCGGTGTCGCTCTTCTCGAACTCGCGGTAGGAGAAATTCTTACTGATGGTCCCCATGGTGCTAGTCTTCTTGTTTGTTGATCTCGGCGGCCACCTCGTCCTTCTTCTCCTGATACTGCTTCAAGAACGGGATCTTCTTAATGACCTCGAAGCTGAGCAGGAAGTAGAGGAAGTGGATGGTCTTGCAGTTCGGCAGCAGCTTGTTCGCGTTGCGCAGGATGTTGACTGAGTAGAAGTAGATGATAGCATAGACGACTCCGCTGATACATTGGATGGCGCCGTCCGGATTGCCCATCTTTTCGCCGACCACGTAGATAGAGAGGACCACGACATAGAAGACGAGGGTCTCGCCGACGCAGCGGAAGAACTTCTTGAGGTTGAACTTCTCGCCCTGGACACCCACGCCGGCGATGAGGCCGAAGATCATGTTCAGCAGGAAGACGAAGAAGATCACGAAGACGATGTCCTTGAGAGGAGCGAAGTAACCGACCAGCACGCTGAAGACGGTCACGATGAGGTTTTTGATGGTGTCAATCATATATACTGTGCTTTAATCTTGATTTCTTTGCTGGTCACCTCGACGGACTCGACCATCTGGCCGTCCATCTCGAGCTGCTCCTGGATCTCGCGCTCCCAGCCGAGGCGGTCGCTGTCGAGCAGCATCCTGTCGATGCCCACGCCGACGGACACGTCGCTCTTGAGGTCGCCCTTGTGCATCGACAGGATCAGCGCCTGGTTCTGCGCGAGGATGTCGCCCAGCACGAGCCCCGAGGCGATGAGCCCGGCAGCGTCGCGCTGCACCTTGATGTCGACGTCGTAGTCTGTAAGTTGTATTCCGGTCATGTTCAACTAGTGTTTAATGGTTTCGTCCTCGAAGTCGCCGCGGGAGAACTCCTGCGCGCTGCCGGCCGTCTTCGGGACGGACACCGGCGCGGCATTCGGGTACTCGCCGCAGACCACGCCTCCGGAGGGGATGGTATGCGTGTGAGCGTTGAAGGAGCGGACCAGCTCGTTGAGCTTGTCGACGAGCGGCTCGATGTTGACCAGGCCGCCCAGCTTCCCGCCGTTGATCTCGATGCGCTCCACCTCGTCGACGACGAGCACGGCCAGATCCGCGAGATCTCCGGAGAGGGAGCCCACGACGACGGCGGTGCCCGCCTTCGGCACGACGAGCAGCTGCTGCTCGAGCTCCGAAGTGGAGGCGCGCAGGCGGACACCGGCGACCTTCTGCGAGCCGAACTCCACCGTGCAGGTGTTGCCCTCCACGGAGCTGACGATGCCCTGGTAGACGGTGATCTCGCGGGGGCCTGCAGCCGCCCGGATGTTGCGGATGAGTCTCTGTTCCGGCGTCATGGCTAAAGCAGTCTGTAGCCCAGCTCTATGGTGCGGCGGCCGCCCTCCGAGCTGAACTCGGTCTCGACGGCGCGCACGTAGTAGGCGCCGTCCTTGTATTCGTATTCGGGGTCGTGCAGCTCGGCCTTGTCACCGGGCTTGATGTAAGGGACGAGCCACGTGACGATATTGCCGTCGTAGCCGTCGAAGGTGAGGCGCTTGTGCTCGCTCTCGCCGCGCAGGCGCATCGAGGCGTCGTCCGGAGAGGCGGCGCGCACGGTGACGCGGTCGCCTCCCGTGGTGCCGTACTCCCGCTCCTTGACCTTGCCGTCCGGCATGAGCGCCTTGACCACCACGCGGACCTTGCGGTCTTCGGTGCGCCGGTAGGTCAGGCTGCTCTCCTGTACGTTGCGGGTGAAGTCGTAGATGACGGTGTTGCCGACCTTCTCGCCGGGCCCATGGACGTGCAGGGTCTTGCCGGAGATGTAGATGTCGGCGCCGCACTCCTCCTGGACCTTCTTCAGCACGTCGTAGCCGGTGGCGCTGCTGATGACGAACTTCTGGTAGGTCCAGCTGTAGGAGCAGTCCACGGTGAATCCACCGCCGACGCCCTCGACCACGCGAGCGAGAAGCGCCGACAGCGTCACGTTCTGCAGCTGCTCGTCAGGCAGCGCCTTGCGGAAGAGGTACAGGTCGTCCTCGCACTCGAGGGTGATGGCGCCGCCGTCGGTACCGACGCGCTGCACCCAGCCCTCGAACTCCTGGACCATGCCCACCTCGTCGTAGCCGAGGTTGATGACGACACGGTCGCCGCGGTGGATCTTGTCCTCCACCTGCAGGGCCGCGTTGTACTCGGCGCCCGGCAGCTCGATGACGGCGGTGTCCGCGAGCTCCTCGACGGAGCGGCGCACGGTCACCTTCTCGACCATCCCGAGCTTCCAGGAGCCCACCTGTATGTCGAATCGCATCGTGAACATGGCTAGATCTGCTTGAGGTCCTCTTTGCGCAGCAGCAGCTTGTAGATGTCGTCGCTGAGCGCGGCGATGGAATAGGCCTGGTTGGCCGGGCCGGAGGTGAACGGCATGTTCCAGCTCTCGATGACCACCTGGCTGATAGAGAAGATCTCGAGCAGCGGGGACTTGACCAGGACACGGCCGGCCTCGCAGAAAGCGCGCAGGCGCTTGACGTCGGCGGACGGATAGGAGCCGTCGGAGCCGATCAGGATGCCGGAGACGTTGACCTGGTAGTCGCCCTGTGACCAGCGCTCCTTGATGGTACCGCGCACGGATCCCTTGGACACCTGCTTCTTGACGATGACGTTGGTGCCCTGCAGGGTGATCTGCGGCTCATACGGGAGCAGCCACCACTCGCCGCCCTCCACCTTGAGGTAGAGCGGGAAGGTCATCGGCACGCCGATGGCGTTGGCCACGACGATGTCCTGCAGCTGCTGGTCGGAGAGCGTCTCGACGCTGTAGCCGTCCGGGAGATTCCCCGCGGGGAGCCGGCGGGCGATGTCTTCAAGTATGAATCTGGAGGTCGTCATCGTGCTGCGCTGGTTGCAATTTCGAGTGAACGGTTGATGCTCTCGAGGATGGTGTTCTGCAGCTGGCGCAGGTCAGTCCCGGAGGCCGTGGTGATATTGACGTCGTCGAAGAACTTCGACACGTTGATGGTGATGGACGTGTTGCGGGTGCCGCCGGTGGCGATGTCCTTGGCCATCTTGCCGCCGCTGGCGCCGGCGCCGGACACGCCGGTGATCCCGGCTGCCGTGGTGTCCGCCACGCCGCCTGCAGCCTCCGGAGACTTCAGCGCCTCCTTGGCACTCTGCTTGGCCCGCTCGTTGGAGAGGATCTCGCCGTAGGTGCCCTTGACTCCGCCCACCAGCTGCCGGGTCGACTCCGCGGCGTTGCGCCTGGCGTCGAGGCCGAGCAGCCCGCTGGCGGCGCCCTTCGCGGCATCCCAGGCGCCCTTGAAGTCGCCCTTGAAGAGCTTGCTGAACGCCTCGCCCAGCTTGCCAACGCCAGCGAGCAGCCCCTGAATGCGGTCCAGAACGTAGTTCTTGATGATCTGGCCGAAGCCCTTCATCGTCTCCCAGACGGTGAGGATAACGGCGCGGAAGCCGGCGAACTTGTTCCAGCAGATGGCGACGGCGGTCGCGAGAGCCGCGATGCCGGCGATGATCAGCGCGATAGGGTTGGCGCTCATCACGATGTTCACCAGCTTCTGCGCCTTCTCCAGGAGGAGCAGCGCCACGTACTGCGCGCGGGTGGCGATGGTCCATCCGTTGGTGAGGGCCGTGGACGCAGCCACGGCGACGTTGTATGCCACGACGCCGGCGGCGACAGGCGCCAGCACAGAGAGGATGGTGGAGAAGTTCTCCGCCACCCACTTCGCTGCGGCGCCGACGGCCTCCAGCCCCTTTCCGAGCACGTTGATAACCGGGATGATCGCCGGGCGGATCAGCTCATAGAGCTCGAGCATAGCGCCGAGGAATTTTCCCTTCAGCTGCTCCCAGGCGCCGTACGTGGTCTGCGCGATCTTGTCGGTCATGTGGTTGAACTTGCCGCCCTCGCCGGTGGCGCGCATGAAGGCGTTGCGGACCATGTCGAAGGTGACGAGGCCCTTGGACATGTCGTCCTTGAGCCGCGCCACGGACTTGCCCGTCTGCGCGGAGATGTCGAGCAGCGGGTTGTATCCTGCGTTGATGAGCTGCAGCAGGTCCTGCCCCTGCAGCTTGCCGGCGGCCGAGATCTGTCCGAAGACGAGCGCCAGCTGCTGGAGCTTGTTCTTGTCGCCCATGGCCACATCGCCGAGCATCTTCAGGTCCTTGGTGACCGACTCCGCGCTGACGCCGAAGCCCAGCATGGTCTTCGCGGCCTCCTGCGTGGAGGAGCGGTCCCAGAGCGTCTTGTCAGCATACTCGTTGATCTCGCCGAGCATCTTCGCGGCCTTGTCTTCGGAGCCGACCAGGACGTTGAACGCCGTGGCCGTCTTCTCGGCCTGCATGCCGAGCTTGGAGACGACGCCGATGCCGGCGGTCAGCTGGACGAGGGGGTTCGCGAAGAAGCCGGCGCCGGGCAGGCCCTGGAGCGCCTTGCCGAGACCGCCCACGCGGCCCGAGAGACGGGCCGCCGAGCGGTCGGTGGCGTCCAGCTTGCGCTGCACGGCATCCACCCTGGAGACGGTCGCCCGATCGCCATTGGTGGAGATCTCGATGATATATTGCGCGGTGTTGCTCATTTTTTGCCTGATTCTGCCTGTCTTATGTGCCTGAGTTGTGCGAGGGTCTCAGCCCACTGCTGGTCCGACAGCGTGTCCGGGTCGATGTGCAGATAGTACCGGAGCATCGTGTCCAGGTAGCCTATCGTGTTGGCCTCCGGGCGTCCGTCGGCCAGCTCTAGAGCTTTTTTATGGAGGCCTCCTTGTAGCTGGCCATCTCCTGGATCACGGAGATGACGCCGAAGAAGTAGTCGTCGTTGGTCTGGATCTCCATGTCGCCGTCAATCCAGCACTGCTTCAGAAGGATCTCGCAGAACTTGACGTTGTCCTGTCCGGCAGAGCTGCCGGCGGTGGCGAAGGAGAGATCCTGCCGGGTCGGTTTGTGGAGCACGGCCTTCTTGTCGCCGGCCACCACCTCGAAGACGCTTTCGTCTCCGTATTTCTTCTTCCAGCCCTTCAGCTGGTCATCGGTGTAAGTGAACATATTTTGAACGGTGTTTTGTGTGTGTTTTATAAAAAGGGGGACCGTGTCTGCGTAGATATCAGCAGGGCAGGTCGGCCCCCCACGTAAGGTTAGCGGTAGTCGTTGACGACGTCGATGGCGACGATCGGCAGCTCGATCTCCATGAACTTGTCGTTCTGGTTGAGCGCGCGCGGTGCCTCGGTGAACTCCGCGCCGCGGATCAGGTCGGTGTGGATGATGTCGCCCTGTTGCGGGTTGCCATAGGCCACCACGATGTCGACGGTGATGTCCAGGATGGATCCGCCGGCAGCTGCCTGCAGGGCGAGCAGCTCGGACTGCAGGATGCGGACGGAGCCGGTGTAGGACTTGTTGCCGCGCTGGATGCCGTGGGGCTTGTTGCCCTTGGCGTAGAGCGCCTCCTTCTCCTGGGCTTCGCTGTAGGAGATGCCGCGCAGGCCCGTGACATCACGGCCGCCCAGCACCACGGTCACATCGGACCATTCATACTCTCGAGTGTTGAACATAAGCGTCAGATTTCGATGTTAGTGAGGAATCCCAGGTTCACGGTGATCTCGCGGGCATAGCCGAACGGACGCACGCGCAGGGTGGCCTCCACCTTGGAGGTGGCGAGCACGTTCTGCGCCGGGTCGATGAAGCACTTGCAGCCGGACCCGTCGACGACGCTGAGCTCGCCGGCGGCGGACATCTGCTGGTCGATGGCGGACTCGACATCTGCCTGCCAGCTCTTGAGCACCGGTGCCTGCATCGTGCCGTCGGTGTTCACCTCGATCTCGTCGAGGAGCTTCTGCACGAGGGTCAGGTAGGCGATGCGGGCAGCCTTGTCGACGGTGCGGCGCGCCGTGAGGTGCGCGTAGTCGTCGTCCGGCTTGCAGGCAAGGCGGTCGTCGGTGAAGTAGTAGCCGTCGAGGCCGAAGAAGATGCGGGGAGTGATGTAGCCCTTGGCGTAGATCGTCTCCACGTCGGCCATCACGTCGTCCACCGCGGAGGTGCCGAGGTAGAAGGAATCCGGGGCGAGCGCTCCGGACGCCACGCGGCCGATGTTGCGCTGCACGGGAGACGCCGCGATGCGGCCGGCGAGCACGCCGACGGCGGCGTTCTTCGTGGACACCACGGTGGATCCGTTCAGCGCGGTCTTCGTGTCGCCGATGAAGATGCCGACCCGGTTGTAGGCCGAGGAGGACAGGTCACGCAGCGAGGCGGTGCCGGCATAGGCGCGGCCCTCCAGGATGACGAACAGCGGGGAGAAATAGGTATCCGCGGCATACACCGCGAGGTCCTGGGCCTTCGGAAGCGCCGTGAAGACGTCCGGATCGAGGCCTTCGGTGACCGTCGGGGTGGCGCTGCTCTGCTCCGCGACGATGAGGCCGCGGATGACGCCGTGCAGCCCGGCGAGGATTGCCGGCATCGGGCCGTCGAGGTGGTTGAGCGCCGTGGTCATCGTGTAGGTGCCGGCGAGGCCGAGCACGTACAGCGGCGT
>Ga0310786_10008471_pt1 | contig 13190 bp, 10 predicted proteins | sample AusTroGonzalo_MG_FD_203881 | JGI IMG/M metagenome (GOLD analysis project Ga0310786, IMG submission 203881) | Bovine rumen microbial communities from tropical cattle in Woodstock, Queensland, Australia - Gonzalo_03 (v2) (version 2) | ecosystem: Host-associated > Mammals > Digestive system >... | reverse complement strand
CAGGACGGCATGGTCAGGTGCCTCTGCCCCAAGTGCACCGCGGCATACGCGCCTGACGCGCAGTTCGCCACCGAGCTCGTGTGGGGCCAGACCAAGCGGCTCGCCGAGAGGCTCATCGCCGACGGGATTGAGGGCTACGTGACGCAGATGGCCTATCCGCCGTACAGAAGGCTGCCGGCGTTCGACCTGCCGACCAACATACTCGTCATGGTGGCGGAAAAGGGGCCGTGGGGCGTGCAGTACAAGGAAGTGTGGGACCGCGACAACGCCGAGGTGGCCGCGTGGGCGAAGAAGATCGGCCGCAAGATATGGCTGTGGAACTATCCCGGGAAGTGGGGGCGCTTTGCCCGGCCCGGCATACCCCAGATGACGCCGCGGGCCTACGGCAAGTACTACAAGTCCGTGGCCGACTGGACGTTTGGCGCCTATGCGGAGTCCGAGACGGACCGCATGATCTACAACTACCTCAACCACTATGTCTTCTCGAAGCTCATGTGGAACATGAAGGCCGACGTCGACGCCATGCTAGAAGAGCACTACTCGCTGATGTTCGGCGCGGCCGCCGGCGAGATGAAGGAGTTCTACGAGGCCCTTGAAGACTGCTGGATCAACGGGATGACGGGCTACGAGCCGGTTGCGCCGACGAACCTCGGCCCCGGCACGTACAAGATGCCGCCGCTTGACATACAGTGGGGCAAGGTCTACTCGCCGGAGAAGATAGCCGGCTGGAGGGGAATCTTCGAGAGGGCGCTTTCCCGTGTCTCACCGGGCGGCATGGAGGCGAAGAGGATCGAGTTCGTGCGGAGGCAATTCCTCGAGCCGCTGGAGGCGGAGTCGCGCGCGTACTTCGCCAATGCGGGCAAGCAGGCGGCCGGGAAGCGCTGAGGGACCGTCATGGACAGGAGAGAGTTTCTCAGGGGCTTTGCGTGGATGGGGGCTGCGACGGCGGCCGCCGGATGCGTTTCCGACGGCTTTCGGATTGGCGCGGGCCGTGGCGGCGCGATGAACGGATTCTGCGTAAAGCCGATGGACCGCGTTCGCGTCGGCGTGATAGGGCTCGGCAACCGCGGAAGCGACGCGGCGCGCCGGCTGTCCACGGTTCCCGGCGTGGACGTAGTCGCGATCTGCGACATACGCCCTGAGCGCATGGCCCATGCCCAGAAGCTGATAGCCACGACCGGCAAGCCCGCCCCCCGCGAGTACGGCGGCGAGGAGGGGTGGAAGCGCCTCTCCGGGGCCGACGACGTGGACGTGGTCTACAACGTCACGGACTGGGAGCACCACGCGCCGATGTCGGTCTACGCAATGGAGCAGGGGAAGCACGCGCTCATGGAGGTTCCGTGCGCGACGACGGTCGACGGATGCTGGGAGCTTGTCGAGACTGCAGAGCGCACGCGCCGCCACTGCATGATGCTCGAGAACTGCAACTACGGCGACACCGAGCTGCTGGCCTACAACCTCTGCCGCAGCGGCGTGCTCGGCGAGCTCACGCACGCAGAGTGCGCGTACATACACGACCTGCGCCGCCAATGCTACCTGACCGGCGACAGGTCGTACTGGGACTACTGGCGGCTCCGCTTCAACAGGAGCCACAAGGGCAACTCCTATCCTACGCACGGCCTCGGCCCCGTCTGCTGGTACATGGACGTCAACCGCGGCGACCGGCTGGACTATCTCGTGTCGCTCGAATCCCAGCAGGCGAACTGCGAGCACTACGCCAGGGAAGTCTACGGCGACGACGCCGCGAACCCGTGGAAGAAGGACTGGCGCATCGAGATGGGCGACATGAACACCACGCTCGTCAAGACGGTCATGGGACGCTCGATCATGATCCAGCACGACGTCTCGTCGCCGAGGCCGTACACGCGTCTGAACCTGGTCTCCGGCACGAAGGGCGCGTTCTGGGGAATGCCATGGCGGGAGAAGGGAATCGACATGTGGCGCGTCGCACTTGACGGCCCAGGGTGCTCGGGCGCGCATTCCTGGGTGACCAAGGACGAGCCCGACGGCAAGGCCCTGTACGCCAAGTACTGCCATCCGCTGTGGAAGGTCGCCGGCGACATCGCCAGGCTCGCCGGCGGACATGGCGGAAAGGACTTCATGATGGACCTCCGCTGGTCCTACTGCCTGCGGAACGGGCTGCCGTTCGACATAGACGTGTACGACGGCGCAACGTGGAGCTGCATCCGCGAACTGTCCGAGAAGTCGGTGCGCTCCGGGTCCATGCCGCAGAAGGTGCCGGACTTCACTCGCGGCGGATGGAAGACCGCGAGGCCGCTCGGCGACATGACGGTCGACGTCGCCAAGCTCGGCCTCGACAAATCCCAGGTGGAGCTCATACGCGGGCAGAAGTCCTCGTTCTGACGGAGATGCGGCGCACATGGCACTAGTGACCCTTAGGGAAGTGACGGTGCGCTTCGGCGGACCGCCCGTGCTCGACAAGGCGACGCTCTCCGTCGAGAAGGGCGAGCGCGCATGCGTCACCGGGCGCAACGGCGAGGGGAAGTCGACGCTTCTGAAACTGCTCGCGGGTCAGCTCGAGTCGGACGAGGGTGAGGTGGTGCGCGCGAAGGGCCTGAAGGTCGCTTATGTCGGGCAGGAGGTCGCCGCGGCCGCGCAGGAGGCTGCGCTGTCGGGAGGCCAGATCCGCAGACGCCAGCTCGAGGAGGCCATCGTCTCGCAGCCCGACCTCCTGCTTCTCGACGAGCCGACAAACCATCTCGACGTCGCGGCGATAGAGTGGCTGGAAGGGTGCCTGAGGCGGATCCACGCGGCGGTGCTCTTCGTCACGCACGACCGCGCGTTTCTGAAACGCGTCGCGACGCGCGTCCTCGACCTCGACCGCGGAGAGCTCGCAGGCTGGGACTGCGACTACGCGACGTTCCTGAAGCGCAAGGCGGAGCTTATTTCAGACGAGGCCGTGTACTGGGAGAAGAAGTCGAAGAAGCTCGCGCAGGAGGAGGCGTGGATACGCAGGGGCGTAAAGGCGCGCACGACTCGCAACGAGGGGCGCGTCGCGGCGCTGCTGAAGCTGCGCGAGGAGTTCGCCGCCAGGCGCGTCGCCGTGGGGACGAGCTCGTTCTCCATTTCGTCCGGCGAGTCGAGCGGACGTCTCGTCGTCAAGGCGCAGGGCGTGGAGTTCGCATATCCCGGCGGCGACGGACCGGTCGTCAGGGACTTCTCGGCGAAGATACTCCGCGGCGAGCGGATCGGAATCGTCGGCGGCAACGGCTGCGGAAAGACGACGCTCCTTAACATCCTCACCGGGAGGCTCGCGCCGCAGAAGGGGACTGTCGAGCTTGGCGCGCGCGTCGAAGTCGCCTACTTAGACCAGATGCGCGGCACGCTGGCGCTTGACAAGACAGTCCTCGAGAACATCGCGGAGGACCGCGACGAGGTGGTCGTCGCCGGAGTGCGCAAGCACGTGTATGCATATCTCCAGGACTTCCTCTTCACGCCGGAGCGCTCGCGCACTCCTGTTCGCGCGCTATCCGGCGGCGAGCGCGCGCGGCTTGTGATGGCGAAGAGATTCATGGATCCGGGGAATCTGCTTGTGCTCGACGAGCCGACGAACGACCTCGACGTCGAGACGCTCGAACTTCTCGAGGAGCAGCTCATGTCCTATGGCGGCACGGTCATCCTCGTCTCGCACGACAGAGAGTTCCTCGACCACGTGGTGACTAGCTGCTATGTCATGCCAGGCGGCGGGGAGATCGTGCAGGTGGCAGGCGGCTATGCAGAAGCCGCGCGCGCCATGGCGAGAGTCAGAAGCGCATCGTCGCCTGAGTGCGCCGCATCGTCGCCGCGAGCGAGCGAAGATCCATCGCGTCCGCAGATGCCGCGCCAGAAGAAGCTTTCGTACAACGAGCAGAGGGAGCTTGCGGCGCTGACGGACAAAATCGCCGCCCTCGAAAATGAGATTGCGCAGCTGGAAACATCGTTTTCCGATTCTTCATTTTATGTTCGCGACCCTGCAGGGGCCATGGCGGCAAATTCGCGTCTAGAGTCCGCTCGCGTCGAGCTTGACGCGGCGGAAACGCGTTGGCTGGAGCTTTCCGAGAGAAATCAATGATTTTTTTGACACTTAAACTTTTTTTAATTTTCCCCCTTGCGTTGCGGTGGGGAAAAGTGTATAATGGTGTCAGAAAATGTCAAAGGAGGGCAACGAGAGCGTCGCGAAGTCGACAAGGACTGGGAAAAGCGGTTTTGCTGGCCGTTTCGACCGTCCATTGGATGGCAAGAAGCGTTTCACCATTCCAAGCGAGTGGCGGAACCTTATGGGCGATCCAGAGTTCGTCTACGTGATGCCGGACCCGACGGACAGGTGTGTAAACATCATCCCGATGGTCGAGTGGGAGGCGAGGATGGAGGAGCTGAGGAAGAAGGCGCTATTTGATCCGGCGCTGAAGCCCGTGCTCCAGAAGATCGGCGCCAACTCCGAGATGCCCGCCCTTGACGTTCAAGGCCGTATCCGCATAAGCGACAAGCTCCTTCAGTTTGCGAACTTGACGACGACTGTCGCTATGCTGGGTGCGGTCCGTATGATTCAATTGTGGGATCCGTCGGCGCTGCCGCCGGCGGACGAGGTCGACCAGGCGAGCCTGCGCGAGGCGCTGGCTCTTGCCGGCTTCTGACGGGAGGGGCATGGATATGGAAAGTCATGTTCCAGTTCTTCTAGCCGAAGCCGTAGACGCCCTGGCCGTGAAGCCCGGCGGCCGCTATGTGGACGGCACGTTCGGCCGCGGCGGCCATTCCAGGGAGATAGTCCGCCGTGGCGGCGAGGTGCTTGGCATAGACCGCGACGACGAGGCGGTGGCTTCGGCCGGCGACATCCGAGTCGTCAAGGGCAGGCATGGCGACGTGAAGAAGATTGCAAACGACAACGGGTGGGAGGAGGTCGACGGCATACTGCTTGACCTTGGAGTGTCGAGCCCCCAGCTGGACGACGCCGGCCGCGGCTTCAGCTTTCTCCGCGAAGGTCCCCTCGACATGCGGATGGACAGGTCGCAGGGAGTCAGCGCCGCCGACCTTGTGAACGGCGAGAGCGCCGAGAGCCTTGAGTCTATATTCCGCGAGTTCGGCGAGGAGCCTGCGTCGCGGCGGATAGCTCGCGCGATTGCGGGCCGCCGCGGGTTCTCCACGACGTCCGAACTTGCCGACTTCGTCGCGGGCATCTTGCCGCGGCGCGGAGCGCACCATCCGGCGACGCGCGTCTTCCAGGCGCTTCGCATGGCGGTAAACGACGAGCTTGGCGAGTTACGGCGCGCCCTGGAGGGCGGCCTAGAGCTACTCAGGGCTGGCGGCCGATTCGCCATCATATCGTTCGAGAGCCTGAGCGACAGGACTGTCAAGCAGTTCTTCGCCCGGCACGTAGGGAGAATGGTCTCGCTGCAGCAGGGCGGCGAGGAATGGGTCGGCGAGCTGCCAAGGGCGCGTCCGGTGACAAGGCGCGCGGTGATGGCCGGCAGCCGCGAGAGAGCTGTAAATCCAAGGTCGAGAAGCGCCCGTCTTCGGGCCATAGAAAAGGAGATGACGGAAAGATGAGGAAGAACCGCAAGATTCCGAAGAAGATGTCCGTGGTCGCGACCAACACGATGCGATTCGGGGCGATCATAGTCTTTCTTTTCGTTATGGTCATACTGAACTTTCTCGCTTCGTCCAGCTGCACTCAGCTGATGAAGATAAAGGGCGACAAGGAGCGCGAGCTTTCCCGCCTCGACGAGGAGCGCATGCGCGAGTCGACCCGCTGGGAGGAGATGAAGACGCCCGACAAGGTCGAGATCGCGCTTTTGCGTCACGGCCTGGCCATGCGGCTGCCGCGGCCGGACCAGAACATTCGCATGAGGGCGGACGGCACGCCGTATCCCGGGCAGCCGTCCCTGGCGCGCGCCAGGCAGCGCTCCAGCGCGGCGATGACGGCTCGCGTCACGACGACCAAGCCGACGTTTTCCTCTCAGTCTCGCCGTCGCCGCCCGAGGTAAGCACCGGCAATGGCGATGCGTGGCGAGAACTGGCGGTTCTGGCTTCCCGTCGTGGTGCTCCTGCTCTTCGCGGCATATTCCGCGCAGCGTCTTGTAAGGTGCCACGTCGACCCGAAGGTCGACGCACCGGACTACTTCTTCACGCGAAAGCTTCTTGCGCGCCGCGGTTCGATATACTCGTCGTTCGGAAGCAAGTACCCGTTCGTGAAGTCGGTGCCGTTCTGGGAGTACAGCCTTGACCCGGTGTCCCTGACGAACGTCGTTGTGCGCCACAAGCGCGACCCGCCTCGCCCGAAGGAGGCGATCGTCAAGACGATAGCGGACGCCCTCGGCCTTGAGTACGGCAAGGTCCTGAAGATGGCGAACGCATCGCAGGGGCCTGGATACAGGAGCCAGTTCCTGGCCCTGTCGTCCGACCCGAAGGCGTATCGCGTTCTGGCCGACTCGAGCCTTGTCGCCGGCGTGGCGATCCACGACAAGCAGGTGCGCCAGTACATACACGGCAGGAGCCTTTCGCATGTCCTTGGCAGCGTGAATGCCGAGCACGTGGGCTCCGCCGGGATCGAGCAGCGCTTCGACCGCGACCTTACCGGAACCCCCGGCACCATACAGGGGATGCGCGACGCAAGGCGCAGGGAGCTCTACGACCGGCGCAAGGTCTCCATCGATCCGATTCCCGGCGCCGACGTCTACCTCACGATCGACCACAACATACAGTTCGAGACCGAGGACGCGCTGCGCTGGGGCGTGAAGGAGTTCGGGGCGGGGGCAGGCTGGTGCATCGTGATGGACTCCCGCACGGGGGCGGTGCTGGCAATGGCCTCGCTTCCGGACTTCGAGCCTCTCAAGTTCGGGCGCGTTCCGGACAACGTGAAGATCAACCGCGCGGTCGGCTTCAACTACGAGCCCGGGTCCGTGATGAAGGTTCTGACGGTGGCGGCGGCCATCGACAGCGGCTTCGCGCAGCCGGGAACCACGTACCGCACGAACCGCGACGACCCCGCGTACTACAGGCTTCCGGGCGACGGGTCGCATGTCTGGGATCCGACGATGACGCTGAAGGACGCGATCGTGAAGTCGTCGAACATCGTCGTCGGCAAGCTCGGGTACGACTTCCGCCCCAAGCGGCTTTACGAATACTTCCGCAAGTTCGGCCTTGGCGAGAAAACCGGCATAGATCTTCCCGGCGAGGAGTGCGGCATACTCCCCGACCCCAACAAGAGGATGTGGGACTTGGCGTCGTGGTCGCGCGCCGCGATCGGGCAGTTCGTGTCCGTAACGGCAATACAGCTCATCAGCGCGTACCAGGCCATCGCGAACGACGGCGTGCGCATGAAGCCGTACATAGTCGACAGGGTGGTCGCGTCCGACGGCACGGAGCTGCTTCGCCGTTCTCCTGTCGCCGCGGGCCGCGTAATATCGGCCAAGACGGCGCGCACGATGCGCGAGATCATGCTTGGCGTCGCCTCGCGCGACGGAACGGCGCGCAGGGCCGCGATCAAGGGGTATTCCGTGGCCGGCAAGACCGGCACCGCGCAGAAGCAGCTGCCGGGGGCGAGGGGCTACGCCCCGGGGCTATACCGCGCGTCGTTCTGCGGGATTGTCCCGGCGTCCGACCCGCACCTCGTCGTCCTTGTCACGCTTGACTTCGATGCCCGCACCAAATTCCACCAGGGCGGCAACTCCGCGGGACCTGTGTTCCGGCGCGTCGCCACCGCGGCCCTTCGCTACCTGATGGTTCCGCCAGACCGTCCCGACGAGATAACCGAATCCGACGCTGACGACGAGTACGACATGATCATAGAGGAGCGCGCGCGCAAAACAATCCGCTGATTATGGTATAATACGGCCGGTGAATCCGATTCTCAAACGCATAGTCACAGGTCTGGTCGTCGGCGCGGCGGTCATAGCCGTAGTTCTCCTCGCCCCGTCCCGGGCAATATTGCCGGCTGTCGCCTGCCTCATAGCCCTGGCGGTCGTGGAGTACGCCATGCTGCTGTCCCGCAAGGTTCCATTGGCGTCTTGCGCATGGGTGGGCATGTTTCTCGCCGGAACTGCCGTCGTCGCCGGCGGGCTTCTGTCCCTGCCCGCAATCGCGGCCCGCTACGGCGATGAGCCGTGCGGGATCTTCAGGCTTGGCAACGTGATGCTGCTCTACGTGGTCGCCATAATAAAGTTCTCAGACGTCGGAGGGTTTGCGTTCGGCCTCGGCTCTGCGAAGTGCGTCAAGGGCGGGAACCACAAGATGTGCCCGTCGATTTCGCCTGGGAAGAGCTGGGAGGGGCTTCTTGGATCGGTCGTCTTCTCCTGCATCGTCTCGTGCGCGTTCGTTCCGGTGACGCGATTTGCGATCGCCAAGGCCCTGGCGTTCGGCGTCGCCGCCGCGCTCCTGGGGACCGCGGGGGACCTTGTCGAGTCGAAGTTCAAGCGCTGGGTCGGGGTCAAGGACTCGTCGACGCTGAGGATCACGAACGGCATGGGCGGGATTCTCGACATGCTGGACTCGCTCGTCTTCGCCCCGGCCATCCTGCTGCCGTTTCTGTGATGAGACTGTCCATTGCCGTTCTGGTGCCTGCGCTTGTCGCGCTGCTCGCCGGTTGCGCGTTCGGACACCGGTTCTGGGCGGTGAAGCCAGGTGTCGACCAGGTTCTGAGGGTCCAGAGCGGCGACAGGGTGTACTTTGAGATGGAGGAGGGCGCGGCGGACTGCACGTGGGATTTCACCTGCGACGACCCCGACGTCACGGTCGCCATCGAACACGAAAGGGGAGATGGCGCCGCCGCAGGCATTGCGAAGGTCATGATAAGAGTCCACCGCGGCTACGACGGGCCCTCGACGGTTACGTTTGTCCAGAGGCAAAGGGGGAAGGCAACGGACAAGGGCTTTACGGTGACGCTTTTCCGCCGCACCGGCGACGCCGCCTTCTGGCGTTGACCGCGATCGCGACCGGCTAGTACTATATTTTGGAAAGCGGGAGAAGCGCGTCTCGCTGGGAGCTGGCGATGTGGCTTTTGAGCCAGTTTGCGGCCGCTGTCGCGTCTCCTTGCCGGCAGGCCTTCAGAATCTCGCAATGATAGCGCCAGGCGTTGGCGACGTGGCGGAGGGTTCGCTGGTGGGAATGCGTGCCGAAGAACTGGTTGCGGCGATAGGTGTTGGCGATGATCTTTTCGGCCAGGGCGTTCGAGCTGGCCCTCAGAAGCAGCTGGTGAAAGGCCAGGTCTTCGGCGAGGAAGTCTGCTTCGGGCTGTCCGGTCATCACGGTCATTCCCGCCTTGCGCATGGCGAGGATTGCCTTGTGCATGCGGCTGCAATGACGTTCGAGTTCCACGAGGTCGTGCTTGGTCAGGTTCTTGACCGAGCGCTCCAGAAGGGCAGTTTCGATTGCCGAGCGAATCTCGTAGGCGTCGCGGACCTCCTTTGCGCCGAAACCCGTGACATACGTGCCCGATTTGACGATCTGGTAGAGGATGCCCTCTTCGACCAGGCGGCGGACCGCCTCGCGCATGGGGGTGCGGCTGACGCCGCAGGCCGCTGCAAGGGACGGTTCGGAGAGCTTCTGCCCGGGCTTCAGCTCTCCTCTTGCGAGCTGCTCGGTTACAAAGGCATAGGCCTTTTCGGTGAGACTGTCCTTGCGTGGCTGGCTCATGCCGCATATTATACCACAATCATCCCTCCAGCCACCCGCATCCCCTTGACCTGAGTGCAAGAATATGAGATAATGCAAGCATCTTGTATGCAAGAAAGGCTTCTGCAGATGAGCAAGTTCGTTACTTTCGGTGAAATTATGATGCGCCTCAATCCCGAGGGCTATTTGCGCTTTGTCCAGGCGGAGAAGTTCGAGGCAAGTTATGCGGGCGGAGAGGCGAATGTCGCCGTCTCGCTCGCAAACTACGGGCTGGACGCCACCTTTGTGACAAAGCTTCCGGCAAATCCGTTTGGCGAGGCCGCGCGAAACGCAGTGCGCCGTTTTGGCGTCGCGACGGACGGCATTGTCTGGGGCGGGCCGCGGCTCGGACTCTATTTTGTCGAGAAGGGTGCCTCGCAGCGCGCTTCCAAGGTCGTCTACGACCGCGCAGCCTCGTCGATCGCGCTGGCGACGCGTAAGGACTTCGACTGGAAGAAGATACTGAAGGGAGCGAAGTGGTTCCACTTCACGGGCATCACGCCTGCGTTGGGCGGGGAGCTCCCGGCAATCTGCCTTGACGCGCTCAAGTACTGCAGGGCGCACAAGATCACGGTCAGCTGCGACCTCAACTACCGCGGCAAGCTCTGGACGAAGGCCGAGGCCGGCAAGTGCATGGCGAAGCTCGTCCCGTACGTCGACGTGCTAATCGCCAACGAGGCCGACGCGGCGGACGTGTTCGGCATCGTCGGCCAGGGCTCGGACGTCGAGAGCGGCAAGCTCAACAAGGAAGGCTACGTCTCCGTCGCCGAGCAGCTCGTGAAGCGGTTCGGCTGCAAGAAGGTCGCGATCACGCTTAGGACCTCCATTTCAGCCTTTGACAACCTCTGGGCCGGCATGCTCTACGACGCCAAGGCGAAGAAGGCATGTTTCTCGACCGAGTACAAGGTGCACATCGTCGACCGCGTGGGCGGCGGCGACTCCTTCGGCGGCGGACTTATCTACGCCCTTGCGTCGGGCAAGGGCACACAGGCGGCGATCGACTTTGCGGTCGCGGCGTCGGCCCTGAAGCATTCGATCGAGCATGACTTCAATCTCGTCAACGTTTCGGAAGTCGAGGCGCTGGCTGCGGGCAACGGAACGGGACGCGTGCAGCGGTGAAGAAGGAAATGAAAGAAGACGACGATATAAGCTGATGCTGGAAGAGGCCCCGTAGTTGCCTCGGGGGTGCTCCTATGGTATAATATTCTCATCATAGGCAAAAGACCCAACATCGCGTGTGCATGTCCGCGTGCGTATTTTGGGGGAATGTGCCTGTCTGCTTCTGAAATCCAAAACATAATGTCACGGAAATGAAGGGGGTTGCAGATGAAGTGTAAAGTTGGTGTTGCGGCAGTGGCTGTCGCGCTTTCCGGAATCCTCTGGGCCGACACATATGTGTGGACCGGAGCGGCCGGCGACGGGCGGTGGATGACCGCCGGCAACTGGAGCGTCGGCGGCTCTACGGCGACACGGGCACCGGGAGTTCCGGAGTCGGAGGTGACGCGGGATGAGGAAGGCAAAACATACTTCGACACGATTTCGGCGGAAGGACTCGCCCGGCTTGGCGAGAACGTCGAGTTCGGTCCGATCGAGAACGGTTCGACCACGATTGACTTTGAGGGGCTTTATTCGATAAACAGCATAACCGTCAAGGCGGGGGCCCCGACGTACACGTTCGGAACATCGTCCGACCAGGTCATACCGATTCAGCAATCAGGAAACATCACGCTGCAGAGCGGGCTGGAGAACATGCCAGTTCTTGTGGCGGCGCTCAGCCTCGGTACGGCGGTGACTGTTCGCGATCCAGTCGTCTACATCTACAACAACACTGGGCGGGAGCTTGTGATAGGCGACTACGGCATGCTTCGCTGCCAGGTCGGGAAGCCGAATGAGTTCAGCTACCCTGGTCTCATCTTGCGCGGCACAGGCACGTACAAGTTCACCGGCACGGCGGTCCAAGGCATCATAAAGAACACGAACGGCGTGAGGGTGCTGCTGTATGCCCCGAAGATGACGGTCGCATCGCCGACCATGCGCCTGAACAAGCTTCAGCTCTACGATTCCGACGTTGAGTGCGAAATACTAGAAGGCTCCACTTTGCATATGGAAATCGGGCTTAACGGCATTTTTCTCGAGGCGGTGAAGGATGCCAAGATAACCGGAAAGGGCAACATCGACTTCGTGTTCGCCAATAGCGTGGCAGGCACGAACCGCGGGCATCTTTCCGCCTATTCTGGATATACGCTGACGATCGAGGCGTCGATATGCGTCAGGGACAAGTCGGCGCCATATGGCAGGACGCCGCTCTGTCTCTACGGCGACTATGGTGACAACGGAACCGTCTACATAAAGGGCGAGAACACTTCGGAGGGCAAAATACTGTTCGTCACCGGAAACCGTACGATTAAGACAAACCACCTCGGCGGGTTCGGGTCTACCGACACTGCGGAATTCTATTCGAACGGGCAGATTTCGCCGGCCTACACGAATGGCGAGGACTTCGTTATGAACCTCGCCGTCTCCAACGGCTTCATGGCGACGATAATTAACGAGCGAGAGACGACCATGACGGCGAGGCCGACTGTCAAGAAGCTTAACTCAGACGATGCGGCGGCGACGCTTTGCTCGAAGCCCGTCACGGCGCCAATCATTCTCGATCCAACGCTTACCGAGGGGCAGGCGGTGACGCTCTGCGTTGCGGGGACGAAGGAGACGAAGCCCACGGCGGCGTTGCTTGGCGCGGTCGTAGGCGTGAGGCTCATGGGCGGTATCCTCGACGCGTCTGCGGTTCCGAACTGGAGTCCGTCGGTTCCCGTCACTTACGACACCGGCAATGCGACCATCGTCGTGCCCGACGGCGAGGTCTATGTGTTGCCTTCATCGATCGGTCGCACAGCCGGCAAGTCGACGGGCACCCTCAACATCGTCTGCGGAAGGGGACGCGCGAAGATCGACGGCGCCTCTGTGGGCACCGCGCCTGCGGGACTCAAGGTCAACGGCTTCGACGCCGAGATACGCGAAGGCGGCGTAATCGCCCCCGTGACGCCGGCGACGGACGTCCAGATCGCGGCGAGGGGCGGCGAGGTGCCGAACGCCCCGACTTCGTCCATCGGCATTACGACCGACGGAACAGGCGGCAACGATACGATCGAACTGGGTTCGACGGCGGTCAAGGAGCTGGTGCACATCGCGGCGGCCGATGCGACGATAGAGATCGGCGAGGGGCGCAACCTGTCGGCGGGGAAGGTGTGGCGCACGAGTCTTGCAGGCAGGCTCGACATCGGGGTGTCGGGAGACCTCGGCACCTTTGGCACGGGAGGGGAATCCGTACAGCTCCAGAACGACGACGAGTTGTCGGACCTGTCCGTCAACGCGAAACTGGCCGACAGGCTCCGCGTGGTGGTGGACGGTTCGGCCGGTGCGCCGGTGATCGCTGGCGGCTCCGTCGCCACGAACGAACTGCTTGTCAAGGCAGGCACGCTCAAGGTGTCCGGCGGGCGGAGGTTTCTGTTCGACTTTGCAGTGGCGAGTACGAATCGTTCGAC
>Ga0310786_10008469_pt1 | contig 13193 bp, 8 predicted proteins | sample AusTroGonzalo_MG_FD_203881 | JGI IMG/M metagenome (GOLD analysis project Ga0310786, IMG submission 203881) | Bovine rumen microbial communities from tropical cattle in Woodstock, Queensland, Australia - Gonzalo_03 (v2) (version 2) | ecosystem: Host-associated > Mammals > Digestive system >... | reverse complement strand
AGTTCCGGAATGTGCGCACAGAAGCACGTGCACCTGGAACACGCTCATTAGGATGCATGCGGCGCTGCGCTCGCTTTGAGCGGCAGTAAAGCTGAGTGCATCCCGTATCGGGCTCAGGCAGTCCTCCGGATTACCAAGGGAGGAAGCCTCACTCGTGAGAGTGGGGAGGCTTCACGTCCACGCTCACTGAGCGGCCAAAGGAATCGAAGACGGAGGTAGAATGCATGCAAGGACGGTTTTGGGTTATTTTTTGTGGTAGAAAAATTATTCCAAATTACCGTCTTTTTTTCTATTTTCAGTGTGTTAAAGCCTCCGCTAACGACAGTTTTTAGGGCCGCCAAACGGAGGCTCGCGAAAAATGCAGGCCAGGACAAACTTGAAAACAGATCCGCAGCAGCGCAAAGAGAGAAAACTGTCCTCGGCCCTGCTTGCAGGGCTCTGCCTGCTGACGCCCTGGAGCACGGCGCTGGCGGTGAGCTCTTATGTGACGCCCAGCGGGCTTGTCCGCCTGGATTATTACGAGGCCGGAGAAACTATCCTCTGGGAAGACGGCATTCAGGAGTTTACGGAAGAAGAAAGGACCCTGCTGACATCCCATGGCACTCTGCCCGGCTGGCAGAGAGAGCAGCTCAATTTTGTGTCGAATTACTGGGACGGGCTTTTGAAGGGAACGAAGAGCGCCAGTCAGCCGGCCCCCCTGGCCGTCACGCTCACAGAAGGGACCGGCTTTGTGGGTGCCGGACATGACATCATCGAAGTGCAGTCCGCCGGTCAGACAGTCCGCGTCGCCAAGGCTGTTGCTGTCCTGAATTATGGAAAGCAGCTGACCGCAGGAGAGAATCCGGCAGGGATCCTCTGCATCGACCCGCTTGCGTTTCCGGCAGAAGGACAGGCAGCCCGCTACGATTCGCCGCTTTGGCATTATTCCAGCATGTCTTTAGTGGCGGCGATGATCCACGAAACCGCTCATGCGATGGGGGTGCAAGTCAATGGCCATATCGCGACTGACAAGCGTTTTCCAGAAATGCTGGACAGTTATGATTCGCATCTCTATGACTGGCGGGGCGTGCAGGCAAAAGCGGGCATGCAGATCAGGACCCCGGTCCATGGGGTGGATTCTCCATCGTATTTTGATATGCCCGGATACGCCCTGGACGGGACACAGGAGATACAGGCTCCCTATTTCTCCGGCAGCCATGTGAGCGAGGTCCTGCAGGGGGCAAGTCTGCGTGTCCATAACTTCGCGGGCATGAGGCAGAATCAAAGGGTTCCGGGGCTTCCCGTCCAAGGCAATGAATCGGTTGCGGACGTGGACAGGATCGAGTTGAGCCACATCGAATTGCGCAACGGATTGTTGAGCCACCAGATTTGGCGGAACTATGTGTCACTCATGGAGGCCGAGCTCGCCCTGCTTCAGGATCTCGGTTATGACATCGACCGCAGGGACTACTTCGGCCGCTCCATCTACGGCGATGGCCAGACCATCGTGAACAATTCTCCGTTCCATGCGCGCAATGCCAGCGGAACGGAGTACCTCGCCGGCACGTACAACGCCAGTCCCTATGGCATGGGGCTGCACATTTACGGCAACGAAAATACGGTGATCCAGAACGCGTCCCTAATGACAAGGGGGATGGGGGCCGTGGGCATCCGGGTTGACGGATACGGCAACCATGTCACTGTCAACAGCGGCGTGAACGTGCGCTCTGACGGAGTCAACGGGAACGCAATCCTGGTGGCTTACGGCAAGAATCATGCGGTGAGGCTGGAGCAGGGCAGCACGGTGACAGCCGCCGGAGAGGGCGGCATCGCCGCGGCGTTTGATTTCGGCCAGAACGTTACGGGCAACTGGAACGCCGAGCGGGCGTCCTATGCGGGGCAGGCCTTGAGCATACAGGCACTGAATCCCGCCTGGCTGGATGTGGACGGACCTCTGGTGACGGACTTTACGGTGCAGGGCGAGCTGATTGGAAACAGGGCTGCCATCTATGTCAGCGACAATGCGTTTGTCAAGAACATCCATATCGGAACGGGTGCAAGGCTGTCAGGCGACATCGTCTCGCAATGGATCTATGACGACGACAAGATCCCTGAGGTACAGGGGGCGACCGATGAGCCGCTCCGGCTCATGCGGCGCCAGTATGCCGGAGATGACGAGCTGACCACGCGCCTTAGCTTTGAAGGCACTGGGCTTGTCTACGGCGGAAACATCATTGGCGCGGACAACATGCGCCTGTCCGTCAGCGGCGGCCTGGTCTACGGCGGCACGGCGACTGTGCTGTCCGCCACGGTGGACAAGGGCGGCAGCCTGTTTGGCGGAACGTACAACCTCATTCCCCGAGGGGCGGTGCGCAGCGCCTCATCTGCAGCGGGCTATGTCCTGCCCTACAAGCAGGGGGGCACGAAGGAATTGAAGGGCGTGGGCCTGTTCACCAACCACGGGACGATCGGGGCTGCCTCGAAAGACTCGGTCATGACCATTTCCGGCGATCTGCTCTCGGATGGCGTTCTTGCCGCCTATGCAGGCGGAAAGGGCGGGCGTATCGATGTGACGGGCAGGGCGGACATCAACGGCTCCCGGGTCGCGCTGGCGAACCTGGGCGAGGTGCTGCCGGGGGACGCGGCCGTGGTTCTTAGGGCATCCTCCATTGAAGGCGATACGGACACGCCGGCCGGGACGAGTTACGCGGTCTCCGGCATGATGAGCGCCACGAACAGGATCGAGGGCAATACGCTCTCCCTGGTTACCAGAATGGAAAACAACCTGGGCGATATGGATTCAGCCCAGCGCGATGCCTTTGACGCCATGACTGCCATGTACACCCGTCTGAAAAGCAGCGGCGATCCCCGCGCCAGCGAGATGGCCCCGCTGTTCGGCCTGCCGGCTTCCGAGGCCAAGGAGGCGCTGAGCTCTGTTTCCTCCAATGCCTCTGCAACGAGCATGTCGGTCGCCCAGCGCAGCATGATGACGCAGCACATTCTGTCTTCGCGGCTGAACGAGGCCTTCTCGTCGAGTCCGGTGCAGGTGAAGCTGGCGATGGCTGACTTCACCGGCATCGCCACCGATGCCCCGGCAGCCCCCCTGAGGCTGCACGAGCAGGCGAACAATGACTTCTGGCTGAAGTTCGGGAAGAACTGGGGCGATGTGCGGGGCGGTACGGATTATCACAGCACGGCAACCATGGTGGGTCATGACAAGGAGGTGGCCTCCGGCTGGCGGGTCGGCGCCTTTGCCGGATACAGCTCCACGGGTTTTTCGAACAGATCCTCAAGCAACAGCCTGAAGGACACGCGTCTCGGCCTGTACGCCGGCTACAACCATGAAGGACGGGAGGCTCTGGCGTATCTGGACTACGGCTGGATGCGCAACAGGCTGCGCCGCAGGGTTGTGGGCACGACCGCCAGCGCCCGCTACCGCAGCCGCATTCTGGAACTGGGCGGGGAGTTTCTGTATGACATTCATGCGGACACGAACCAGCCCTGGCACGTTCGTCCGTTCGTAAACACGCAGCTTTCGTGGCTCTGGCAGCGCGCCTACACCGAAGAGGGCGCAGGCGTCTTCAACCAGGTCGTCGACAGCAAGCGCAACGGCTATCTCGGCATGGGAGCCGGCGTGGAGTTCAAGCGCTGTCTGCCGGGCGGGGGATATGCCTTCAGGGCGGGCGTGCACCATGCCCTTGCCGGAGCGCAGCCAAGGCTCCGGTACAGCTACATGGGTGACGCGGCCAACACCTACGACATGCGCAGTGTTCAGGACAAAACCCACCTTTTACTGACGGCCGGCGGGCAGGCCGAAATTGGCAAGGGCTGGACGATCGGCGCAGACGCCGGATTCACCCGAGGCCGTCATGACAGGGACTGCTCCTTGAGCGTGATGATCAAAAAAACGTGGTGAATCGCCCGGCCGCCGATTTCCGCGTTGCGCCTGTGCGCCCCCGCCGGGACGCTGACTGATCCAGGCGGGGTCGCCTGAAGCGCACGCGCTGCACATCTCGATCCGGAGTGCCGCGCAAGATGCGGCACGCACCTCAGTCACTTGCAAATGGAAAAACCAGAGAAGTCCGCGTCATGCTCGTCGCAGCGCTTTGACAGAAAAACTGTTCCAGGCAGGTGCGTGCGAAAAACGAGGAGGGCGGGCGGAGGAGAAAATCAGAAGCAAACGGCGGCCACGGCGCCAATAATCGCGCCGAGAAGCACGCAAAGAAGCGTGGTGCCGACAACGGCTTTCTTTTTGGAGCGGAACAGGACTCTGTCGTCGCTGATAAAAATAGGCTTGCGGGTCATGCCGGGAAGTTTTTCGTTTCCAGAGAGAGTTTGGGGGCGAAATATATACCATTGGAAAAAGTTTTTCCTCGTATATACATCGTACTGTTAATTTGTTGTTTTCCACATTTGTTTGACGAGATTCGCTTTTCTCCTGAGATTTCAGAGGACGAGGAAACGCGCCCCTGCCATTTCAGGCGGCACAAAACATTTCCGCCCGGTCCGGCGGAAAATCGCAGGCGGAAAACTTCCTGCAATTGTGATAGCCTGCCGCGCCGCAAACAGGTGGAGGACACAAACCATGAGCAGCACCCTGGCACACGCTCTTCAGGATCGTTTCCAGAGAATTCCGCGCGATGCGGCGCATTTTTGCGACGGAGCCGCGCTTGACGAATTCATCGGCACGTGCCGCAAGCTTTCCGTTGTCTGCTCAGTAGAAGACTCCCGCAGCTGCGACAGCGCCCTGCTGTTCGCTTTTTCCGACGGCAGCCGCCTCGATGTCGGCAATCCGCTGCAGCGGGTATATCCGGCCTTTGCCAAGGAATCGAGCTGAAGACAGACAGACCGTTCGTCTAAGGGAAAACCCTTAGGTTATCTCGCCCCCTTCCCAGTGGACTTGACAAAGCTTCAAAGTACGCCGACTATGTGCGTATTGCAGGGCGTACTGTGCCTGAAGCAGGGGCCCTGTGCTGTTTCCCGAAGCATCTCTCCGGAGCCCTTCCGGGAGGACTTCCTCCAGGCGGGTGCGGATAGAAGTGTCCTGCATCCCGCGGTTCGAGCCTTCTCAGGCACGGGAAGCCGCGATATACGAAAACTCAAATAGCGAAAGGCAGGCGCTTCTGTATGGAAGAGTACGGTTCAGTCAAGGAACGCGAAGAAGGTCTAGTGCCATACCTGTCCCCCCTGAGGGCGTGGGCTCTTGCGGTCGGAACGGCAATCGGATGGGGTTCGTTCCTGTTCACCTCAACCCTGTATCTGCAGAAGGCCGGCCCGTTCGGCAGCATCATCGGCATGCTCGTCGGCATGGTGGTCATGCTCTTCATCTGCCGCAACTACCACTACCTGATGAACATCTTCCCGTCCGCGGGCGGCATCTACACGTTCGTGAAGCACACGTTCGGCTTCGATCGGGCGTTCCTGAGCTTCTGGTTCGTGACGCTTGCGTACCTGGCGATGCTCTGGGCGAACGCAACCTCGGTGCCGCTGTTCATCCGAAACTTCCTGGGCAAGGGGCTGCAGTTCGGATACCTCTACACCATCTTTGACTACGACATCTATGCGGGCGAAGTGCTGATCACGATGGCGATCATCCTCGTGACAGGGCTGATGTGCATGAAGCGCGAGCGCGAAACCGTGAAGTTTTCGACGCTGCTCAGCCTCATCTTCACCGTCGGCATCGTGTCGGTGAGCGTGATTGTGGGCGGTCTGCACCTGTCTGAACCCAATTTCACGATTGAGCCCAAGTTCGTTCCGGGGTCGACCGCATTCTCGCAGATCCTTGCCGTCGCACTGATCGCGCCCTGGGCGTTCATCGGCTTTGAGAACATCTCGCACTCCTGCCGCGAGTTCAATTTCGACCGCAAGCACTCCTTCAGGGTGCTGGCCGCCTCCGTCATCACGACGACTTTCCTGTACATCTTCGTCATCCTGCTGTCGATCGGCGCCTATCCGAGCGATTGCGCGAGCTGGCTCGACTATCTTGAGAAACTTGCATCCTCCAACGCAAGCCTCACGGTGCTGCCGCCGTTTTACGTGGCGCATTACTACCTCGGCGGCTTTGGCTTCAGCGTGATGATGATCTCGCTTCTGGCACTGGTCATCACGAGCCTAATCGGCAACACGGTCGCCCTGAGCCGCCTGTTCTACCAGGTCGCCAAGGACGATGTGCTGCCGGACAGGTACTCCAAGCTCAACAAGACCAGGAACCCTGAAAATGCGGTCCTGCTCATCATGATCCTCTCGGTGGGCGTGCCGCTTCTGGGCAGAACGGCCATCGGCTGGATCGTGGACGTGCTCGTGATCTGCGCCGTGATCGTCTACGGCCTTGTCTCGGCAGCCGCCTTCAAGGTCGCGAGCGAGCGGGGCAACAAGCTCGAGCGCTTTACGGGACTTGTCGGCATGATCGTCATGGCCGGCTTTGCCATCCTCCAGCTCTTCCCTGGAATCCTCGGCTACGACACGCTTGAGCCTGAGACGTATTTCCTGTTCACGCTCTGGTGCGTGCTCGGGTTCCTGTTCCTTCGCAACATTCTGCACCGCGACTATGCGAGAAACTTCGGGCGAAGCGTTTCGGCCTGGCTCGTCATGCTCGGCCTCATCGCCTTCGTTGCCCTCGGCTGGTCGCGTCACATGAACCAGAACTTCTCCCTCGAAACGATGACCGAGGTGAGGGCCTACTACCGCGGCACTGCGCCGGCTTCCGCATACATGATGGGAGAGGAGCAGTACATGAAGAAGCTTCAGGCCGATGCTGCCTCGCAGAGAATGAGCAACAACTCGATCGTGCTGCTGATCCTCATGTTCTCGATCGGCATGTTCTTCTCGAACTACCACGTCGTGAACAAGCGCACCCAGGAGACTGAAAAGGAGCTCAGCGAGACGCGCGCGATCGCATACAAGGACGCCATGACCGGCGTGAAGAGCAAGCAGGCCTATCTGGATGTGCTTGCCGAAATGGAAGAGCAGCTCAAGAAGGGCGGAGAACTCGATAAGTTTGCGCTGCTCGTGTGCGATGTGAACGGCCTCAAGTACATCAATGACACGTACGGACACAAGGCGGGCGACGAGTACATCTGCGCGGCAAGCAGCCTGATCTGCAAGAACTTCAAGCACAGCCCGGTCTACCGCACGGGCGGCGACGAGTTCGTCGCCATCCTGCACAACGTCGGTTTTGAGAATCGCCACGAGTCCCTGAAGCGCCTCAACGAAGAGGTCGAGGCCAATCTCAAGGTCGAGGGCAAGGTCGTGGTTGCTGCTGCCCTTGCCGAGTTCATCCCCGGCAAGGACAAGAAGGTCCACGACACGTTCGAGCGAGCCGACGCCTTGATGTACGAGCGCAAGAAGCTGCTCAAGAGCATGGGTGCGAAGACGAGATCCTAAACTCCCGTCGTCCCTGCTTGTGCGCCCGGACGGAGCTGGCTGCTCTGCCCGGGCAATTTTTTGTGGCCCGGGCGATGGGCCCGGGGGCTGCCTGGGCAGGATGCCGCAGTGTTTTGTGCAATACTCGCGAATCGGCCAGAGCGGAATTGTTTCCCGGAAAGCCTCCCGACACCTATCGTTTCAGTCATGACTCTTGACCTCATCGCTGCCGCGGGCGGCTTTATCCTGATCGTTCTGACTGCCATCTTCTGGCGTCTGCCGCGCACAGCGGCAATCGGCAGACGAGGCGAGAAGCGCGTCGCAAAGAAGCTCTCCGACCTCGACTCGAGCGTCTACAAGGCGTTCCATGACGTGCTCCTTCCCACGGCAGGAGGATCGTCGCAGATCGACCATGTCGTCATCTCCGCCTTCGGGATCTTTGTCATCGAAACGAAGAACTTCAGGGGCAGGCTCACCGGGAGCCTTGAGAGCGAAACCTGGCTGCAGCACTTCGGGCAGAAGAGCTATCCGCTTCGCAATCCCGTGCTTCAGAACCGCGGCCACGTGACGGCGCTCATGCATGCGCTGAATGTCTCCGAGCGCTCGCTCTTCGTGCCGCTCGTCGTCTTTGCCGGATCGGCCGAGGTCCAGGTGCCGGTCGTGGCGATCGACTACATGGAGGAGGCCGTTAGCCTTGTCGACCGCATCCTTTCCTACGCCGAGCCGCGCCTGACGGACGAACAGGTGAGGGAACTCTGCTCCCGGCTTCGCTCGGCAAGAGTCAAGGGCGGGAGGGCCAGCCGGGAGCATGTCCGGTATGCCAGGGCGCAGAGGCGCCTTGCAGAGGATCGCCGAGGGCGGGGGCTGTGTCCGCGCTGCAGCGGAACCCTCGTTCTGAGACAGGGCGCGCATGGACCGTTCTACGGATGCTCGAACTATCCCGGCTGCCGGTATACGCAAGATGCCGGCTGAGCCGTCCGGGTTACTGGGAGCGGCTCGCTTTGCCGGCTGCTGGCACTGAAAAAAAAGAGAGGCGGCTCCGAAAGGAACCGCCTCATCGTTAAAGAACCCTGGATCAGAACAGGTACATTCCGCAGGTGAACACTGCAAGCGCCACGCACACCGGCATGAAGGTTCTCTTGCAGATTTCGATCGGGTTGACGCCCGCGATGCTTGCGATCACGATGACGCCTCCAGCAACCGGGGAGATCGTGCGTCCAAGGCCGGCCGCAACCTGGGCGACGGCGCCAAGCTGCACGACGGTCATGCCGAAATCAGCCGCATGGGGCGTGATGACTTCGTTGAACGCGAGGGCGGCGGCATTGCCCGATCCGCAGACCACGGCCATCAGCCACGGACCGATCGCGGCGCTCACCATGGCGATCGACTGGGATCCCTTCATGGTGTCGACGAGCGCGCCGGTCAGGCCGATCGACTTCATGCCGGAGGCGAACACGGCCGCGGCGGCAATCAGCATGGCCACTTCGCAGAAGGCGTCGCCGCAGCCGCGGCAGAACCGCTTGGTGATCTCGCCGCTGTTCTGCTTGTTGAACACGCCGATGAGAAGGCCGACGCCGGTGCCGATCAGCATGCAGCAGGGCACGGTGAATACCTTGGAGGGCAGCCAGCCGATCTGCTTGGATGCGATGACGAGCAGAAAGAGCGGCAGAATCGGAACAAGAGCGTACAGATAGTTGACCTTGAAGTCGGCGACTTCCTGGGATTGCGCAAGCTCCTTGATTTCCTTCTGGCTGTTGACGCCTTCCTTGAGCAGAAGGGCGATGACGGCAAGAACCACGGAGGCGACAACTGCTCCGCTCAGGGCAGGCAGGAACTCGGCCATGATGACGATCATGGCGTCGGGCGCGTCGATTTCGCCGGCCTTGTAGGCGATGTCAGCGACCTGGGGGTTGAACATGAGGCCGGGGCTGGCAACCGAGCCCCACGTGCCGAGGAACACGGCGGCGGCAGCCATCACGGGGCGAACCTTGAGCGCGATGAGGGCGGGGATCAGCAGCACGCCCACGGCGGCGGCGATGCCCACGGCCGAAGGCAGAACGATGTTCAGGAACCAGGTGATGATGACGGCTCCGGGGATGACGAGCATCGGCACCCTGGAAAGCGGCCGCACCAGGGCGTTCACGAGGTGATCGGCGCACTTGGTGTAGCTCATCACGTAGCCGAAGCCCATGACGGTCGTGTAGGTCGGAACGAGACCGCCGTTCACAAGCTGCTTGACAAAGGCAGTCACGGCAGCCGAGAAGCCGACGGAGCTTCCCGCGAAGACAATGCCGAGCAGCGTCATCGCCATGCCCGACAGAAACAGCACGAGGCGCGCCTCGTAATTTTTGTAGATGAGCCAGAACGTCCCGATGACGATGGCGATGCCTAACCAGACCATGATGTCCTCCTTGGGGGGTTGGGTTGGTGTTTGTTATTTGTTCGTGCGCCCGGAAAACCGGTTGGCGCGGTAGTTGAAAAGTTCCGTCATGTCCACGGCGCGGGCCTTGAGGCCTGCATCGTGCGCGGCCTTCACGCCCCTGGGGGTTGTGAGCAGGGTGCCGCCACTGGCGAGGATCTGGCCTCGCTCAAGAACCGGAGCTCCCTGGACGAACGAGTGCGTGGCCTGCTGCGCGTTCATGTCGATGAGCGTGATGTCGGCGTCGGCGCCGACGGTGAAATGGCCCTTTTCGGGCAGGCCGAGAAGCTGCGCTGCGGCATAGCTCGACTTGAGCACGAACTCGCTCAGGGTGAGACTGCCGAACCGCACCAGGCTCAGGCCGTTGGCAATGATGACGTTGCGGGGGATGCCGCCGCCGTCCGTGCAGAAGCTGTCCACGAGAAAGGCCTGCGAGCCGCGCCTTCTTGCGGTTGCAAAGTAATACCGCGAGAGGCCGGGGTTGACCTGGAAGCTCACGGGCACGTCGCTCTGCTTTTGCTCCCAGAGGGCGAGACCCTCTGCGCGGCCGGCCAGCTTGACGACGCCGTCAGAAATCTGGTGCACCTGGGCGAACCCTTCGGCAATCGCGCGGCGCATGCCCTCGAGGTCGGTCGCGTAACCCTTTGACTTGAGGCAGTTTCGGGTGACGCCGCTTTCCACCGCGCCGTTCACGCACTTTCCCGAGCAGCCGTTGATCGGGGAGAGGTAGCTCTCGGTGTCGATTTCCGGGTGATCGTTCAGAAGCGCGGCCGCCTCGGAGATTTCGCTTTCCAGATCCTTCCTGGCGCCGCGGCAGTAGGCGTTGATGTGGCAGAGATGAAACGGAGTTCCCGCGGCAAGCTCGATGATCTCGCGCATGCCCTCGATGTTGGAGCCCTTTTCGGTGGAGCCTGCATGCACGGCAAAGTAGACCGTGCGCTCGGCGCAACGGGCGAGCAGCGATCTCGAAGCGCCGGGAGTGAGCGGATAGTGACCGCCCAGCAGCTTCATGCCGAAGGCGCCGCGATCAAGAGCCTCATCCGTGACCCGGTCGATTTCGGCCAGATCAGGACTGTCGGAGGCAATGTTCAGTCCGGGCCGGACCTGTTCAAGGCACCCGATCGTCAGACCGCAGCCGCCATCGCGCATGTAGCTCTTCACGCTTTCCAGGGGGCCGGCCATTTCGAGCGCCGTCGTCACGCCCGCCATGGCGAGCATGCGGTAGCTCATCGGCCCGCCAAGCCAGCTCGAGGCGTGCATGTGACTGTCGATGATGCCCGGGACGACCAGAAGGCCGCTCGCGTCAACGGTGCGCCGGGCCGACTCGCCACAGGTGCCGACGCAGGCGATTCTCCCCTGATCAACCGCCAGATCCGTCACGGTGTCGACGCCGTTCAGCCAGTCCACCACGTGACCGTTGCGAATGATGAGATCGTACATGTTCCAGTGTCCTTTTTTGGGTGACAAAACCCATTGACCCATTGATTCCACAAGGAATTCATGGGATGTTCGATGATTGTTCGGGAATGACGGGAATTGTATGGAGCGGCCGGTTATTTAACAAATATTATTTATGACAGATAGAATTAACTTTAGTGTTATATGAATCGGGAAAGGGCCATGTCAGGCGGCATTCTCAGGCACATCGAAGCAATTCTTGAAACGGGCTCCATCGTGGCTGCAAGCCGCAAGCTCTTTGTCTCACAGCCTTCGCTCACGCAGTACGTGAAGCGGGTGGAGGCCGAATATGAAATCGAAATATTCGACCGATCCAGCACTCCCTGGAAACTCACGCAGGAGGGGGAGAAGCTGCTTGAGGCGCAGCGAAGGATTGATGCCATCGAGCGTGAATGCCGCCAGTACTTTGCGGACCGCAAGGGCTTGAAGACTGGAGCGGTCCGGGTCGGCTCAACGGCCTACAGAACTGCGACGCTGCTCAATCCCGTCCTCTCGGTTTTCAAGCGCGCCTATCCGGGGATCTCCGTGTCAGTCGAGGAGGGGACGACGCGCGAAGTGATCGACTGGGCCGATGCCGGTCGGGTGGACTGCGCCTTTGCCGTCACGGAAATGGTTCCGTCTTCGATGGAGCATGAGAAGGTCTTTGCCGAGGGCGTGCTGGTGGGGCTCGCCCCCGACCATCCGATCGCAAGGGGGGCCTCGGCGCCTGCACAGCTTGAGGACCTCCCCGAAATCGATTTCAAGGGGCTCGCGGACACGCCCTTCATCATCATGAAAAGCGGACAGATCTTCCACGAGTACTTCAACCGGCTCTGCGAGAAGTACCGGGTTCTGCCTCCCGTGTCTCTGGAAACGCAGTCGATTCTCACGGTGCCGGCCCTGATCGCCACGGGGCTCGGGGCGGCGCTGATACCCTCGACGATCGCCGAAGGATGCCGCGAGCGGGACGTCGTCCTCTTCAGGCTGCCCGCGGGAGATCTGCCTGTCAACGAGGTTTCCATCGCCTGGAGGCGCGGCCGCTACCAGGGCTATGCGGCAAGGGCGTTCGTCCAAACCTGTCTGCAGGTGCTGGGCCGGCTTGACTGCATTCAAAAAAATCCCGGAACCATGTGCGGTTCCGGGACCCTGACATTGTTCAGGAAAGCTCCGCCTAGACGATCCGTCCGGCAAGCGCCGCGATGATGTCTCTCACGGCGAGCGAGTTGATTGCGCGCAGCACCTTCTGTGCCCTGGCGCGAAGCTTGTCATTGTGGAGCTCAACTGCCGGGATGAGAAGAATCAGGCAGGCCAGCCGCTTCTCTTCGGCATCGAGCGCCGGGAACTCGCCAAGGATGCTCCAAAGCTGCTTGAGTTCCTCAGCCTCGAGGCACGCCTCGAGCTTCGCTCCAAGATCGATGACCTCACTGCAGGAGGCGGCAGCTGCGGAGATCTTCGAGAGGATGCGCAGGGGCTCTTCCTGCATCGGCATCTCGATCGCGTCGCAGCATACCTCCTCCATTGCGCCGAACGAGGCGGAACGGGCGGCCGACCGCATGGAAAGGCAGTTGAACAGCCTCCGGCCGATTCGACTGTGACTTTCGACCTTCTGCATGCCGCTCATCACCGACATTTGCGGAACTCTTTCGAACACGGGCGCAGCCTGCGCCTTTTTCCCTTCGGCAAGCTCCCTGACGAGAACGAGGTTCGTGCGGTCGGTCAGCAGCCCGTAGCGGCAGGCAAGCGCCACGCGCTCCTCGTCATCGACCTCTGCCTGATAGCGCTTCCAGGCGGCAAGAGCGGCAAGCGCAGGTCCCTCGACCTCCTTCCATGGGCCGGCCTGCACGGCAAGCTCCCGTCCTGCGAGCCGTCCGCGGATGACGGGCGTCTCGGAGGGCCTCCCGGAAAGGGCCGAGAAGAACCGGTAGCTCTGTCCCGCAAAGGCGTTGTCGCCGGTCTCGATGACATAGTCGGGCCGGGAGTCGGGCAGGGCGGCAAG